>ULVP01047988.1_pt1 | contig 11840 bp, 8 predicted proteins | sample 1959551 | NCBI WGS metagenome assembly ULVP01 (sample SAMEA4835789, study PRJEB28245) | human gut metagenome | biome: gut microbiome; material: fecal sample | place: Denmark | collected 2008 | reverse complement strand
GCCGATATACCGGGCGACGCAAGCGTTACGAGCGACACATTCATCCTGCCGCATCTTGCCGACCGCGAGATAATATACGAGCTTGACAGCAAGGCGACCTCCGCCGATACCGACTACGTTGTATTCGACCTCAGATACGCCGACGCTGCAGCCGCCGACGAACGCGAAACAGCGTTTACCGCCGACGGCTACGAGACAGTATGCCGCACCGACGGCGTTATTATGATAATGAAGCGATAAGCGGCATTGCTCAGACAAAGGAATACCTGCCGATTTAGGCGGTGCATCCGCCGCAGCTCCGGCAATTACGAAGCATAGCCGCTCATGCCATAGAAAATCGGCAAGATCGACAGCTCACCATCGCAAAACGAAAAATCAAATATATGCATAATCGCAAAGGAAAAATTATGAATAAAAAGAAGATGATCACGCTGCTCCTGACCCTCTGCGCCCTCCTCCCGCTCGCTTCATGCGGCAGAACTGTCGGAGAGGGCGCGGGGCGCATAACAACAGTCGGCGCGGACAGCGCGCCCGCCGACAGCGAGACTGCCGCAGCATCGTCCGATACCGAGGGCGACCCCAACCGCGTGACCTTTGTTGCGGCGGGTGATAATATAATACACGACTCGATTATTGTCGACGCAAAGAACCTTGCCGCAACTGCGGCATCGACGGGCGCATATTCGGGCACCTACTATTTCGACCGCATGTACGACGGTATCCGCGATATAGTATCCTCCGCGGACCTTGCATATGTCAATCAGGAGGGTCCCGTCGCGGGAGACTCGCTCGGCGTTCAGGGCTATCCTACGTTCAATGCGCCGGAGGAGGTCGGAGATGCACTGATAGGCGTAGGCTTTGACATTGTCAATATCGCAAACAACCATATGCTCGACATGGATAATTCGACCCGCACCGGCTACAAATCGACGCTTGAATATTGGAAAACAAAAGATATATTCCAGATCGGCGGTTACGAGAGCGAGCAGGATTATAACACCGTTCGCTATATCGAGAAAAAGGGCATAAAGATCGCGCTGCTCTCCTACACCTACGGCACTAACGACTACAAGCTCTCGGCAGCAAGCCCGAATCTCGTCGTTCCGTACATTGACGACGCTACCATAACAAAGCAGGTAAAGGCGGCAAAGGAGCAGTGCGACTGCGTAATCGTAAGCATGCACTGGGGCAAGGATACTGCGGGCGCACAGTTCAATAACACACCCACAGCCGAGCAGAAGCGGCTCGCAAAGCTGCTCGCCGATCTCGGTGTCGACGTTGTGCTCGGAATGCATCCGCACGTCATTCAGCCCACGGAATGGATGTACGGCAGCGGCGGAAACAAGTCGCTTGTAATCTACTCGATCGGAAATCTGCTTTCTACCATGCTTCACAGCTATAATAATGTAGGGTTCATCGCATCATTCGACATCGTTCGCGGCTCTGACGGCAAGATAAGTATCGAGCAGCCGATAATGAACCCTGTCGTATGCCACTATCAGGCGGACGGCTCGAAGCTTGATTCGCAGGGGCTTGCCACCCGCAGCGGACTTGCGCTGTATATGCTGAATGATTATACCGAGCAGCTCGCATCCGAGCACGGCTCGCAGCTCTACGGCAGCTTTACCCTCTCTGATATCTACGGCTACGTCACAAGCACACAGACCGATATGCTCCCCGATTACGTTAAAAATCACTGAGCACGGCGGAACATGGGCGGCAAATACAAAAAAACGCTGCACGCTATCAAATACTTACCGAAAAAAACGGCACGCGAAATCTCCACTCATTAAACCGACGCGCAATCCGCCACAGATACACATACCATCCTAAAAAACCTCCGTTTCGTACAGAAGCGGAGTTTTTTTCTGTTAATGCGCAAAAAAGATTGTTCATCTCTTAGGCAAAATGACAGTTAAAACACCGCACTTCGGCGTCCGCCGAGACATTTCGAGGCAAAAATTCGCCATAATATCTCATTTTACTATTGCGAAAAGAACAATATGGTATTGCAAAAGTAAAAGTGTTGTGATATAATAACCGTTAGAATAACGGGCGGGGTATATTCTCGCCCCGCACAGGGTCGTATCTTCCGATACGGCTCAAAATTATCACAATTATCGGCGCTACAGCCAAAGTCGGCGGTGCCGGTAACAACAGGAGGTTTTTATGGCTCATTTAAGCGAGAAAGCGCTTGAACGTATCGGCGAGATCTGCGAGCAGTATGAGAGCGAAGCCACGCCACTCATGATGATCCTCAGCGACATTCAGAATGAATTCGGTTACATTCCGCTCGAGGTGCAGGAGATCGTTTCCGAGAGGACCGGTATATCGGTCGCGGAGATATACGGAGTTGTCACATTCTACTCCTTCTTTTCTCTCCAACCCAAGGGCAAATACATAATAGGCTGCTGCCTCGGCACCGCTTGCTATGTCAAGGGCGCACAGCAGGTTATTGACAAGTTCTCCGAGATACTCGGCATACAGCCGGGTGAAACGAGCGAGGACGGACTGTTCACCATCGACGCGCTGCGCTGCATAGGCGCATGCGGCATCGCACCTGCCGTATCAATTAACGGCAAGGTCTATCCCAAGGTCAAGGTCGGAGACGTTCCCGGCATTATAGAATCCTACAGAAATGCGTAAAGTCATAATGAAAGGAACAGTACGGAGAAATGATTAAGACACCTCAAGAGTTGAGAGACAGAATAGAGAGCTGTTCTGCCCGTCTGGCAGATAAATTCGAGGGCAAGAGCGGCAAGAGAGCCATAGTCCTCTGCGGCGGTACCGGCTGCCTGTCCTCAAACTCAAAAGAAATAAGAGAAAAATTCGAGAAGATAATTGCAGAACGCGGGCTCGGCGACAAGGTAACGGTTAACCAGGTCGGCTGCTTCGGCTTCTGCTCACAGGGACCTTTTGTTAAGATATTCCCCGAGGACACGCTCTACCGCATGGTCAGTCTCGACGATGTAGACGAGATCATCGAGACCGATATCATCGGCGGCGGCATCGTAGAGCGCCTGCTCTATGTCGACCCCGTAACAAAGGAAAAGGTCGCGAAGCAGGACGACATCAACTTTTATAAAAAGCAGCACCGCATTGCCCTGCACGGCTGCGGCGTTATCGACCCCGAAAATATTGACGAGGCGCTCGGATGGGGCGCTTATGCGGGCCTTGCAAAGGCACTGACTATGGACAGACAGGAGGTCATAAACACCATCCTCGAGTCCGGCCTGCGCGGACGCGGCGGCGGAGGCTTCCCCACCGGACGCAAGTGGCAGTTCGCATACAATCAGGATAACGACACAAAATACGTCGTCTGCAACGGCGACGAGGGCGACCCCGGAGCATTCATGGACCGCTCGATACTCGAGGGCAACCCGCTCGCGGTCATTGAGGGTATGGTCATCGCGGGCTACGCTATCGGCGCGCAGAACGGCTATTTCTACGTCCGCGCGGAGTACCCCATCGCAGTAAACCGTCTCCGTCTTGCCATAGCACAGGCTAAGCAGGAGGGGCTGCTCGGCGAGAACATTCTCGGCTCCGGCTTCAGCTTTGACGTACATATCCGTCTCGGAGCGGGCGCATTCGTCTGCGGCGAGGAGACAGCGCTGCTCAACTCCATCGAGGGTCAGCGCGGCATGCCGCGTCCCCGTCCGCCGTTCCCGGCAGTCAAGGGTCTGTGGCAGAAGCCGACCATCGTCAACAACGTCGAGACACTCGCCTGCGTTCCGTTCATCCTGCGCAACGGCGTTGAGGCTTTCGCGAAATACGGTACGGAAAAGTCTAAGGGCACAAAGGTCTTCGCTCTCGGCGGTAAGATAAACAACGTCGGACTTGTAGAGATACCGATGGGAACAACACTGCGCGAGCTCATCTACGATATCGGCGGCGGCATCCCCGGCGGAAAGAAGTTCAAGGCTATCCAGACAGGCGGCCCCTCGGGCGGCTGTCTCACAGAGGAATATCTCGATGAGCCTATCGACTTTGACAATCTCGTTGCAAAGGGCTCTATGATGGGCTCGGGCGGCGCTATCGTCATGGACGAGGACAACTGCATGGTCGACGTTGCAAAGTTCTATATGGAATTCATCTGCGACGAGTCCTGCGGTAAGTGCACGCCCTGCCGTATCGGTACAAAGCGCATGCTCGAGATCCTTACCAAGATAACAAAGGGTCAGGGTACGATGGAGGACCTCGACGAGCTCGACGAGCTCTCAAAGGCGGTAAAGACCAACTCGCTCTGCGCGCTCGGTCAGACATCCGCCAACCCCATAGTTTCCACCCTCACCCACTTCCGCGACGAGTACGAGGCACATATCAAGGATAAGAAGTGCCCCGCGAAGGTCTGCAAGAAGCTGATGCAGTACAAGATCATGCCCGACAAGTGTAAGGGCTGCTCGCTCTGCTCGAGACAGTGTCCCGTTAATGCCATCACCGGCGTTATCCGCTCACCGTTCGAGATCGACCAGAGCAAGTGCATCAAGTGCGGAATGTGTATCTCGTCCTGTAAGTTTAATGCTATCGTTAAGGAATAATCGGGAGGATCAGTATGTCTTTGATCAATATAAAAATAGAGGGCTATCCCTATCAGGTAGAGGAAGGACTGACCATTCTCGAGGCAGCAAAACGCTGCGGCTACGAGATTCCCTCCCTATGTGCATATAATCACGGCGAATGCAATAACGGCTCCTGCCGCGTCTGCCTTGTAGAGGCGACCGGTGCGCGCGGACTCGTCGCCTCCTGCGTATATCCCGTCTCCGAGGGTATGGAGATAACCATATCTTCGCCTAAGGCGGTGGAGGCTCGCCGCACGTCTGTCGAGCTGCTGCTCTCCAATCACTCGATGAAGTGCCAGCAGTGCAGCAAAAACGGCAGCTGCGAGCTGCTGCACGTCGCTAAGATAACCGGAGCACGCGAGGATAAATATCAGGGCGAGCGTACTCCCGTCACGGTCGACGAGCTCACGCCGTCCATCGTTCGCGATACCGGCAAATGCATTCTCTGCGGCAGATGCGTCGCAAGATGTAAAAACGCTCACGGTCTCGGCATTCTCGGCTTTGAGAATCGCGGCTTCAGCACCATCGTCGCTCCCGCCGAAAATCGCTCCTTTGCCAACTCTCCGTGCATACTCTGCGGTCAGTGCGTAAGCGTCTGCCCGACGGGTGCGCTTATGGAGAAATCCGAGATCTCGAAAATAGATGAGGCAAAAAAAGCCGGTAAATATATCGTAGTTCAGACTGCGCCCGCCGTCCGCGCCGCACTCGGCGAGGAATTCGGAATGAAGGTCGGAACGCCCGTTACCGGCAAGATGGTCGCTGCGCTCAAGCGTCTCGGCTTCGACCGCGTATACGATACCGATTTCAGTGCAGACCTTACCATCATGGAGGAAGCGACCGAGCTGCTTGACCGCATGCAGAACGGCGGCGTTCTCCCGATGATAACCTCCTGCTCGCCCGGATGGGTCAACTACGCGGAGTACAACTACCCCGATCAGCTTGATCATCTCTCCTCCTGCAAGTCCCCGCATGAGATGATGGGCGCTATCATAAAGTCCTACTTTGCAGAGAAGAACGGTCTCGACCCGAAGAACATCTTCGTCGTTTCCATCATGCCCTGCACCGCCAAGAAGTTCGAAAAGGAGCGTCCGCAGCTTGCCGTAAACGGTCTGCCGGATGTCGACTGCGTTCTCACAACGCGCGAGCTCGGCGATCTCATCAAGCGCAGCGGTATCAACTTTAATGCGCTGCCCGACGAGGAGTTTGATTCCGACCTGCTCGGCGACTATTCCGGAGCGGGCGTAATATTCGGTGTTACCGGCGGAGTTATGGAGGCTGCACTGCGCACCGCCTACTACGTTCTCACCGGTAAGGAGCACGAGCTTATCAAGTTCGAGCAGGTTCGCGGCTTTGACGGTATCAAGGAAGCCACCATAGATATCGAGGGCAAGCAGATCTCGGTAGCCGTCGCATCCGGCATGAAGAATGCCAAGGTGCTCATGGACGAGATACGCGCTGGAACATCAAAATACTCCTTCATCGAGATAATGGGATGCCCCGGCGGATGCGTTGCGGGCGGCGGACAGCCGTACATCAAGCCCTGCTTCCTCCCGAATGAGGATATCGACATTCTCGATACCTTCAAGGAAAAGCGTGCTGCCGCACTCTATTCGGAGGACGAGAGACAGACGGTAAGACAGTCGCATAATAATGCCCAGATACAGCAGCTGTACACCGATTATCTCGAAAAGCCAAACTCGCACAAGGCTCACGAGCTGCTCCATACCACCTATGAAGGCAGACGGCGCTTTAGCTGAGTCTTTACCTGAATAATCAAACCGTCCCGTGCACCTACCGTATGGTCGATGCACGGGACGGTTTCTGTATTAAGCTATAAAGAGAGTAGTTACGGTTTATCGGAAATCCGTTTGCCGCCATATCCGTATACAACCATCGAACGGACTTTGAAGTATCGGTTACTGCTTATCGGACTTCATAATAACTACCGCCTGAGTGCCGAGCTGGTTATATGCCATTACCGAATCGGATATCGGATAAGCGACAGTTCCGTTCGAATCGTAAGGGTCGGAAAACCAATAGTTTTCGCCGTCGTAGCCCGAGAATACCATGCAGTGCTCGTTTGCAGGATAGAGGAAGGATTCCGTTCTGTCGTCCGACTGCCACTGTATTATACGGTCAATCTCCTTCATACCGACGGTGCCCCATACGAGCACCGGGTTGCCGCTGTCGATATAGGTCGAGGCGAGCGTTGAAAGCGACGTTCCCGTGACATTTTTTGCGTAGTAGCCCTTGCCCGACAGATACGAATTCATCGCCTTTACTATGGCAGGGGCAAAGCCCCCGTAGCCGTCGCTGTCGCTGCGCGGGTCGCCCGCATAGACCAGCTTAGGATTCGGTCCGTAGCGCGTGCCCCAGCTTATTCTTACGGGCTCGCACGGCAGATAGCTGTCGATAAACTCATCGGGCGTTATGTCAAAGCCGTAATAGCGCAGCAGCATCACCGCGCTGACCGACTCGCAGCCGTTCGGGAAGCTGCCTTCCTGCGAAATGTACGGAACGCTCAGCTGCTTTTCGAGTCCGTCGGTTATAAGAAATTCGCGCCCCGACAGCTCAAGCATAAGCGTCTCAACGCTTCTGCACGTCGTGTCCGAATAGCCAAGCGATGCAAACGTGTCGCTCGCCGCCTGCAGCAGCGTCGCAACCGATGATTTGAAGCTACCCGCATCTATATAAAGATAGTTGTAGGACTCGGGAATGTAATAGTTGCCGTATGCGTCGTACCCTGCCGACTCTGTATCTACGTCGCCGAATTTTTTGGTATAGCTTCCGCCCACAGCAGAGCCATATGTACCCTCCAGGCGCGCCGTCAGAGCCGCTTTGATCGCCGCTGCTCTCACCGTCGTAACCTTTACCGCTTCCGCTGTCGTAGCCGTCGCCGATGTAGTCCCAATCTTCGTTTGTGCCGTCATAGCCTTTATCGTTTTCGTCGTAACCGTCGGTGCTTCCGACACTGTTATCCATCCCGTAGTACGCATCCTCCGCCGCCTTTACCATATCATCACCGTACGGGTAATCGCCTGCATCGAAAACCGCCTCTGCGAGCAGCTGCTTTTCGAGATTTGACATAGCACGGGCGGTCATGCTGTCCTGCGACTGCGACTCGGATTCCCCGCTCTCGCCCGAAAGCTCGCCGAGAAAATAATTGTTCCCGAGAAATACGCTCTTGGAGAACAGATTGTTTCTTTCGAGCTTTGATATCACATATGCCGCAAGCAGCAGCGCTGCGGTCAGCAGTGCTATGATCATACACAACAGCACCGTCATTGATAGGTGCCGTCTCCCGTATCTTCTGCCTTTCATACTCTCCTCCGTCAAATCCATCGCCTCGCAGCTCATTTTTTTTTACAGTATAGCACAGAATAATACCGATTGCTTAAACAAATTATTAATTATAATACCAATTCTCAGCAGCGCCCACGCCGCGTCATTACCCGTTTGTCTGCCGCGGCATCAGCTAAAAGAAATACAGCCCGCAGTTTCAGCTGCAAGGCTGTATAACAAATATCTTTGATGCCGATCGATCGTACCTTTTCGTCATCCGCATCAACGGTCCGAGAGCATGGTATAAGGCACTCTTTCGTGTACTGCCATATACGCCGGGCGGATTATCTTTCCTCCGCCGATAAGCTCCTCAAGTCTATGTGCCGACCATCCCGCAAGGCGTGCGACCGCGAAAAGCGGCGTAAACAGTGCGGTAGGGATCCCGAGCATCGAATAAACAAAGCCGCTGTAAAAGTCGACGTTTGCCGAAACACCCTTATAGATATTTCTCTCGCGTGCAATAAGCTCTGCGGCTATGCGCTCAACGTCGGTATGCAGCTTATACTCAGCCTCCATCCCCTTCTCGTGCGCGAGCTCTTCAACGAACTGCTTGAATATCCGCGCGCGGGGGTCTGAAACCGAGTATATCGCATGTCCCATACCGTAAATAAGACCTGTATGATTGAACGCCTCGCCGGCAAGAATGCTGTCGAGATACGCTCTGAGAGCGTCCTCGTCGTTCCAATCGGGCACGTGAGCCTTGATATCCTCGAACATCTCGGTGACCATGCGGTTTGCTCCGCCGTGCTTAGGACCCTTGAGCGAGCCGAGCGAAGCAACGACGGTCGAATATGTGTCCGAGCCGGAAGAAGTAACGACATGCGTCGTAAAGGTCGAGTTATTACCGCCTCCGTGCTCAGCATGCAAAATAAGGCACAGATCGAGCACCTTTGCCTCGGTATCGGTAAACTTTCCGTCCGGTCGGAGCAGATAGAGAATGGTCTCCGCTGTACTCATTTTCGGGTCGGGCGTGTGAATATAAAGATCCGCGCCCTCATGATAATGCTCACGAGCTATGTAGTTATAGCTGACGAGCAGAGGAAACTCGGCAATGAGCTGAAGCGACTGGCGCAGAACATTCTCGGGCGATATATCGTCCGCGCGGTCGTCGTAGGAATAGAGCATGAGAACGCTGCGCGCAAGTGCGTTCATAATGTCCTTGCTCGATTTTTTCATAATTACGTCTCGCATAAAGCTCGGCGGAATGCATTTGTACGAGCCGAGAAGCCCGCAGAAGGAATCAAGCTCGGAGCGATTCGGCAATCTGCCGAAAAGCAGAAGATATACCGTCTCTTCAAAGCCGAAACGATTGTCCGCCACAAAGCCGTCGATAAGCTCGCCGACATTTATTCCGCGATAATACAGCTCGCCTGCGCACGGAACGAGCGTTCCGTCCGGCTGCTTCTTCTTTGCTATTATCTCGGAGATCTCGGTAAGTCCGGTGAGTACTCCGTTTCCGCCGATATCGCGCAGCCCTCGCTTAACCGAATATTTATCGTAGAGCGCGGGGTCAATCTTGCTTGCCTGCCGTGTCTGTTCTGCAAGCGCCACTATCTCCGGTGTCAATTCAGAAAAATCTCTTGTATCCATAACAGTCCTTTCTCGGTAACAGCGCCGCGTGGCAATGTATCGGTAAAATATATTGTCTTCTTATTCTACCATTTATATCTTGTCGAGTCAAGTCACGGTTGTAATTGTTAACAAGAAATTCAGGACAGGTTTAAATAAAAGCTGTTGTTTTCACAATCTCCGCCCACATATATGGCACTTAGAACAAAATTTCGACATTTGTTTTCCAAGACACTCCATGACGCACAAGAAAAACGAGCCCGAGCGGAGGGAATCCGCCGAGCCCGATATGCACGTAATATAACAATGTGCGTAAATACAAATGATAAATCATAGCAGAAGCATTGGTATTACAACGGCATTCCGACAGCGAGCTGTCACAGAAACTTTTTCAGCGATTCTATCGCGCCGGACTCTGCTCCGACAAGCCGCGTTGCGAGGTCGAGCGCCTCCCGAGAGCAGTCCTTCATCGCCGTTATCTTCTGTGAGAGCTTTGTCACGCCCATCGTCGTGCCCTCAATCATCATTGCAGCGATATGCGACACGGTGGAATCGACCGCCGTATTCATCTTTGTCGAGATAAATGACCCCATTTTTGCAATAGCGCCTATGTCCTTCGATTCCTCGCCGAGGTCACGCAGGGCGTTTTCCGCCGTTGTGGAATATTCGTCGTACATGGCATATTCGTCACACAGCTCCTTTGTCAGCTCGGCATCGGACACTGTACCGCGCACCTGATTGATACCGACAAGTCCCATTCGCGCATTTTGATAGATATAGGTATAAAGCTCTGCATCACGCTTCATCGTTTGAGCCTGTTCATTCATTTGTCTGTTTCCTTTCATTATTATATATTACGCAAAGCCTGCGGCACGCCGTACCTTCGCTGCATACACGTCTCCGCGTATTTACAGCCCCGATATCGGCATCCGCACTCTTACGCAGCTATTTTTCCCCTATCGGTGAAAAATATACACAGGTACTTGAAACGCAAAAAGAAATGTGTTACACTAACCGTGCTATATATAATGATGAAGAAAACTCGGGAAACGGGAGCTTTTCTGCCGCCCGCCGAGCTCTGCAAAACACCGGAGGTTCAAATATGAGCACTAAAATAATAGCAAGCGACTACGACGGAACACTCTGCCGCGACGAAGGCATAACAGAACACGATAAAGCCGCAATCGCGCGCTGGCAGACAGCGGGGAATCTCTTCGGTCTTGTTACCGGCAGAAATATTCACGACGCGCTCGCCGTTACCCGCGACCCGAGCTGCGGGATAAGATTTGACTTTGTTATCTGCTGCTCCGGCAGTATCGTTCTCGACAGAGACGGACATATCATATACGACGGCGCGGGTGAGATCCCTTGTCTCGACCGTCTCGCAGACGATTTTCTCTCATACGATCCGATGTGGCTCGGTCTATGCAGAGGCGAAAAGCGCTATGCTCTTCCCGTCGGGCAGGACAGCGAGCACAGCGAGGGCGAGACTGCACCGGACGGAAGGCTGTTTCTCCCGCGAGAGGAATTCGACAAGCTGCGCAGCTTCAACGTCATTCAGAGCGCCTATCCCACAGTTGAACTTGCCGCTGAGGTAACACGCACGCTCGAGCAACGCTACGGCGAGTGGATACACATCTGCGCGAACAGCTTTTATCTCGATACCGTTCCGCGCGGCGGAGGAAAAAGCACCGGAATCCGCGCGCTTGCCGACAAGCTCGGCATTGCCGAGGACGACATCATTTCTGCCGGAGACAATCTGAATGATATCGACATGCTGACAGATTTTCGCAGCTTTGCTATCTCCACCGGCCACGCCAATGCAAAAGCCGCGGCAGATTTTACCGTTGATGACATCGCCGCAATAGTTGATGCCGAGATTTGACGGCTCGACAAAAAGCATGTCGACAAAATAGCCCGTCCGTTTCCCATATTCGGGTCACGGACGGGCTTTGTCTCTTATAATAATTGCACTTTTGCAGCGTTCGATTCGCTGCGGACTTTTATGATATCTTCGCGATACACCGTTTACGACGGTGTTAATTACATTGCACTTTTTCAGCATCGCCGTCGTCAACGGGCTCAGGCGTTCTGCCTATAGACATCAGCACCCTTATCAGCGCGAAAACAAACAAAGCAATGCTTATCCACTGCGACGTTGACAGTCCAAACCATATGCCGCGTATCTCATCTCCGCGCAAAAACTCAAGCGAAAAGCGAACGACGGGATAAATCAGAAAATATACGTACATCATCTGCCCGCGCAGACGCAGTCTGCGTGAGAGCGAGAGCAGCACAAAGAAAATTATCAGATTGAAGCCCGCTTCGACAAGCTGAACGGGAAAGCGGCTGACACCGCAAATTGCGGGA
>ULVP01086538.1_pt1 | contig 11986 bp, 10 predicted proteins | sample 1959551 | NCBI WGS metagenome assembly ULVP01 (sample SAMEA4835789, study PRJEB28245) | human gut metagenome | biome: gut microbiome; material: fecal sample | place: Denmark | collected 2008 | reverse complement strand
GGCAGCCGTGGCTGCCATCGGGATCGAACTGTTGAACATAATAGAGAATCCGAATACACCGCAAAAACTTGTGATCAACCGCAGTAACAGATGAAGGACAGGATCGATGGATAATGAGGAAAAATCCTGTGGCTGCAATTTTAAGAGCAATGCCATGATCCATGCAAACATGGTAGCGACCAGCACGATGATCACGGAATAAGTGAGGCGTTCCAGTCCGGATCTCAAATCAAGCTTGGCAAGGTCGATTCCACTTGTGATGAATGGAAATCCTGGTATGATAAACAGCATGGAACAGATATATCCTGCCTCGTGGAAGGACGGAATATGGAATAACATTTCTGCCAGATGCAGACATACGGTATAAGTCAGACAGGCGGCAGAGATTGATACTGCAATATTTAAAAATAACGTATAATGGTGTTTGATCAGTTTGGTGCGGATCACATTTCCAATACCGGCTGCAATAAAGGCGAGAACCATTTCAATCGGACCACCACCCAGCAGGAACGTGAAAGCACAACATGCGAGTGCAGCGGCGAGACCAAGTTTGGCAGGGGAGTAGAGTGTGTGAATAGACTCGATTTCATCCAGACGTCTGTGAATCTCTTCACCTGTCAGATGGGCTTCCTGTTTTGGAAAATTGTCAACAAACTGTTCCATACGGTAAAGCTTTGAGGTATTGACACCTGTATTGGCAATGCTTAAGGATTGTGAGACACATTCTTTTCCGTCAAAACAGTTAAATTCGATGGACATAAGTCCGACATCCACGGTGCAGGTAACACCAAGTTCCTTTGCAAGACGGTTCATGGAAGTGCGGACACGCCATGCTCCGGTTCCACAGGAGAGCATGATCAATCCGACTCTTCCGATAACAGAAGCCTTCTCGATCAGCCCTGCTTTATTGATCAGAACATTGCTGTCGTTTTCCGTGTAATCGTGCCAGGGGATTTCCATATGATTTTTTTCCATGATATCCATATAATTATTCTTCTGCATAAATGATCGCCTCTGCTTTTTTTACATGTCGTTCCAGATTCTTCAAAAACAGCGAATCCGGTAGAAAAATACCAATCTCATCATAGCGGGTGTTTTCCTCTACCAGAGAATCCTGCCCATAGAAAATGTACGCCATAGGAAGACTTTTCTCCAGTTTGATCATAAGATCCCAGACAGCAGAATAAGCTTCTGCCTCTGTCTCTTTCAGCTTGACAGTGTCGGGCAGCTCGCGGATGATCAGTACACCGGTATTTTTTTCCAGAATCTGCTGTTCCATATCCATTTTTTCAGAAGCATAGGCATGGCGGTAACGGTAGGCCTGTGCAAAATAAATATTTTTCTTATTGTCAAGATCACAGTAGACATCATAAAAATGCTGGTAATCTTTTTCACGTACGGTTGTTTTATATCCGGGCAGTAAATTGCCCGATTCGTCAGTCATGATAATCGGATTCGTTCTGCCGTCTGCGTTAAAACGGTACGGAATCAGAAACGAATTCCGGAGCAGATCGAATAATGTATTTTGACAGATTGCCATAAGAAAAGCTGACAGATCTCTGTTGTGATAAGCATTAAAAAGTGCCTGGGAAAATTCAGCGGGAGATAATGGAAAATTGTTATCCTCGTTGCAAAACAGGGAATTGCAGAAAGTCCCCTGGAGTTTTTCACATGCCCATGGATCATTTAATATTTTGTTGAATAAAACATCTGCTTTTTCTTCGCGTGGAAAAATGGTTTTTTCTGCCATAAATGAATCGCTTCCTTTTCTTTTTTTCGCTAAAATTATACTATTGAAATAGAAATATGTGAAAGCTATAATTGATATAGCAGAAATAATAATTTGATATGATTGAGGGCGAGCTATGGATGTGAATTTTGAGTATTATAAAATTTTTTATTACGTTGCGAAATACAATAATTTTACGAGGGCTGCAAGGGTGTTGGGAAACAGCCAGCCGAATGTGACAAGGGCAATGAACTGTCTGGAACAGCAGCTTCATTGTACGCTTCTGGTGCGGACGAACCGTGGAGTTTTTCTGACTACGGAAGGGGAAAAGCTGTATACACATGTAGCAGCGGCCATGGAACAGCTTTTTACGGCAGAGGAGGAACTGGCAGAATGTGTGGGACTGTCCCATGGGAGTATTGCAATCGGAGCCAGTGAGACCGCGTTAAATTTGTTCCTTCTGGATAAGTTAAAAGAGTTTCACAATACATACCCGGGAATCCGGCTGAAGATCTACAATCATTCCACACCGCAGGCGGTGGAAGCGGTGAGAAGGGGAACGGTTGATTTTGCAGTCGTTTCCACACCTGTAAAAGCGGATGCACCGCTCCACATGACAATGCTTCATCCATATCAGGAAATACTGATCGGTGGAACAGAGTTCGGGCATCTGGCAGGAAGGCAAACAACATTTGAGGAGATTATGCAATATCCGCTCATCTGTCTTGGAAAGGAGACGGTGACCTTTCAGTTTTACAGGCAGTTATTTGCTTCTTATGGTCTGGACTTTGAGCCGGATACAGAGACTGCAACGGCGGATCAGATCCTTCCACTGGTAAGAAGCGGACTGGGGCTGGCTTTTATACCAAAACCGATGGCAAAGGATGCGATTGACAGGGGAGAGGTGTCAGAGATACCCCTGTGTGAGAAGATACCGTCCCGGAATATCTGTCTGATCTATGACAGCAAGCACCCATTTAAGGAGGCTGCCACACAATTGAAAAAGATGATCGCTGCGAATAGTTTTGCCAGTGTTGAATAGGTTTTTGGAAAACGATTGATATTTTTAAAAGCATATGTTATAGTTCAAACGAACTTGATAATGAAACAAACAGGTGTCAGATAGGCAGGGTGACCTCACTCTGCCGGATCTGGTGAAAAGGGAAACAGGTGCGAATCCTGTACGAACTCGTCACTGTATTTAGGGAGTGCATGCCAAAAACTCACTGGGCAGCCGGGAAGAGGGCAATGCATGATGATCTGTAAGTCAGGAGACCTGCCTGATTGTTGTACGGGAAACAAAAATGTTTCCACGCCACGAGTAACTGGCTGTACGGATGAGAAAATTTGACCTGTTTTTAGATCATTTTTGTAAGATAGGACAGGAAAATTTTTATATTGTGATTTGAGTGCAGCGTTTCTTTTGTGAAAAAGAGACGCTTTTTTCATATTCAGGCAGAAAGACTCCATAGAACATCATCTGGAACAGACCGTCGAACAGGAAAGAGAGAAAAACAGAATGCAAAGCAACGGAAACGGAACCGAAGTATGGGAAAAAGGAATACAGGTTGATCTCCCGGATGGAGAGTATGAGATTGAAGTGCAGCTGACAGGGGGAAGCGGCAGGGCGTCTGTCACATCACCGGCAATTCTGCAGGTGCAGGATGAGAAGGCCGTCATCGAGATCGAGTGGAGCAGCCCTAATTATGACTATATGACGATGGACGGAGAGACTTATCTTCCGGTCAATACAGAGGGCAATTCTGTTTTCGAACTGCCTGTGACTGCTTTTGACAAAGAAGTGCCGGTAACGGCAGATACGCCAGCCATGAGCGTGCCGCATGAGATTGAATATACGATTCTGCTCGACAGTGCTTCCATTGCAAACGCCGGGAAAAAACCGATGGAAGTGATCGCAGTTGTCTACGTCGCAGCCGTGATCGCAGTAAGTATCACAGCGTGGCAGATACATCGGAAGAGAAAAGGAAAAAAAGAATGAAGCAGATAAAAAAAATCGGTCTGTGGTGTATATTGCTTTTTGCCTGCATCCAGATATCGGGCTGTGGAGACGGCCAGACCTCCTGGAAGAGTGAGGATCATGAGATCAGCAGTGAGCTGACTTATGAAAAGAGTATGGATTTAGATTATGCCACAGAGTTTGCAGTGGATTATTATGAGAATGGTTTTACACTGATTTCCATATCGGATGGAAGCAGATTTTTACTGAATACCGAAGGGGAACAGGTACCGGAGGATTTAGAGAAGGGTATCACAGTCTTAAATGCCCCGGTGTCCAATATTTATCTGGTTGCCTCGGCGACTATGGATATGTTTTGCAGTATCGGTGCACTGGATCACATCTGCCTGTCCGGACTGCCTGAGGAAAAATGGGAGATCCCGGAGGCAAAGGCGGCAATGGAGAGCGGACAGATCGTATATGCCGGAAAGTATAATGCACCTGATTATGAACTGATCTGTTCGAAAGAGTGCGGGCTTGCCATTGAGTCAACGATGATCGGACATTCACCGGAGGTAAAGGAGAATCTGGAATCGTTTGGCATTCCGGTTTTAGTCGATCATTCCAGCTATGAGTCTGATCCGCTCGGCAGGACCGAGTGGGTAAAGCTTTATGGAGTGCTGACCGGAAATGAGGATGCGGCGGTGAGCGCATTTGAGGAACAGAAACAGTATGTACAGGAACTTTCCGATGTGGAAACGACCGGAAAGACAGTCGCATTTTTTTATGTTACAACAGCAGGAACGGTCAGTGTGCGAAAGAGCAATGACTATGTTCCGAAAATGATAGACATTGCCGGTGGGGAGTATGTGTTCCGGAATTTAAAGGGGGAAGATAACGCAGCTTCCAGTGTCAATATGCAGATGGAAGAATTTTATGCGCAGGCAAAAGATGCGGACTATCTTGTCTATAACAGCACGATCGACGGCAATCTTGCTTCCATTGATGATCTGCTGGCGAAAAACAGTCTTTTTGCAGATTTTAAAGCAGTCCAGAATGGAAATGTATGGTGTATCGGGAAAAATCTTTATCAGGATACCATGGATACCGGAAGCATTATCCATGATTTTCATGAGATGCTGACCTCGGAGGATACGGATGAACTTACCTACATGTATAAGCTCAAATAGAAAAATAAGATATACGGTCTGTTTCGTCATTCTGATCACATTATCAGTACTCTTTTTTATCATCAGTGTATGTGCCGGAAGTGTGCAGATTCCGCTCTCAGATATCTGGAGACAGTTCAGAGGGGAACAGGATGAACTTTATGCAGCTATTCTGTTCCAGATCCGCATTCCGAGAACGTTTGCGGCAATCCTGCTCGGCGGTGCGCTGGCATTGTCCGGGTATCTGCTGCAGACTTTTTTTCATAATCCGATCGCAGGACCGTTTGTCCTTGGCATTTCTTCCGGGGCAAAATTATTTGTGGCGGTCGTGATGATCGTGTTCTTAAGATATTCCAGAACACTATCTTCTGTGAATCTGATCGTGGCGGCGTTCGCAGGATCTATGCTGTCGATGTTTTGTGTGCTTCTGATGTCACCGAGAGTTCAGAATATGTCATTTTTAGTGCTGATCGGAGTGATGATCGGCTATATCTGTTCGGCAGTCACAGATTTTCTTGTGACGTTCGCAGAGGACTCTGACATTGTGAATCTTCATAACTGGTCAATGGGAAGCTTTTCCGGCATCACATGGGAGAATGTGAAAACGATCGTGTTTGTTGTAGCCGTTACCGGCATTTTGACATTCTTTTTGTCAAAACCGATGGAAGCGTACCAGTTAGGAGAGACTTACGCAAAAAATATGGGTGTCAATATCAAAATGTTCCGCGTATTGCTCGTGATCTTATCGAGCATCTTATCCGCAGTGGTAACAGCGTTTGCAGGACCGGTGTCGTTTGTCGGGATCGCGGTGCCGCAGATGGTAAAGCGGTTATTCCGGACGGCAAAACCGATCATCATGATACCGGCATGTTTTTTAGGTGGGGCAGTATTCTGCATGTTCTGTGATCTTCTTGCGCGGATGGTGTTTGCACCAACGGAGATGAGTATCAGTACCGTGACGGCGATTTTTGGCGCACCGGTAATGATCGCTGTCATGTTAAAACAGAGACAGGAACGTTATTAAAGAAGCAGATGAGGAACGGAATGGAAGAACGGGAACTTTTACACACGGACGGACTGTCCGTTGGATATCACGGAAAAGAACTGATAAAGGAGATAGGGATTTCTCTGAAAAGGGGAGAGATCGTGACATTGATCGGACCAAACGGGGCAGGAAAATCCACTATTTTAAAGACTGTCGCAAAGCAGCTGCAGGAGATCTGTGGCAGTGTTTATGTGGAAAACACCAGGCTGTGTGAACTGCCGGAAAAAGAACTGGCGAAGAAAATGTCCATTGTTTTCACAGAGCGCATCACACCGGAGCTGATGACAGTGGCAGACGTTGTGGCGATGGGGAGATATCCGTATACCGGAGGACTTGGCATCCTGACACCAAAAGATGAGGCGGTGGTGGCGCAGTGCATGGAACAGATCCGCATCTCACCGTTAAAAGAACGCAATTTTATGAGTCTGAGTGATGGGCAGAAACAGCGTGTACTGCTTGCAAAGGCGCTGTGTCAGGAGCCGGAGATTCTGATCCTTGATGAGCCGACATCTTATCTGGATGTAAAGTACAAACTTGAATTTTTATCCATGCTGCAGGAGATGACGCGGAAGAAAAAAATCGGTGTTCTCATATCGCTGCATGAACTTGATCTTGCAGAGCGTGTGTCGGACAAAATTGTCTGCGTTAAAGGGAAAAACATTGAGCATTATGGCACGCCGGAGGAAGTCTTTACCGATGGATTTGTCGATCAGCTTTATGAGATCACGGACGGAACGTTTCAGGAGAAAAGCGGTTGCGTGGAACTGAAAAAGTGCGGTGGCATACCGGAGGTATTTGTGATCGCCGGAAATGGTACGGGAAGTTTCCTGTTCCGGCAGCTTCAGAGAAATGGGATTCCATTTGCAGTGGGGATCTTAGGAAAAAATGATCTTGATTATCCGGCGGCAGAAGCGCTTGCGGTGCAGGTGATCGCTGCGGAGGCGTATCAGGACTTTGAGAGGGAACATTATGAGGCGGCAAAACAGGTGATGTGCGCATGCAGAAAGGTGATCTGCTGCCAGACGGTATTTGGATCACAGAATGTGCTTAACAGACAGCTTTTGCAGGAGGCAGAAGACTGTGGAATGGAGATAGAATTATGGCAAAAGTGATCATGGTGCAGGGCACGATGTCAAACGCAGGAAAGAGCCTGATCGTGGCAGGACTCTGCAGGATTTTCAAACAGGACGGATACCGGGTGGCACCTTTTAAATCCCAGAATATGGCACTGAATTCTTTTATCACAAAGGAAGGGCTTGAGATGGGACGCGCACAGGTGATGCAGGCGGAGGCAGCAGGGGTGGAGCCGGTAGCTGCAATGAATCCGATTCTGTTAAAACCGACCACACATGTCGGCTCACAGGTGATCGTGAATGGTGAAGTGCTTGGGAATATGAGTGCAAGAGATTATTTTGCGTATAAAAAACAGTTGATCCCGGAAATCAAAAAGGCATTCCGGGAGTTAGAAAAAGACAACGATATTATCGTGATCGAAGGCGCAGGAAGTCCGGCAGAGATCAATCTGAGGGAAAATGACATTGTCAATATGGGATTGGCAGAGCTTCTGGATGCACCGGTGCTTCTTGTGGGAGACATTGACCGGGGCGGCGTGTTTGCACAGCTTCTCGGAACACTGATGCTGCTCGAAAAAACGGAAAAGGAACGTGTAAAAGGGCTCATCATCAATAAATTCCGCGGGGATAAAACTATATTAGATCCGGGCGTTGTGATGCTGGAGGAGCGGGGACATGTGCCGGTCGTGGGCGTTGTGCCTTATATGGAGCTATCCATTGATGATGAGGACAGCTTAAGCAGCAGATTTGACCGCAAGGAGGAAGGCCTGATCGATATTGCAGTCATACGTTATCCAAGAATTTCCAATTTTACGGATCTGTCTGTCTTAGAGCAGATCGGGCAGGTTTCCGTGCGCTATGTGGACAGTGTGAGAGACTTACACCACCCGGACATGATCGTGCTTCCGGGCAGTAAAAATACAATGGCCGATCTGAAATGGATGCGGGAAAATGGTCTGGAGGCGCTGATCAAAAAGAAAGCGCAGGATACCATTGTTTTTGGGATCTGTGGCGGATATCAGATGCTGGGTCAGACAATCAGCGATCCATATCAGGTGGAAAGCGGTGGAAGTATGAAAGGCATGGGACTGCTTCCGGCTGCGACGGAGCTGAAGCAGGAAAAAACAAGAACACAGGTAACGGGAACTTTTGGAGAAATTTCCGGAGCACTCTCCGGACTTTCCGGAAAGAGCGTGCGCGGATACGAGATCCACATGGGCAGTACCGGATACGGTGGAAGTATCGCAGACAGTGAGAATGTCAGACAGCCGGAAAGCAGAAGTGACGAAAAAGGCTATGTATGCAGAATACAAAACGAAGCAGATGGCAGTGTAAAATACGACGGAATCTTTTCCGGTAACGTATATGGAACCTATGTTCACGGCATCTTTGACGAGGGGACGCTGGCAGAGACACTGGTTGGTATCCTGGCTGCCCGGAAGGGTGTGGCGCTGGATACCGGACAGATGATAAGTTACGGGCAGTTTAAGCAGATGCAGTATGATAAACTTGCAGACGGTGTGCGGAAATCCATGGATATGGAAGCAGTGTATGCGATGCTGCGGGAAGCTGCGATTTAAAACAGAAATGTTGTTACTGGAACGAGGTACGAGTGAACAGTAACGAAAATGCGCAGTGCATAAAGAGGAAAAATAATGGAATTTATAATAGAGGAACCGGATAAAAAAATCGGGCAGGAAATCAAAGCAAACTGGGATCGTTTGGCAAAACCGCTGGATGGTCTGGGGGAGTTTGAGGGACTTCTCGCAAGGATCGGGGCAATCCTTGGGTCGCCAGAGATTGATATTGCGAAAAAAGCAGTGATCGTCATGTGCGCAGATAATGGCGTTGTGGCGGAAGGCATCAGCCAGTCCGGACAGGAGATCACGGCAGCGGTGACAGAGAATCTCGGAAAAAGAAATACTTCGGTCTGCAAAATGGCGAAAGTTGTTGGCGCAGAGATTTTTCCGGTGGATATCGGTGTGAACACCGACCGGATTTTTCCGGGAGTCATCAGCAGAAAAGTAAAAAAAGGTACAAATGATTTTCTGTTAAAACCTGCGATGTCAGAGAGAGAAGCCATGCAGGCGGTCCGGGTTGGGATGGAACTTGTAAAAGAGTGCAAAGAAGCCGGATATACGCTGCTTGGTACCGGAGAGATGGGAATTGGCAATACGACGACAAGTGCAGCGATGGCAGCAGCTCTGCTTTCCGTTCCGCCAGAGATCGTGGCAGGGCGGGGCGCCGGATTAAGTGATGAAGGGCTTGTCAGAAAAAGACAGGTGATCGCAGCGGCACTGGAAAAATATCAGTTGAGAGAGACTGAGCCGATGCGTATTTTATGCTCGGTCGGCGGGCTGGATATCGCAGGGCTTTGCGGTGTGTTTTTAGGTGGTGCAAAATACCATATGCCGATCGTGGCAGACGGTGTCATCAGTGCGGTGGCAGCGCTTACAGCAGAGCGGCTTTGTCCGGGAACAAAAGAATTTATCATTCCCTCCCACAAAGGAAAGGAACCGGCTTCGGAACTTTTGATGCGGGAGCTGGGGCTTTCTCCGGTTCTGGATGCAGAACTTGCATTAGGAGAGGGAACGGGGGCAGTCATGATGTTTTCCCTGTTAGATATTGCCATGAGTTTATATGAGACAGGGGCTACTTTTGGCGATTTTAAAATTGAGGAGTATCACAGGTTTTGATAAAGTCAGTGTGAACATATTTTTTACATGTGACAGAAAGGTGCAGTTATCAGGATGATCACATTGGTGACAGGGGGAAGCGGCAGCGGAAAATCTGCATATGCAGAAAGCCTGCTGTATTCCTGCGAAGGAATCAGATATTATATTGCAACCATGCAGATTTATGATGCAGAGGGCGAAAAAAAAGTAGAGCGGCATCGGAAACTGCGGGCAGGAAAAGGGTTTCTTACGATCGAAAGCCCGATGAATGTAGGAAAAATCCAGTTTGTATGTGCTGGAGAATCAGGGCAGGCGCAATACCGGCAGGAAGCAGAGAGGAAAGGGCAGTGCAGCTCAGAAAAGAAATCGGCACTGCTTGAGTGTATGTCAAATCTCACAGCAAACGAAATGTTCACGAAAGACGGCATGAAATCCGAGGAGGAAGTAGTTGAAAAAATTGTATCTGAGATACAGACTCTTTCACAGAAACTCGACAACCTTGTGATCGTCACGAACAATGTATTTGAGGATGGTGTAATCTATGACGCCGGAACAATGGAGTATTTGAGAGCACTTGGCAGGATCAATGCAGCACTTGCGCATCTGGCAGACCGGGTGGCAGAGGTCGTGGTTGGAATTCCGGTGGAGCTGAAAGGATGAAGTTATGAAATTATTAAAAGCGATGGCAATCGCATTTTCCATTTATTCTAAAATCCCCGTGCCGCAGTTCGAGTGGAAGGAAGAGGACATGGAGTATATGATGTGCTTTTTTCCGTGGATCGGTGGGGTGATCGGACTGTTTTTTTTCGGATGGGCGGTGTTATGTGAGAAATTTGCGGTAGGAAATGTCTGCTATGCACTGATCGGTGCGGCAATTCCGTTAATGATCTCCGGTGGATTTCATGTGGATGGGTACATGGACACGATGGACGCATTTCATTCGTACCAGAGCCGGGAAAAAAAGCTGGAGATTTTAGAAGATTCCCATATCGGTGCATTTGCGGCGATCATGCTGGCTCTTTATTATATGATCGATATCGCAGCAATTTCAGAAATACATACCCAAAAGGCAGTGTCTGCACTGGCAGCCGTATTTTTTCTGGCGAGATGCTTTAGTGGGATTGCAGTTATGACATTGCAGCCGGCAAAGAAAGAGGGACTTTTGTATACCTTTGCATCCAGTGCACAGAAAGTCAGGGTAAAAGCAGCCTTATATTTTCAGGCAGCGCTTTGCGTGGTACTTATGCTGCTCGTATCCGGATGGTATGGAGCCGCGGCAATCGGGGCGGTGCTGCTCAGTTTCTTTTATTTTAAAAAGAAAAGTTACAAAGAGCTTGGTGGTATCACAGGTGACACGGCCGGATTTTTTGTGACAGTCTGTGAGGCGGCTGCGGCAGCTGCGGTTGCGGTGGCCGGATATTTCTTGTAACTTTTAAAATAGTATTCGGCAGAAGGGGAGAAAAAGCATGCAATTATATATCGGAGGATATGCGCAGGGCAAGCTTGCCTATGTGCAGGAAAAACTGAAAGGGCAGAAGGTACCGGTTGTAAATGGCCTGCATCTCTGGGTGAAACAGCTTTTACAGGAGGGAAAACCGGCGGAAGAGATCGTGCTGCAATATTATAAGGAGCACCCGGATTGTATCTTTATCTGCGATGAGATTGGCAACGGCATTGTGCCGATGGAGAAGCAGGAGCGGGAATACAGGGAACGTGTCGGCAGATTATTGATCCGGCTTGCAGGGGAAGCGGAGACAGTGGAGCGCATCATATGTGGAATAGGACAGAAGATAAAATAAAAGCAAAAATCACATGGATCAGACATGGTATGACACAGGCGAACGGAGAACACCGTTATCTTGGAAAAACAGATGAACCGTTGTCTGAAACAGGAATCCGTCTTTTGCAGGAAAAAAAGAAGGAATATTTTTCCAGTCCACCGGAATTTTTGTATACATCTCCGATGAAACGCTGCGTTCAGACAGCGGAACTGCTTTTTGAGAGAAATCCAATTCTGATCCCGGAATGGAAGGAGATGGATTTCGGGCAGTTTGAGGGAAAAAATTATGAGGAATTAAAGGACGATCCCTGCTATCAGAAGTGGATCGACAGCAATGGAACACTGCCATTTCCCGGCGGAGAGTCGAGAGAGCAGTTTATCCGGCGTTCCATGGAAGGTTTTGACCGTATGATGTATGATATTTTAAAAAGATCAGAAAAGAACAACGGAATACAAACCGACACAGATTCGCAATATCTGAAATGTGATCGTGGAACAGAAATCCCGGTCACGGCCGTAGTGCATGGCGGTACGATCATGGCGGTGTTAAGCAGTCTT
>ULVP01013272.1_pt1 | contig 12010 bp, 6 predicted proteins | sample 1959551 | NCBI WGS metagenome assembly ULVP01 (sample SAMEA4835789, study PRJEB28245) | human gut metagenome | biome: gut microbiome; material: fecal sample | place: Denmark | collected 2008 | reverse complement strand
AAAGGAAAGAGAACTCCTACCTATTTGCAATAGCAGCCTGTGCTGCCGCGAGGCGAGCGATCGGCACGCGGAAGGGCGAGCAGGATACGTAGTCAAGACCGATCTCGTGACAGAACTCAACAGAGGACGGGTCGCCGCCGTGCTCGCCGCAGATACCGCAAACGAGGTTCGGACGGGTCTCGCGGCCAAGCTTAACCGCCATCTTCATGAGCTTACCTACGCCGACCTGATCGAGCTTAGCGAAGGGATCGTTCTCGTAGATCTTACCGTCGTAGTAAGCGTCGAGGAACTTGCCTGCGTCGTCGCGGCTGAAGCCGAAGGTCATCTGAGTAAGGTCGTTGGTACCGAAGCAGAAGAACTCAGCCTCCTTGGCGATCTCGTCAGCGGTAAGAGCCGCACGCGGGATCTCGATCATGGTACCCACCTCATACTTGAGGTCGCTGCCTGCTGCCGCGATCTCCTCGTCGGCAACCTTAACGACAACATTCTTTACGAATTTGAGCTCCTTGATATCGCCGATAAGCGGGATCATGATCTCGGGAACAACATTCCAATCAGGATGCTTCTTCTTAGTGTTGATGGCAGCACGAATTACCGCTCTGGTCTGCATTGCTGCGATCTCGGGATAGGTGACCGCAAGACGGCATCCGCGGTGACCCATCATCGGGTTGAACTCGTGGAGCGAGTTGATGATATTCTTGATATCCTCGACGGTCTTGCCCTTAGTGTCAGCGAGCTGCTTGATCTCCTCCTCGGTGGTAGGAACGAACTCGTGAAGCGGGGGATCGAGGAAGCGGATAACGACCGGGTAACCCTCGAGAGCATCGTAGAGTGCCTCGAAATCGCTCTGCTGCATGGGCTGGATCTTAGCAAGCGCAGCCTCTCTCTCCTCAACGGTATCGGAGCAGATCATCTCACGGAATGCAGCGATACGATCGGGCTCGAAGAACATGTGCTCGGTACGGCAGAGACCGATACCCTCAGCGCCGAGCTCGCGAGCCTTCTTAGCGTCTCTCGGGGTATCTGCGTTGGTGCGAACCTTGAGCTTTCTGTACTTATCAGCCCAGGACATGATTCTGCCGAACTCGCCGCCGATAGTAGCGTCAACGGTCGGGATGATGCCGTCATAGATGTTACCGGTAGAGCCGTCGATGGAGATGCAGTCGCCTTCATGGAAGGTCTTGCCGCCGAGGGTGAACTTCTTGTTCTCCTCGTCCATTGCGATGTCGCCGCAGCCGGAAACGCAGCAGGTGCCCATTCCGCGTGCAACAACGGCAGCGTGAGAGGTCATACCGCCGCGAACGGTAAGAATACCCTGAGAAGCCTTCATACCGGTAATGTCCTCGGGAGAGGTCTCAAGACGGACGAGAACGACCTTCTCGCCTCTTGCCTTCCAAGCCTCTGCATCCTCAGCAGTGAATACGACCTTACCGCAAGCGGCTCCGGGGGAAGCACCGAGACCCTTACCGATAGGAGTAGCAGCCTTGAGCGCCTTGGAGTCGAACTGCGGGTGAAGCAGTGTGTCGAGGTTACGGGGGTCTATCATGAGAACTGCCTCAGCCTCGGTCTTCATGCCCTCGTCAACGAGGTCGCATGCGATCTTGAGAGCTGCGGGAGCGGTTCTCTTACCGTTACGGGTCTGGAGCATGAAGAGCTTGCCGTGCTCAACGGTGAACTCCATGTCCTGCATATCGTGATAGTGGTTCTCGAGGATGCCGCAAACTTCCTTGAACTGTGCGAAAGCCTCGGGGAACTTCTCTGCCATCTGAGCGATGGGCATAGGAGTACGAACGCCCGCAACGACGTCCTCGCCCTGTGCGTTGGTGAGGAACTCACCCATGAGCTTCTTCTCGCCGGTAGCGGGGTCACGAGTGAACGCAACGCCGGTTCCGCAATCGTCGCCCATGTTACCGAACGCCATCATCTGTACGTTAACGGCGGTACCCCAGCTGTAGGGGATATCGTTGTCGCGGCGGTATACGTTCGCGCGGGGGTTGTCCCAGCTGCGGAATACTGCCTTGATAGCACCCATGAGCTGCTCCTTAGGATCGGAGGGGAAGTCCTCGCCGATCTTGGACTTATATTCAGCCTTGAACTGGTTAGCAAGATTCTTAAGGTCATCGGCATCAAGCTCAACGTCGAACTGAACGCCCTTTTCAGCCTTCATCTTATCGATAAGCTGCTCGAAATACTTCTTACCGACCTCCATAACGACGTCGGAGTACATCTGGATAAATCTTCTGTAGCAGTCCCAAGCCCAACGGGGATTACCGGACTGCTCCGCGATGACCCCAACGACCTCTTCGTTAAGACCGAGGTTAAGAATGGTATCCATCATGCCGGGCATAGATGCACGTGCGCCGGAACGAACGGAAACGAGCAGAGGATTTTTCTTGTCGCCGAACTTCTTGCCGGTGATAGCCTCCATCTTGTCGATATATTCCATGATCTCAGCCTGGATCTCGGGGTTGATCTGTCTGCCGTCCTCGTAGTACTGAGTGCATGCCTCGGTGGAAATTGTGAAGCCCTGCGGTACGGGAAGACCGATCTTGGTCATCTCCGCAAGGTTAGCGCCCTTACCTCCGAGCAGCTCGCGCATATTAGCGTCGCCTTCGGAGAACAAGTACACATACTTTTTGCTCATTCTTTTAGCCTCCATAATAATAGTTGTTTTTAAGTAATAGTTATTTTCAGACCGAGAGTTATTTTACCACATAGACCGTCAAAATACTATCCTATCGTCAAATAGTTTACAATTTATTAATAACTTTCGCGCGTCCGAAACAACGTCTCCGACAAATTATTAAATTCAATGTAAATTTTCCTGTCCATGCCTTGATTTATAATCGAAAATGCGATACAATAAATTTAATTTTTGGCAGAAAAGGATGCGCCGTTGTGGGTAATATTTTCGATATATTCAAGAAGCTCGAGCAGGAGCGCGGAGCGGAAAGCTCACTCCCGGTAACGCATATCGTCGCCGGTCTCGGCAACCCGGGCGACAAATATCACTGGAATCATCACAATCTCGGATTTCTTGCTCTTGACTGCATCGAACAGCAAAAAAGAATCAAGCTCGACCGTGCAAAGTTTAAATCGCTGTGCACCGATGCCCGTATAGGCGAGCACCGGGTGCTTTTTCTGCGTCCGCAGACCTTTATGAACAACTCGGGCGAGGCGGTCTCGGAGGCGACTAAGTTCTATAAGATACCGCCCGAAAACGTCATCGTCATTCACGACGATATCGCCCTCCCGGTCGGCAAGCTGCGCATCCGCGCAAAGGGCAGCGACGGCGGTCAAAAGGGTGTGCGCAGCATAATAAACCACCTCGGCACCGAGAACTTTACCCGCATACGAATAGGAGCAGGTGCGCCTCCTCCCGGGGTCACGATAATCGACTGGGTTCTTGAGGATATCGCAAAGGCGGACCGCGAGGCGACATTTGAATGTCTCATGAAATGCCTGCCCGCGATAGAGCTGCTCACCGACGGAAAGCTGCAGGAGGCAATGACAAGGTTTAACTGAGGCAAGGTTCAATCGAGCGGCAGAATCGCGCTGCGCAGCCCAACCGACGCACGACCGAGAACAACCGAATAAACGCAAAAACAGACAAGATCCCTCACGCATACGACGCGCTGTCGATGCCGAGGGACCTTTTATTACTGTTCTGTTTTTTACGGGCGAACGGCAGCATTACATCGGTGCTCCATAGGTACACTGCGTCACAGTCGGATGCCCGCTTAGGATAGCTATACGCCCCGTCTGCACATAATACTCCGTCAAATGCGCTCAGCCGCGCCGTCCGAGACGCCGTCACAGCCGCCCTTCACGCCTTTCAGCTGTTCAAGCTGTGCGCGGTAAAGCTCCGCATAGCTCCCGTTCAGGGCGAGCAGCTGCTCATGCGTACCGCATTCGGCTATCCTGCCGTCCTCCATATAAATAATCCGGTCGGCTCTGACCGCTGCGGTCAGTCGGTGCGAGATAAATATCGCCGTACGCTCGCCCGAGAGGCGGTATATCAGCTCGTTGATATCTCTCTCCGCGATAGGGTCAAGCGCCGAATTTGCCTCATCAAAGACAAGTATATCTCCGCCGTGGTAGAGTGCCCGCGCTATACCTATCCGCTGAGCCTCCCCGCCCGAAAAAGTCAGCCCGTCGCAGGCAAAATCACGATTCAGCAGCGACTCGCACAGCCCTGCATACTCCGACAGCCCGACGGCGCTCAGGCATTCCGCCGCGCGCTCGGGTGAGTATTCAGACTCCATCGAAAGATTTTCGCCGAGCGATACCGAATACAGCAGCAGATCCTGAAAGCAGCAGGAAAACACCTGCCGCAGCGACCGCGCGGAAATATCCTCATAGCTTACGCCGTCCAAAAAGACCCCGCCCGACGTCGGGTGATACAGGCCGAGCAGCAGCTTTATCAGAGTGCTCTTCCCCGCCCCGTTCCGACCGACTATCGCGAGCTTTTCACCGCGCCGAACGGTCAGACAAACGCCGTTTACCGCAGGGCTTGTCTGTCCCGAATATGTAAAGCTGACATCGCGCAGTTCGATAAGCCTTGCGGGCAGTTCTGCCGCATCCGTCTCGCCGCGCGAGGGCGAACCGCCGTCGAGAAATTCGTACACCTTGTCGGCATAGAGCTTATGCGAGCGGAAATCCGCGACTGCGGAGAGAAACGAGCGGACGTTGCCGCGAAAGCTGTTGCAGGCATTGAACATCGAGGTAAACGCTGCGACGGTATAGTATCCGAATATTATCCGCACTCCGAGATACAGCCATGTTGCAAGCGTAAACAGCGAGGATATCAGGTTCTGAAAGCTGTCGGCAGCAAGATTCTTCGGCGAATAGCGTTTAAACAGGTCGATCCCTTCCGTGACACAGCTGAGCAGCTGCTTTTTCAGCACCGCGCCGATATCGGTCGTTTTCGCGTCGTAGATAAAGGTCTTGTCGTACATCAGCCTGCCGAAATAGTCTCTGCGGCGGTCGAGCGCGGCTTTTTTGTTCGCATAATCGCAGTCGGTCTTTGCGCGCATCAGCTGCGGCACAAGACCGATGACCGCGCTGATAAGCGCAAAGATTATCAGGTATACATCCGTTGTTACGATAAGCCCGATTATCGTTCCGATAGAGGTCAACAGACTCAGCGTGTTCACGCAGGAGCGCCATATGCCGATGCAGCGACCGTCCGCATTGCCCGCTGCGACGGTATAGCTGTCGTAAAAATCGGGGCTGTCAAACGCCTCTGCGTCGTAATCTCCGACCTTGCCGATAAAGCGCAGTCGAAACGCGGCTGCTATCTTCATCTCGCATATCGGCATGTATATACCACAGACGCAGTTCTCCCACAGCAGATTTGCGATATTCAGCGCGAACATCAGCGCAAGTATAAATGCGGCGCCCCTTATGCTCCTCTCCTCAGAGATACATTCAAGAAAGCGCCTGAGAAAATATATATCGATAAGCGGATTGATAACACCGACGGGCACGGATATGAGCGATATGAGCATGTATTTGCGGTCAATACGGTACAGATCGCCTATCATTCTGAAAACAGAGCTTTTCAAAATACTCACCTCCGTGTCTGTGCAGCAAATATCATGCCGTAAATGCGCAGGGAAACTGCAAAAAAACACAGCCATGACCGACGCGGGCAGGATATCTCCGCGCAGGCATACCCGCGGAGCAGCGTGCCGAGATTAATGTGCAGTATCCGTGTCATCACCCGTCCCGAAAATCAGAACCGATATCACCTGCTCAAGCCGTCGTTCATGGCTGTTATATGAATATAATATAACACATTTTCTCATATTTGTCAATAGATTATGCGGTTTTCTTTGAAAAAATGCTGTTTCGGGCATGTAAAATATATACAATAGCTAAATTAAGTGAGCAAGCCGAATAATAACATTCAAGCACAGGTCAAATCCGCCGAGCCGCAGTCGATACTGCGGCAGCTTACAAAGCTCGACCGCCGATATATGCATAAGCAGATACCGACCGTACAGAAGAAGTCATACATCGCACACCGTCGAACAGATAAATATCTAAATATCAAAGAATAATCGGGCAACCGGCACTTAAACCACGCATCAAGCACGAAACGGACATATTTGCAAAATCATAGGAAACAGGGATGCCGAATAAAAAGTTTCAGCATCCCCATATTCATATTAAAGCTGCATCATTTCGCCATGCGGCGTCGTTCAATTCTTAGGATCGTCATCGCAGCACGCGTCGATACGCGGTGCGGGACGAGCAGGCTTGGCAGGCTTGGTAACATCGCCTATGCCGGCAGTCTCGGAGAACAGCACGTTGCTCTTGACAGCCTCTACCGCATCGGTGGGAATGATTATCTTAGATGCCTTGCCGTCCGCCATGCGGACAAGCGCCTCATACTTTTTCAGCTCGAGAATAGCGGCATCGGCACCTGCCTCGCGCAGCTCGCGGATACCGTCCGCCTCTGCCTTCTTTGCGAGATAGATCGCCTTAGCCTCGCCCTCCGCGCGGGCAATGCGCGCGTCGCGCTCACCCTCTGCGGCGAGTATCATAGCCTGCTTGTCGCCCTCTGCTCTCGTAATGGCAGCGTCCTTGTGTCCCTCTGCCTGAAGCAGCGTTTCGCGGCGGTCGCGCTCAGCCTTCATCTGCTTCTCCATCGCCATCTGAATTTCCTTAGGCGGGATGATGTTCTTGAGCTCAACGCGGCTGACCTTGATACCCCATTGATCGGTCGCCTCGTCAAGTATCTCGGTCATCTTGCCGTTGATGGTGTCGCGGCTGGTCAGCGTTCCGTCAAGCTCGAGCTCGCCGACGATGTTTCGGAGCGTCGTCGCCGCAAGGTTTTCAAGCGCGCTGATAGGATTGACCGCACCGTAGGTGTACAGCTTGGAGTCAAAGACCTTGAAGTAAACGACGGTGTCTATCTGCATGGTTACGTTATCCTTTGTGATAACGGGCTGCGGAGGAGAATCGAGCACCTGCTCCTTGAGCGTTATCTTCTTGGCGATGCGCTCAAAGAACGGGATAAGCACGTGAAATCCCGCGCTCCATGTCATCTTGTACTTACCGAGAAATTCGATAACATACTCATGTGCCTGCGGAACTATCTTCATGTTCGCAAGGATGAAAAGAACCACGAGCACGGCAATAATAATAGGCAGATATTCCATATCTGTACCCCCTTAATTTGATACCTCTATAATACCACAAATCCCCCAACATTTCAATAGCCGGGGAGGCTAAAAAAGCGCAGACCGAAAAAGCGGATAAATGAATGATTCGGGCTTTTGTTCGGCATGAGAGCTAAGAAAGCGGATGAAATCCTATCGGATTTCTCCAAGGGAATGATTATCCGCTTTTTCTACCGCCAAAAATCGCCTCTGCCGTACATTTGTACGGCGACGTGACAATTTTCGACGCTTCTGCATCTTTTTTATCTCTCCCCGTTTCGGGTCGGCTGAAAAGCGCAGATCGAAAAAGCGGATAAAAGTGTGACTTGCACTTTTGTTCGGCACAAATACAAGGAAAGCTGATGAAATCCTATCGGATTTCTCCAAGGGAATGATTATCCGCTTTTTCTACCGCCGAAAATCGCCTCTGCCGTACATTTGTACGGCGACGTGACGTTTTTCGACGCTTCTGCATTTTTTTATCTCTCCCCGAGCCCCCCCGTAAGCTCAAAGCAGCACAAATCTGTAAGGTTCTCTGAGATACGAAAAGTTCAAAGCAAAAATGTGATGCTGAAAAAAGTTTTCAGCATCACATTTTTTCACTTATACAACAGACAAACCGTCAAAGCGCCGTCAGATCTCTCTGATGCGGAAGCCGAGCTCGCATTCGACGGCGCCGAGAATCTTCTCGACCGTCTTATCTGCCTCCTCATCGCTGAGGGTATGGTCGGCGGCGCGCAGCGAAACGCTGAACGCAAGGCTCTTCTTGCCTACGCCGAGCTTTTCTCCGCGGTAAACGTCGAACAGGTCGATGCGCTCGACAAGCTCTCCGCCCGCGCGGGCGATAACATCCTCGATGCTGCCCGCCTCTGTATCTGCGTTGCAGAGGAATGCAAAGTCACGGCTGACTGCGGGATAGCGCGGAATTGGCGTATAGCTGCGGTCATAGCAGGCAAGCGACGCGATAAGCTCGGTGTCGATCTCGGCAGCATAGACCTCACGGTCGAAGCCGTAAGCAGCGGCAACGTTCGGGTGCAGCTCGCCGAGTATCGCAAGCTTTGTGCCGTCTGCGGTCAGCATGCGCGCGCAGCGCCCCGGATGGTAGGTCGGAGCGTCGGTGCAGCTGCATATGCGGCAGCCCTTGATACCCGCATCCTCGAGTATCTCCTCGAGCATGCCCTTGAGCACATAGAAATCTCCGCCGTAAAAGGCTATAGCGGTGTGCAGCGGCTCCGCGGGCTGGAGAGTCGGGTCGGCGTTCGGAATATAAACGGGGGCCGTCTCGAACAGCGCGGTATCGTCCGCATGATTATTGTTATTTCTTGCAAGAGCCTCGAGCACTGACGGCAGCAGCACCGTTCTCATTACGCTCGTATCCTCGCCGAGCGGATTACGGATAACTACCGAACGGCGGCGGGGATCATCCTCTGCCATGCCGACCTTATCGTAGTACTTCGGGCTGATGAACGAGAATGTGCAGGTCTCCCAGCAGCCGAGCGCGCAGAGCAGACGTGCAAGGCGGTTGGAATATGCCTTCCTCGGGGTATACTCGCCCGTCTTTACGCCCGCAAGGAATGCGGTGGAGCGGATGTCGTTATAGCCCCAGATACGAATAACCTCCTCGGCAATATCGTTCATGCAGCGAACATCGTCTCTCCACGACGGGACATATATCGTATTGCCCTCAATGCGGAAGAGCAGACTCTCGAGGATCTCTCTCATCCTCTGCTCCGGGATATCCATGCCGAGGAAGCGGTTGATGCGCTCGCACTCGAGCTCAACCGTCGCGGTGGGCTTCTCCTCGCGGCGAACGTCGATAAGTCCGTCGACGACCTCGCCCGCGCCGAGCAGCTCAACGAGCTCACATGCACGGTCGAGCGCGGCAAGCGTCATCTCGGAATCGAGCCCCTTCTCGAATCTTCCCGAGCTCTCGGTACGCATTCCGAGCGCGCGGGAGGTGATGCGGACCGAGCTGCCCATGAAGTTTGCAGACTCGAATACGACCGTCTGCGTTCCGTCCTTTATCTCGCTGTTCGCGCCGCCCATAACGCCCGCGAGCGCGACCGCCTTGTTCTTGTCGGCGATGACGAGCATGTCCGAGCGCAGCGTGTGGTCGATATCGTCGAGCGAGCGGAAATCCTCGCCCTCACCTGCGTTTCTTACGACAATGGCACTGCCGTCGAGGCATGCATAATCAAATGCGTGCATCGGCTGTCCGTACTCAAGCATTACATAGTTCGTAATATCTACAATATTATTTATGGGACGAACGCCGGCTGCGCGGAGACGCATACGCATCCAGAGCGGCGAGGGCGCGATGTGAACATTCTTTACAACGCGAGCGGAGTAACGCGGGCAAAGCTCGCTGTTCTTCACCTCGACCGAGGGATAATTCGATATGCTGTCGCTCTTGTCCGCTGCGCGGAGGACAGGCTTGTGATATGTAGCCGTTCTGCCGTAGGACGCTGCGGTCTCGCGAGCCATGCCTATCATCGAGAGGCAATCGGGACGGTTCGGCGTGATCTCGAACTCGACAACACTGTCACGCAGCCCGAGCACGTCGCAGATGTCGTCGCCGGGCTTGTATTCGCCGAGCGTAGGATCATCATTGAGAATGAGAATGCCGTCCTCGACAGCATACGGCATATCGTGCTGGGTAAGTCCGAGCTCGGCAATGGAGCAGAACATTCCGTTCGACTCGGCGCCGCGGAGCTTGCCGCGCTTGATGTCGCCGCCGACCACCTTTGCGGGGGCGCATGCAACGGGCACGAACGCGCCTGCATAAACATTGGTCGCAGCGGTAACTATCTGGCGGGGAGCCTCCTCGCCGACGTCGACCGAGCAGATAACGAGTCTGTCGGCATCGGGATGACGCTCGACAGAGAGTATCTTACCGACGCGGACATTTTCGAGCTCGCTGCCGAGCGCCTCCCAGTCCTCGACCTTTGAGCCGGTATCGGTCATGCGCGCGCAGTAATCGGAAACGGGAATATCCGACACATCTACAAATTCGTTAAGCCATGAAATAGGAAGATTCATTTTTAGGTATCCCCTTTCCCTTAAAACTGGCGCAAAAAGCGCAGATCATTTTCGTAAAGCAGGCGCATATCATCGATGGAATACTTCTTCATCGCGATACGCTCGATGCCCATTCCGAAGGCAAAGCCGGAGTATACATCCGGGTCGATACCCGAGCAGCGAAGGACATTCGGATGAACCATGCCCGCGCCGAGTATCTCAATCCAGCCCTCGCCCTTGCACACCTTGCAGCCCTCGCCGCCGCACATAAAGCAGGAGATGTCTATCTCGGCGGACGGCTCCGTAAACGGGAAATGGTGCGGGCGGAAGCGGATGCGCGTATCCTCGCCGAACATTCTGCGGGCGAAGGTCTCGAGCGTTCCCTTGAGGTCGCCCATGGTGATGTTCTTGTCAACGACAAGTCCCTCGAGCTGATGGAACATCGGCGAATGGGTCGCATCGACCGCATCGGAACGATAAACTCGTCCGGGGGAAACTACGCGGATAGGCGGCTTTCCCGCGCGCTCCATTGCATGCACCTGAACAGACGAGGTCTGCGAACGGAGCAGGATGTTGTCGGTAATATAGAAGGTGTCCTGCGTATCGCGCGCAGGGTGGTTTTCCGGTGTATTGAGCGCCTGGAAGTTGTAGTAATCGGTCTCGACCTCGGGACCCTCCTCGATATCAAAGCCCATCGAACGGAAGATCTCGCACATCTCCTCCTCGACCTGTGCAAGGGGGTGACGATGACCGAGCTCACGCCGCTTAGACGGCATGGTAACGTCGATCTTTTCGCTCTCGAGACGGTGCTGGAGACGCTCGCTTTCGAGCTTCCTTTTCTTCTCCTCTATCATCTCCTCGATAGCGACACGCACCTCGTTTGCCACTGCGCCGACGGCAGGTCTCTCCTCTGCGGATAGCGAACCCATTCCGCGAAGAACGGCGGTGAGCTCACCTTTCTTTCCGAGCAGCTTTACACGGAGCTGCTCAAGTGACTCCGAGCTGTCAGCCGCGCTGAGCTGAGCCATGGCGGACTCACGAATCTGTTTGAGTTTTTCTTTCATTTCCACAATCCTTTCCTGCTCCGAAAACAGAGCTGAATTTCGTTTGGCTAATTCATCGGGCGCGCACGCCCGAACGGTTTTCCGCTGTGCGACCCTGCCGACGCGGCGGGAGGTGAAGAACGGAACAAAAAAGCTCCCCATCCCGAAAAAGGACGGAGGAGCAATATCCTTCGCGTTACCACCTTAATTCGCGCCCGACCGAGCGGAGCGCGCACTCTCGGCTGTATGACGGTTGCCGACCGTACCCGGCTACTCGCAGTCTTTGACCGGGTCTGCTCCGCGGGGAAATGCATGCACGACTGCGTTCGGGTCACTCCCAGCCGATGATGACCCTCTCTCCTGAACGCGCTCTGCCGTACCGCCGACCGCATCTTTGCATTTAGATATTCTTCTGTTGGGATTATAACACACTTTTTGCGCTCGCGCAAGAGTTTTTTAAGATTTTTCCGCAAGCTCTGATGCGCGGTGAGGTTTTTCGTGAAAGACCTCTGAAAAAGCCTATTTGGTATGTTCGTGTGATGGAGTGTGTACCGCGCTGACGCGGCGAGGTTTTTCGAGAAAAACCTCTGAAAAAGCTGATTTGGTATGTTCGTGTAATGTGGTATGTTCCGCGCTGACGCGGGCGGGTGGTTTGCAGATGAATGTTGTTTTTAAAGGAAAAGGTCAAATCTCGCTGCGCGGTCGATAGTGTTTGGAAAGGTGATATGGTTGTTTGTTATGTCTGTGTCAGAGAAGGACAGATTGCGCTGCCGCGGTCAA
>ULVP01076718.1_pt1 | contig 12072 bp, 10 predicted proteins | sample 1959551 | NCBI WGS metagenome assembly ULVP01 (sample SAMEA4835789, study PRJEB28245) | human gut metagenome | biome: gut microbiome; material: fecal sample | place: Denmark | collected 2008 | reverse complement strand
GCTCTGCGGGTAATTATGCCCTGCCTTTCCAAAACGGCACGGTCACAGATTTCAGCAGTCTCGCTTCCGGAAATCCCTGTATGTACCGGATCGCTGTTTTTGCAAACCTGTAAAATAATGACAAATGTTTTGAGGAGAATCGTCAATGAAATTGGATTTTTTGATGGATAATGCGGAGCAGGCCCAGATGTGGCGGTTTGTTGCGCAGGCAGTTGCAATTCGGAATAATATGGTAGCCCAGCAGAATTCTTCCAACATTCTTCAAGGGGTGAAGATGACCAGCCTGTACACACAAACCCATCGAAGTGTGACCTACGCCAATGACGTTGTATCTCTCCACTCCCACGACTTTTATGAGCTACTTCTGTGTCGGAGCAGCTGTTCACCGGAATATCTGGTAGGTTCTGAGCGTTATCTGCTGAGAAAAGGGGACATTATCCTGGTTCGCCCTGGTGTTAGTCACCGCTCTTTGCTGCGGAAGGACGTTTCCGGCCCCTACAATCGAGACGTGTTGTGGGTAAGCCAACGCATGATAGATATGCTTTTCCAGCTGGATGAAGAGCTGAACACTTTGGCTCCGACTTGTGTGCTGCGCACTACCGGCACTCAATGGGAATTCTTGCCAGATTTGTTCCACAAAGGTGTTGTGGAATCTGAAAAAAGAGGCATAGGATGGCAGTCTATGGTTTTGGCCAACACCATTCAAATACTGATTTGCCTGTTTCGGGCATCCCAAGATCCGCAAGACAATTCTTCTTGTAAAGAAAAAACGGTACTCTTAGACCGTATCATGGCGTATCTTGAAGAAAATTTTGCCACCCGGGTCACCTTGGCCGACACTGCAAATCATTTTTATGTGAGTGAGAGTACTATCACCCATATGTTTCACAATGAGATGGGCATCAGTTTTTATCGCTGCCTCACGCAGCTGCGACTGATCCATGCTAAGTCACTGATTGCGGAAGGAGTCCCCATGAGTGATGTGGGGCAGCAGGTGGGCTTTGCGGATTATTCCACCTTTTATCGGGCGTTTAAAAAGGAATATGGTATTAGTCCGCAGCAATATCTATCCTACTACCGTGCTGCCGCGGGACAGATTGTGGTAGATCTTCCGTGGAATATTGATTCTTCTCAGTTATAGTAGGAGTGCCGCAATTGAACAAACGACCTTCCGGTCCTGGCCGCAGCGGGTTGCTGCCGCGGCGGCATGACTAGAAGGTCGTTTTTTTATATGGAGGAAGGGAGAGGAGATCAGTCTTCGGAGAGGGTCGGGTTGTTGAGGTCCTCTGCAATAAGATCGGTGATATAGCTGTTCACGCTTTTACACATCTTTTCAGCTCGTTTTTGGATAACTTCTTTTTTACCCTTTTTAACACGAAATGGAATTTGGTCGTAAGCTTTCGCATTATAACGGTTTTTGATCGCAGTGGATGTTTTGCCGCCCATAAAACTTTACCTCTCTACATATGATGCCATCGACCTGCCCGCGTCGCTGAATCTCCAGTGGCCTAGCCCCGCCACTGTTGTGTAATGTGTGGGTGCCTATGGCGATCGCTAGCAGCTTGTAGCGGCAAGGTAATCGAAAGCTCAGCGACCTGGCGGATTTGCGGATGTGACTGGTGGAGCTGCTGATGCCGCCCTTTACCTGCAGGGTATAGGTGGTGGCGCTTTGCCGTTTCATTGTTTCCCACAAAGGGGCATAGGAAATCATGCCGCCAGCGCTCCTTTCCCGTGTTGCTCTATCTCTATTATTGCCTATAATAGAGATAGAACGTTATAGGCAATATTGCCTATAACGGGAGCAAGCGCCGGAAGGCCATGCGGAAAAGGAGGAAAGAATATGTGGGAAAAAATCTGCTGCGTGACGGGGCATCGGGATATCCCCGCGGATAAAATGGAATATTTCCCCGGCTGCTACATGCGGCGAAACCGCTACATCTGGGCCTGCTCCGCATTATCCATCAAAAAATCCAATTTCATTGACGATTCTCCTCAAAACATTTGTCATTATTTTACAGAATATTTGCCAGATGTGCAATGAAATAGCGAAATATGTAATTTATTTTGCAGATATAATTTGATATTCTATATGCAAAACCACGTGGGACATCCCACAGAAAAGGAGAAGTCAATAATATGGAGAAAAACACCACTTCGCGGCTGACCTTGAAACAGAAGATCGGCTATGGCTGCGGTGACGCCGGCGGCCTGTTCACCTTTAGTCTGATGAGCGCATTCTTTACCCGCTACTGTCTGAATATTCTGGGCGTCAGCACGGAAATGCTGGCAACTCTGCTTTTGGTCTGGAATGTTTGGGATGCTGTCAATGACCCGTTGATGGGTACCTTGATGGATAAAGCATTTGCCAAGAATCACGACAAGCGCGGAAAGTTTCGCCCTTGGATTCTGCGTGCTACCCCTATGCTTGCGGTTTCCGCCATTGCTTTGTGGACTCTACCAACCTTGTTCGATGGAGTTGCCATGCTGACTGTACTGTTTGTGTGCAAAATCCTGTATGAAGGCGCCTACACCATGCTGAATATCCCCATGGGGTCTATGCTCTCCGCCATGTCTGACACCGACGAAGAGCGCGCGCAGCTGTCTTCCGCCCGTGGCTTTGGCTCCTTGGCTGGTGGTTACACTTGTTCCCTGGCATTTCCGTTGATTCTGAGCATATTCGGCGATACCGCCAAAGGCTACGGAATCGGTGCAACCATCATGGCCATCTGCGGCGGTGTAGTCTGTTTCTTCCACTACTATTGGACGGAAGAGCGTCACAACAGCGCGTCTGCAGAGGATGCAAGCAACAGCATCAAAGTCACCGACATTTTTGTGGTGTTCCGAAAGAACCGCGCATTCTTGGCGCTATGCGTTCACTCTCTGTTTTTCTGCTCCATGCTGGCCATTACCGGCAATGTGGGTACCTACATGTACGCAGATGTCCTTGGCTCTCTGACTATGATGTTTACGGCTTCTTTGATTTCTATTCCTTGCAGCATTTTGACTCTGTCCGTAGCTCCCAAGCTGGCTAAAAAAGTCGGACTGGCTCGCCTGATTTGCGCCGGGCTATTAATTTCCGCCGTTTTGTACCTTGCTCTGTTCGGCACCATTATGTTCGTCAATATTCCTGCAATCGTCTATGCCGTCTGGGCCACACTGGCGTCTACCTTCTCCTCCTTGGCCATTCTTATGCAGTGGGGCATGGTAGGTGAAGCGATTGATTACAACGAATACCTGACCGGCAAGCGCACGGAAGGTTCCATTTACGGCACCTTCTCTCTCACCCGCCGTATCGGTACAACCATCGGCTCTTCCTTGGGTGTTCTTATGCTGGGGTGGACTGGTTATCAGGTTGGCGCCGCTACACAGTCCGCTTCTGCCTTGAGCGGTATCAAAGCTCTGTCTACGCTGGTTCCCGCCATTTGTGTTCTGGGCTCTTGGTTCGCCTTCCGTTTTATCTGGAACATCACCGACGATGTGCGAGCCAAAATTGCTGCTGCCAAACAAAAGTAAGGCCGGCGTTTTAACTTTTCTTATCAAATATGCAGGACGAGCTGCCGCATCATCCCGCTTTCCGAAAGTGCAAAATTTCATTATTTTAAGAGGTATTCTATGCGTACTCGTATTCTGGGCAAAATGCTCAACACTGAGGTTCAGGAATATCTGAACTGCAACGACATTATCATTGTCCCGGTAGGAACCACCGAAATGCACGGCGGCTTTCCTCTGGACTGCGAAACCGTAATTTCCGAGGCCTACTGCCTGCGGATGGCAGAAGCTTGTGATGGCCTGGTACTCACAGGGCTTCCCTACTTCTATGCGGGTGCCACCGCTTCCGGTCGAGGTACTGTCCAGGTTACCATCCGTCAGGGTATTGACTATTTGGGTGCTATTGCTCGGAGCCTCCTCCGTCTGGGCTTCAAACGCCAGGTGTATATGAGTTTCCACGGCCCCGCTCATATGACCATCTGCCCCATGATCCGAGATTTCTATGATGAAACCGGCGTACCTGCGCTATACATGGATTGTATGATTCAGTTTGACAAAAATAAAGATCTTCTAACCGATTTCTTAAATGATTTTCACGCCATTACCGTTGGCGCTTATAAGGTGATGAACCGGCTGGAAGATGTGCCGCTGGTGACCGGTTACCAGCATACTACTCCCCAGAGCTGCGCGTCTTTCCAAGATTTGTTCAGCCTGGGATACCAGAGCGCCGCTGTAGGTTACTGCTTTGGTGAAAACGGCGACCACATGTCCACTCCAGACATTCCCGATGTCGCAACCCGGGACGCCCTTGCCGAGCGAGGTGAGTCCCTCATCGATGCGACGGTGGAGCGAATGGATATGCCCCATGTGGTGGAACAGATGCGCAAGCTGGAAGAATACGGGCACGAAAACGAAAAGAAATATCCATGGATGCCTTCGGCTTGGAACAACCGGTGAAACAGCAGCAAAGCGACACAGTAAAAACGAACGAGATATAGTTTAATCACTCCTCACCAAAAAACAGTAAATTCAAACGATACCATTACAGAACCAGCAAAAAATGAGATAGAACTTTTCCGAAAGCCAACAGCCTAAACCCAGTAGATTTTGTAACGTTCTAGGGGAGGCTTTCCTGGCAAACTTCCGATGTAAAGTGAAGTAACTAAAATATCTCGGCTCTAATCTCAGAGCCGGGATATTTACTTTTTGTATGACTTTGATGCTTACTTAAAAAACGACCACCTCTCCTTCATAGAAAAAGCGCTAAAATACCATTCCAAGCAAAGAATTTTTACTTTTTATATCTTACATTTTCTGAATTGCATACGCTATCACCAACACAAAAACCAGCCATAGCGGGACAATTCCCACAAATACATAATGGATACATAATTTTTGAAATCCATCCAGAATATGTTCTTCCTTCTGCCCCTTCAGGCCGTGCGTTTTTTTGCAAAAGCCGTTTATTTTTAGCCGAAAAATAAAAATGAGTTAAGAGCGGATTATTGGGGAGGTCATTGTGGAACCATCAAAAGTAACCAGCGTTAATAGCCGTGCGGAAGAACTGTTCGTTCAGCTAAGCGACTGTCCCCAGAATGAAGACGTGGTACCTGCCGAGAAAGTGGCTGCGCTCGAACAGGAGACGACTTTGCCGGTGTCCTGATAAGAACCCTTGGTTGGAAAATCAACATCAGGACGATTGATAAAGTGCACACTGTATGGTAAGATGAGAATACAGAAAACAGCAGTGTGTCACCTTCGAGACAGGAGTACCGGGATGACTCTGACATTGGAAAGCTGATGCATGACTTCAACTGTACCAGTGCCTAAGAGAATAACCGGAATGGCCAGTGTATTGTACGATTTGCGTATGATATGCGGGCCTTGTTGTTTGGCGGAAGTCAGAAGTGGGGTGGGGGTAGTTAAAAATCTGGGGTCGGTGGTCATTCTGGCTGAACGGAAGAGTTGTCTGTTCTCCCCAGTCCGGGACAAAATATGGTGACTACTCAGAGAAAACACGCTTCCACAAAGAAACAAGGCACCCGACGTTTAAATCGGATGCCTCGTTTTGTCATGCAAAGTATTCCTGAATGAGCTTTCCCCAAGGCAGCATCTGCTTGAGACGCTCCGGGTGGGTCAAAATCGCTATATCCGGCAGATATTCGAAACGGAGGCCACCCGGCATTACAAACCCTAATGTTAAAAAGCATGTGGTTTCGTTAGGTGGTACTTATTTCCGTTTTAGAGTGCAGGCCAAACTCGTGACAATTTGAAGAAATTGTTCCTTTTCAAATTGGTTGGCCACGATTCCAAGCATGACCGCCGCATAAAGAGCCGTATAAAGAAGGACTCCTGCACCAAATTTCCAAATGGACCCAGCTGGTTCTATTTTAAGCTGCTGCTTCAGAATCAGTGCACCCATTGTCAACAAAACTGCAGTAATGATGACTGGAGCGGTCTCTTTCCAGAATTTTTTGATATCCAGACCAGCTTTTCTCTGGAAATACCAATTCATAATCACCCCACTGGTCAGGAACATGGAAACACCTGTTGAAAGCGCTGCACCTACAATTCCAATCCATTTTGTAAACAAGACAGTTGTTACAATGTTCAGGACAGCGCTCAGGAAATAAATCTTTGCACGAAAGCCATATTGTCCCTTGATCTGTAGAATACCAAGCCCGAGATTCTGTGCAAGATCGATGGAAAAAGGAAGCATAACGATAATTGCAACCCAATAGGCTTCTTCGTAGCCTTCTCCGACCCACAGCAGCAGAAATTCACGCCCGAAAATGATGAAGCCGGACAAAACTAGAAGAATGATGTAGAAGGTAATACGTCCTATCCGGATGAACAAATCCGATACTTTCAACAGACCACTTTCTTCTTGATACAAAACGCTAAGCTTTGGATAAAAAACACCTGAGATCTGTGTGCCAAACTGCATATACATAGAACAGATTTGTGAACCGACAGAATAAACGGCAACGACTACAGTGTTGAACATCCGCCCCAGAATGACCTGATCTGTTTTCCAGAAGATCTGATCCGCAATGCTTCCAAGCAGGATGGCAGCAGAAAGACCGAGGATGCTTTTCACGATCCGGGAATCTTTGGGCTGTTTTATGATTCGGATTTTTAATTTTCGTGTCACATATCCATACCGGATTCCAATGGTCAGGATGTTCAGAAGGACAATCACCAACGAGACTGTGACCGCATACGGAATCCGACTGACGCACAAGATGACCAGAAGCGGTTGGATGACCTGCATCAGGATGGATAATATCCGCAAAAAGGTGTACTTTTCATGCCCGGTAAGCACAGTCAGATAAACCGAACCCTGCAAGGTGAAGGTCATATTTACGAACAGAAGAATCAGAATAGCAATGCTTTCGTTCAGCTCCGAGGTAGTGAATGAAGCTGCATAGAAGCTCCGGAAAGCAAATATCACAGCAACTCCTACAAAATCCAGAAGGAGTGCCAGAAAACGATAAATGCTTCTTGCCATCGACAGGGTCACAGAGGCTTCTTCATGGTCGCTGCGTCCCAGTGCATTGCAGTAGTTTCTTAGAATACCGGCTGATACACAGGACTCGAAAACAGTGACATACGAAAAGAATGAGCCGACGATCTGATACAGTCCATATTCGCTTTGCCCGAGAAAGTGAAGAAGGACTGGGACATAGATCATACTGACAACTACGCTCAGGAACACTTGTATATAGGATAATATTGCACCTTTTTTTCGTTCATTCATGATTTGATTTATCAAAGAAAGTCTTTCTTATCGGTTGATGAGCTTTTTTATGAGTGGTTTGGCTCGGTTTATAAGGAGAGAAATTCTAATTCTATTCGGTGGAATTCCTAAAATTTCTGCACTTTCTTTCGCATTAAAGCCTTTCTTCTTTGCTGTGATGCTATATGCGCAAAGATATCGCAACCTTTCTACTCCTGTATATAGTGCCATTCTCTGCTTTGTGATAAAAATGTATCCTTGAAAATTCTTCATCTCAAGGTCATTGCCGGATACTTTTGCCGAAAGGCCATCTTCCAGATATTCACATACCATCAAAGGATAATCATACCAACGAATTTTATAGCCTTCAAGAGCAATCTTGTCCCAGACAGCACACTCGCTCAGAAATTTTTCGCCCTTAAATACAGGAAAGGGATATTTCTTTAAGATATCTGTCCGGTATACCTCAGCCTTGTCTCCCAATAGTCCGTATTTTCCACGCTCGTTGTTTCTGCAGTCGCAATAGTCTCCTTTGAACTTTGTCTGTCCACCAATCGTCTCTAAGTTTTTAAAACATCTCGTACCGGAAACTGCGGCAATATTTTGCGGGAGCTTCTTCCTGGTCCAGCTACAGATTCTTTCGATTGCATCATCTCTCAGATAATCATCGCTGTCCACAATAAAGAACCATTTATACGATGCAAGCGCTACACCATAATTGATAGCAGTGTGTTTTCCACCATTTTGCTGTTTCCGGTAGATGATCGTAAAATCGTTGTGATCCTTCTGCCAAGACGCAATAAGCTCACCAGTGTTATCAGTTGATCCGTCATCTACAATGATCCACTCAAAGTTGCGGCAGGTCTGTCGTTGCAGAGATTGATATAGGGCCGGTAGAATGTATGCACGGTTATAAGTAGGGGTAAAGACTGAAATCATATGATTTACCTTCTTTTTATTCTGGATGCGATTGATTTTACTGCCATTTGCTTTCCATTTACTTCGATTTTATTGGCAAGTCGCAGTGGAATACAAAAAAACAACGCCAATTTATCGCCAACTGTATTTCCTAAAACTGAAGAAAATTTTCTGCGAATTTGAATGATTTTCTTTTCCTTCTCAGTAAACCACGATGCACTGTAATGATGAATCGTATATGTATTGGGAGTAATGGTAAGTTTTCCGGTTTCGTTGCTCATCGGACAAAAGTATTCCGGAGGATAGACTGTAATCCCTTCAATTTTCTGGATACCGGCATCCGGGTTCCACCCATGCAGTTTCAAAATCTGAGTTGTATAGGTCACAATTGTCGTGGTGTCAATGGAACCGTCTGCATTTTTAAAATGCCGTTTTTTATAAAATTCCAGCATTTCCTTATAGATATTCAGGCCTGAATCCGATGCAATCCCCAACCCCGGGTTAGCTGCCATGCCCGAGGTAACTCCTTCATTTTTTTCGCACCCCAGAAATGCGCCCTGCTCCAAAATCTCATCCAAGGGCTTTATAATTTCAACATCAGTATCAAAATAAATGCCACCTTCGTGATACAGAATCCAAAAACGTGCATAGTCACTGACAAATGCCCACTTTTTTGCCTCATATGCTTCCCGAACATAATCACAGCAATTCAAATCAAAGTTGCTCTCGTTCCACTCTTTAATCTCATAGTCCGGACAGTATTTTTTCCAGGATGCAATACATTTTTGAGCCAGTTCCGGCAGAGGATTTCCGCCGAACCAGCAGTAATGGATTATTTTTGGAATCATTTCATTTTCCTTTCCATACGTTTTATTACCCTATTTTATATGGAACAACGACAATTGAGTCTCTCATCAGATACAACACAAAGTATGCCGCAAACACGAGGATGACATAAAAGTTGACGGATTTCACCTTGGTATACCTATGGTTTAATAACTTGCCCAGCATCAGGACCATCAATCCTTCAAAAAAGAGGTTTGTTCTGCCCAGAGTATTATTGATGATGCTCAACGAAGAACATGCAAATGCCAACATGACAACACTGCCAACAATTATGTTTTCTTTTTCTGTAAGCTTTTTCCAGTTATTGTAGTAGGCTATATAGAAAATCAGATATACCACTACCAAAAGTATTCCACTTTTCCAGTTTCCGAATGGTCCGGTCACATAACCTCCGCCATAAAGATCCTGATACTTTCTATTTGAGTGCTGTAAAATCAATGGGTAAAGTGCAGGCAATATTGCTAGCGCAGCTAACATGCACATAATACCGTCTCGCAAAAAGATATGTGGGTTCCTGTTTTTCTTTCGACCATAAAAAATCATCATAATCGGAAGTGCTATTAAGACGATTGTGATTGGATGAAATCCTGCTGCAACAATCGTACCAACCATGAAACCAGCCGGGAATTTTCGAAAACACCCTCTGCCATTCTGTATTTGAACGCAATAGTTCTTTTCCAGGCTTCTATATGCAATCAAAGCCGTCACAACTGCCAGGCTCTGCCGTATAACACAAAATGACTGAACGTACAATCCTGTAAAATAATACAATGATAACGTTAAAATTCTATTGCAGTTGTTTACTTCTATTGCAATCGCAAGAAGTACTGCAAATAAAATCGCTGTTGTAGCCAAAAAGCCGTAATTACTTAATCCAAGCGTATTCAAAATCTTGCAATATACGGTGAAGGAATATTCTGAACTGGTAAAAGCCTCTTTCCATGATTTGGCCCCATTCCACTCATATTCAATAAAATATACCTTAACATCTGTACCAACAGATTCCGACCTAATTGCTGCCATCAACATCAGCAAAAAAGAAATTGCCGCATATTCAAATTGATACTTCCTTTGCTTGAACAAAAGCACAAGTAGTATGATTTCTATACAAATGTATACTTCCATCCAGCTTCCTTCCGTCTCAACCTCAGCTCAGGCTGATATAGTAGTTTTTTAACCAATCTGCTGCTTGTTTAATATCATATCCCTTTTCTGAAAGCTCTTTTGTGTGATTTTTTCGTTCAATGTCTTTTGTCTTTTGAATTGCAGTCACCCATGCACTTACCTCATCGGACAATTTTACGCTTGTAACTAATCTATCTACAATTGCACATTCCATCGGTACCTTGTCTGAAATCACGCACGGTAACCCCGCAGCCTGTGCCTCTACTGTTGTAACAGGGAACCCTTCATAGAGCGATGGCAACACAAATACATCCATTGCCTGCATCAATTCATTTACATCAGAACGCACACCGGTAAGAATGACATCTTTGCTTATTCCCAAACGTTCTATTTTCTGAATGATTTCAGTTTCTCTGTCTCCGCCTCCAACAAGCATCAATTTTGCGGTGGGCTCGATTTTTTTTAATTCTGCGAAAATTTTTATAAGAAAGTCATGATTTTTAGGGGGATCAAAACGCCCAACATGGCCAACTAAAAATTCGTTTTCAAGGTTAAACTCTTTTCGCACTTTTGATCGAATAGATGCATTTGGTATATACTTAGCCGTGTCGATAGCATTCTTCATCACTACAAATTTTTTCCCTGGAAAAGCCCATTTTCCAGCTGCTTCTCCACACGCAAAAAAATCTGTTGCATAATACGGCATCATCTTTTTGGAAAGCATTTTTATCGGATACTTAAAATCCTTGTCCTGACTCGTGCTATGAATATGCGCTATCCGATAGGGTACTCCAGCTTTTTTAGCTGCACGGAGAGGAAATGTGCTCGTACAATCCAAATGAGAATGCACAATATTATATGGATGTGTCCGGAAAAAATCATCCAGTGCTTTATAATATCCCGAGCTCAAAGGATTCAAATGGGGAACATGATAAATATTTCCACCAAGCTGTTCGATTTCATCATCATATTGTCCACGTTCTTCACGATGTGTTAGGAAATCAAATTGGACTTTACTGCGATCAATATTTCTATAATAATTCATCAAAAGTGTTTCCAGACCACAGCGATCCATCTTTGTGACAACCTGTAATACTCTCAGCATTATTTTTCTCCTAACAGTTCCATATAAGTATTCTTCATGCATTCGCTGACAGTCTTCACATCAAACTGCGCCAGCGCTTTTTTATTCTGGGCGCATTCCTGGTCAACCTGTACTCCATTTACAGCATCCTGCATCAACTGGCACAATGTACTTTCATCCGATGCCTCAAACAGATACCGGCTGTCTGGCAGCAGGTCTACATTTCCACGGATGCGGCTTGCAATGCAGGGCAGGCCAGCGGCCATTGCTTCCATCAAAGCCACTGGCAGTCCTTCCTGTTTGGATGGAAATACAAAAGCATCCGCACACTTCAGCAATTCATATATGTCATTCCGGAAGCCAAGCAAATGCGCTCTGTCCGATATCCCAAGCTCTTTAATCAAGGCAGTTAAGTGCTCCTTTTCTCTGCCGCTACCACAAATTAAAAGCTGTACCCCAGAAATGTTTGATTTTGCAAAAGCTCTGATCAAGAGCTCATGACCTTTCCGTGGAATCAATTCTCCCACAGTGAGAAACGCAAACGCATCTTCCGGGATGCCCAGTTCTTTTCGCTTTGCAACCCGGTCTACCTGTACAGATGCGATTTTCTGCACGTCTACGCCAATTCCGGGTACATAGTACGCCTTGCCACGCAGGGGGAATTTCTGTGCGGCAGCGTAATCCTCCTGATTGATGGTGATCTGGGCATCGGTATAGCGGGCCAAAAAAGTCTCGGCGGTCTGGTAGATCAGCCGGTTTTTCAACGGACAGCCCTTGTAAAAGTGGAAACCATGGGCCGTATAGAGCACCGGTGCCGTGTGTGTCGCATTGGCAGCCAGACGGCCAACCACGCCACCCATAGGGGTATGAC
>ULVP01047737.1_pt1 | contig 12177 bp, 10 predicted proteins | sample 1959551 | NCBI WGS metagenome assembly ULVP01 (sample SAMEA4835789, study PRJEB28245) | human gut metagenome | biome: gut microbiome; material: fecal sample | place: Denmark | collected 2008 | reverse complement strand
CAGCCATAAAAATATATCTTCCTTTTCTTTCTTCCTTATAGACATCAACCATATCTGTCACTGAATTATATTGATCATAAGTAATGAAATTATTAGAAATCTGAGATATTTCTTTTTCAACACTTTTTAAGTTCTTAATACGGTCTACTTCTACAACATAATTTTTACTTTGATAAGGAGTAATAGCTGCATTGTATTCTTTGGCATCTAGTAAACTATCAGGAGTCTGGTTATTGTATTGATTTAAAATAGTATAGAATGATTTGTCATTCATAAGTACAACATATCCAGCACTAAGAAATTCATTATAATAATCATCTGTTGAAATAATATGATTGATTTCTATTTCAAGATTTACTTTCTTAGTAAGAACCTGTGATAAAGTACCCAATGTTTTAGAATCATCAATTTCACATTGATAAGTATATTGTTGGACTGGAACATATACATCTATAGATATTTTAAAGTTCTTTTCTTTTTCATCTATGCCTAGCTTTCTTGCCAATGATTGACTGATTGCATTTCCTTTAAGTTCTTTTCCATCTACTTTAATATTCTGGAAAGAGTAATAGGGAACGACCATTGGACTCCCTTCCTGAAAATAATCAAACTGTGTTTTACTTCCTTGATAATAAACAGTACCTTTACTCACATCTTCCATTTGATTGATTGTATCAAATACATCAAATGGATAAACACTCTTTACATGTTTGATTGATTTAATACGATTCAATTCCTCAGTACTTATATCAAGATTTACCTCTGCATCACCGATATAATAACTATCTACGCCATTCGCAATATAAGAATCATTCATCTTACCTGTATATAATTCTGCTTTATTGGCTTGTTTTATACCACTTGATAACTTATTTTCCTGTAATAGACTATCACTTACGTTAGTAGAAATAGAGATCGTCATAATAGAACCTAGAAGTAATACAAGAATAAACTGAAACCATTGCCTTTTATTCTTATAGAAGAAGTACTTATGATAACTGTTGATGTCTGACTTCTTCAGTTGAGTAGTTTGATTTATTTCATCTATGTTTTGATCACATACAAGAATTCTATTTTCTATTCTATAAGTAATGTCTAGATGATTTATTAGATATTCATCATGAGTTGTAACGATAATATATTTGTTTTCTGATTTTAGTTTTTCGAGTAATTGAAGTACGATTTCTTTATTTTCTTGATCTAAAGAAGCAGTCGGTTCATCAATAATAATGATGGATGCATCTTTATACATGGATAACGCTATTAAGAATCTTTTTCTCTGCCCAATAGATAAAGAAGAAGGATAGCAGGATGGATCTATAAGATCCAATCCTACTAGATGAAGCATATTGTTCATTTTGGCTTGATCATATTGGCTTTCTTGTAGGTGATTAATAAATTCAAAATGTTCATATACTTTCATGTTATCAAAGAATGTCCCAAATTGATCAATATAAGACACCTTGTTTAATAGATAATCTTCTTTATTAGAATTATTGATAGCTATATTATCTACATAAAGAAGATTATCTTTGTACTGGTATAATAATGATTTTAGGAATGTTGTTTTACCACATCCACTTTTACCAATAATACCATTGATTCGACCAGGACATGTTTTAAAATGAGCATCATTGAATATGACTTGATCACCAAAATTTATATTTACATGTTTCATCTCAATCATAGTAGTGTTCCTCCTATTTCAATCATACAACCTTTAAAAAAATAAATAATATCTTGAGGACGTTTGACCGATTTATGAGGATAATAAACGAAAATACCTGTCATGAAACAGGTATAAGAGTAGAGATATAAAGTGATGCACCAGCATGCTGTACTTGTAAGCTTCCATGATATTTATGCAGTATTAATACAAGAGTATCATATTTCATTTGATTGATTCTTTCTTTTGCATCATTCATATACAATGTGATTTCAAAGGCACATTGATCTTCCATTATTTTTACTTCTAATTCATTATTTTCCATGCAATCTATTGCGATATCAAACAGATAATTTATAAGGATATTCAAATGTTCATCCTCTATAAATGATATATCCTGAATAGATACAATAATAGCTGGTTTAATGTTGTTGAGTTTGAGCTGTTCTAATTTCATATTAATAAATGAATCAAACAGCTTATTACCAGATATGATCAGCATGTTATGCTCGTTGAGAGAATCTATTCTTTTGTTTATCATCTCATTCACATTTTCAAATTCTTTTCTTTTTACATATTCTTTCATCTGAAGGTAATCATATTTTAAGTCATGTCTTAGCTTATAGAGTTCATTGTTTTTCTTTTCTATAAAGGCATAGTTCTGTTGATCATTCTTAAAATGATCAATAGCCTGGTTGAGAAGCTGTTGTTCATGATTAAGTTTGGTATATCTAAGGAATAAGTAATAGGAAATAATGATAGTAATCAAAAGGGTTATAAGAATAATGAGATTACAGTTTATGCCTAATATATTAAGAAAGTCATTATAGAGAATATGATAAATACATAGAGTACTTAAGGATATAGCCATAAGTAATCCCCAATAAAGATTCTTATTATCGATAGGGTAAAGTTTTTGAATAATAGCGAATGTAGAGATAATAAGAATATAGATGATTAATGAAACAATAGGGGATATTGGTATTAGAACAACTAAATTCTTTATGACAGTTAAGAATGAAAGATAGAAAATAATTTCTGATAGCAGCCTATCTGAATAATAATAGAATAAGAAGCATAAAGATTCTATTAATAAGAGATCCTGTAATAGGGGATGACTTGTAAATACACTAAGAAGACAATTGATCAATAAAGAGGCAATAAAAATAGCTGTTTTATTTGTTCTAAGGAGACATGTCAGTAATGCTTCTATACAACAAAAATATAAGAAACTCATCATTGCATGTACCTCCTGTAGGCATGGTATTTTTCAATAATATCTTTTGATTTTCTAGAGACATTAAATGTTTGGCTGTTCATAAGAGTCACACTTTGATTATTGATTTTAGTAACATATTTAAAATTAATAATGGTATATGAGTTGATCTTATAGAATGCTACATTAGAACATAACTCTTCAGAACATTTCTTTAATGTTGTGTATTGAACATATTCATTATCTTCTGTGTAAAAGGTACATGTATTTCTATGAGATTGAACATAGATGATATCCTTGAGATTAATGTATTGATTGTTTTTCTTATCAACGAGATATTGTTTATGGTTTTCAGCCTGATCTTTATCTATCTTGATAAATAATCTTTCTAAATCATCTTCATAAGATGTTTTTCTTATAAAGAAGTAAAGCGCAATATCAAAACAATCATAAACAAGTGTTTCATTATTAGACATGAATATGATGCGTGTATTCTTATTATCTATACTTTTCGCAATAGTGATACCATTATCCTTCATCAATAAAATATCTATAAACAAATAATCATAATCTTTTAATTGAAGTGATTTGAAATCATTATTAAATACATCAATACTACTTTTACTAAAGCATGTATTTTCTTCTATCTTATTCTTTATGACTTGGCTGAATTGAGTATCATCATCTATTATTCCTATCTTCATCTTATGTAGCTCCCAACTGAATATGTACATTATTAATTGATGTTTCTATTGTATCACGATATTTGTTACAATAGTATTAGGAGGCATTTACTTCATGATGAACATATTAATTTATGATGATAATTTAAAAGACATTGAACATCTTTTATTTTGTTTAAACGGTTTGTTTCAAAAAACAAACCTAGATTATCAAACTCATATATGCAAAAGTAAAACAGAGGTCATTCAAAACATCTCTAAAGCAGATTTACTTTTTTTAGATATGGAAATCCATAATGAAAAAGGAATAGATCTAGGATTAGAATTAAATACAATAAATCATAATTGTAGAATCGTTATTACAACAAGCTACTCTAAATATGCGATTGATGGTTATAAAATTCATGCGGATAGATATTTTATTAAACCAATTAATCAACTTGAATTTAATTTAGAGATGAGAGCAGTAATAAAAAAATATATAAAAAAATCTGTGAGCATTTATGACGATAAAATAAGTCCTTATAAGATTTTTGTTCAAGATATATTGTATATTGAATTTATAGATAGAAAATCAATTGTACATGCGCTTGATGGAAAAACTACTGTGACTAATTGTACATTGAAGTATTGGTATGAGAAATTGAAAGAATACGGTTTTAGTTATCCTTATAAAGCGTATTTAGTAAATTTTGAATATATCAGTGCATTTAAAAAGAATGAAATTATTTTAGTTAATAATGATGTAATACCACTTTCTAGACATTATAAAAAAGAATTTAATCAAAAATACAATGATTTTCTACAAGACATGTTATGATAATCATTTCTAATATTGTTGCATTTCTTTTGATTATCTATATCGCAAATTCTTTTTTGTCGTCTAAATACTCTAAAAGTAAATATTTACTCATTTTACTTATTTTTATTTTGGTTGAAAGTTTAATTAATTATACTGGAGCATCACCAATAAAAGGTATCATCTTATTAATTGTATACTTTCTTTATGTTTCTTTCCAATTTGAAGGAAAAATAATCCAAAAAATATTAATTGTTGTTCCTTTCTTCTTAATACAGGTTATTTCAGAAATACTAGTTGCTTTCTGCTTTAACAATGTTCTTTTTATAGAAGTAACACGTAATACTTATTCACATGGTTTTTTACTTGGTACTATCTTCTCTAATGCAATTTTGGCTAGTTTTGTGTTTATTTATGTAAAAATTATTGAATTTATTCAAGTAGATGACTTGCCAAAATACACTTGGCTTGCACTTGTTTTTCCTATTGTAAGTATAGTTTTCTTATTGAATACTGATGATTATTTTGGTTTGTTAAATACAAATCCTGATATTTTAATAACAACTGCAGGATTAGCAATATCTAATATTATATTATTTGTAATTTTTATATCTGTTATCAATTCAATAAACATGAAGCATAAATTACAGGCTGCTAAACAAAAAGAAGAATTATATGATTCTAAAATTGAATTGCTATCCCAGCATTATAATTATAATTTTGAATTTCTCCATGATCTGCTTCATACTTGTAATCAGTTGAATTCATTAGTTCAAGATTCAAAATATTCGGAAGCTACCACAGTACTTAATAGTCTTACTGATACAGCCTATAAAGAATTTAATGCAATATATAGTAATTCATATATTTTAAACTATGTAATAAATAATAATTTGACAAGAATCATTAATCATAACATTAATATCAAAACTGAAATTAAATATAGTGATTTTGATATTTTAGATTATTTTACTCAATTAACATTATTTGAATATTTTGTGAATTTATCTATTGATTCATGTATACAAACTACAGCTTTGGATAAAATTATTATGATAAAATCAGTAAAAACAGCTAATAAAATTATTCTAAAAGTATTCTATTCTGCATCGTCTATTAATGAGGATATCGTTGCACAGAATATAAATGAAATTTTGTTAAATGAGAATTATTCTTTAAGTATTAAGGCTGATGATATGTATGCTAGTATTCTATTATCTTTTGATATATCTAGCTAGGTATTGTATGATCATAAGAAAAGAGAATCACATTGTTGTGACTCTCTTTTCTTTTAGAATAGTGCTATCAGATACCTTAGTAGTACTATAATAAAATAACAAAGTATAATACCATCTGTTTTCTTATATTTTATACATGTCATCAGCATAATAGAGAAAATAACTAAAAGAGTCATTTTATCAAAAACTACATATAGTAATGCATCAGCATCATAATAAGGTATTAATAAAGAAGAAATGAAAAGTATTATTGCTCCACTGATTACTTTCTTCAATATAATGGTATAATACTTATTTTTTTCTAATCTAACATTAATAAAACAGTCTAAAGTAATATAGTAATAAGTATAGTCAATTAAAAACATAATATCAGATATTAGCAACAGAGACATTATTGAAAAATGAATAAGATTTAAAGGACACCCTTGGCTAAGTAAAATATAATATTCACTAGTTGGAGTGAGCACATATATGAGCATTCTTAGGAAAATACTCAGACATAAAAATCTATATTTTAACACTATTCTTCAATTCTACCTTTCTTTATTTCAATAATCCTGTCAAAATTTATATTTTCAACTCCATCATGAGCACATATTATAATTGTTTTTCCTTCTTTCTTTAGTTCTTTAACCAAATTATCGAATTGATTCATACTATCAATATCCAGTCCTCTTGTTGGTTCATCTAATAATATTAAGTTTTGATTTTCCATGACAGCTTGGATAATTGCAGCTTTTTGTCGCATCCCAAGACTGTATTTTTTTATTGCAATTTTTGAATCAATATTTAATGAAAATAAATCACAATACTTTTTACATATATCATATGAAAATTTGCTTTTCAAATTATATAAAAATTTTAGATTATACAATAGAGTTTCATTTTCAATAAATGATGGATTTTCAATGACGGCACCAATATTACATCCTTCTCCATAAGTAATATTACCTCCATCTGCTTTTAATAAACCAGCAATTATTTTTAGTAAAGTTGTTTTACCACATCCGTTACTTCCAACAATTCTAACGAGTTCTCCTTCATTTATTGTTAGATTAATATCATTTAGAATATTGGTATTGTTGAAATCTTTAGATACGTTTTTTAAACTGATCATCATAAGTTGCTCCTTTTATTAGTAATAGAATTGGAAAAATAGAATTTGAGTAGACATGTTTATTACGAAGGGGATTAATAATATTAAAGCTTTCAAGTATTTATTAGTGATTTTCATATATAAGAATATGATTATCATATACAATGTGAATAAAATGTATTGAATTGCTACAAATGTAGCGTAGTGATAGTGATTATAGAAATTGTTGAAATATAAAAACATAGGAAAGATATAACCTATAACTATCGTTAATATATCTGTTGAAAATAATCTAGACAATACAATCTCATCAAATTTTTTATTTCCAATACGAACTATAGTATAATTTTTAATCGAATTATAATAATTAACAGTTTTAAGCAATAAGCAAATATATATATTATTCAAAACAAAAGTAAAGATATTTGCAGTTACTATTGAAACATCTACAACAAAAGAACCACTAAATATGTATAGCCACAATATTAATAGGTTTGATACTACAAAAACTAATAGGCCTTGTTTAAATAACTTATCCATCATATTTCATCCTATATTTAATGGCTATTGATAGTGTTACTATAGTTAAAATAATGAATATAATTGCTGCTATTGAGAAATTCAAAAAACCATATCTCATAAAAGCCATACCTGGTTGTAATAAGCTTGTTATCATAAGACTTTGACCTATTGTTTTAATTAAATCTGTAACGCCAAAAATCTTTTGAATAAGAGTGCTAAAAATGACAGAAAGTAAAATTGTGACAAAAAATGATGCTAGTGAAGTAAATCTATATAAATACATATTCTTTATAAATGAACTTAACGAAAATATAAAGCAATTAAATATAATTAATCCAAACGAAGAAAGAATAATAAATAGAATAATATTGAGTAATGGGTTGCCACAAAATAATTGATATTTAAATAAATCAATATCAGGGGATGTTCTATATCCATATTTTATTAAGCAGTATAGCAACATAATTGTATGTAATAAATAATAATAAGCTAAACTTTTTAAAGATATTGTTTTGATTTCTTTTTTATAGAAGTTTACATATCCAACACGTGTGATGATATATCTATCGAAACGATTGAATATTTTTTTGTAACTATCCATAACACATAATTCTTGAAACACTACTAAAAAAACAATCGTGAAAACAATATTTAAGTTACAATTCCATAAATATAAGTATATATCTGTGAAAAAATCTTCTTCAATTCCGCTTCTCATAAAACTGTCAATATAAAATATTCCAGTTATTACAACAAAAAGAACTAATATAATATTTTTTGCATTTTTTTTAATCATAAATTATCACCTCTAATAGAAGTGAAGGAAAGTAATCATATAATAGGTAATTAATTATCAGCTGAGAATTTAATTGAAATTCTTGTTCCAACAGATGGTTCTAAATTAGATCCACATACTCTCGCTTTTACAGATGAAATTGTTTTTTTAGCATTAGCATCTGTGTAATGGATTTTTGTCTGATTATTTAGGTAAATTTGATAATATGTTTTTGAGATTCTTCCGCCTTTATAGAAATCTCCATATTTTCCAAAAGCTGTATTGTCTAAAGTTTTTTCTATATATCCATAGCTACACTTTTTAGTTTTGTTTTTTGAAGCTGATGTAGGATTACTCATAGCACCCCAAGATGGTATAGCTAAAGATTCTGATGAACTCCATGATACTGCAGAAGCACTTCCTAAAAACATTACGCACATTATGAATGATAATGTAATTGTTACGATAATTTTCTTCATATTCTTGTTTCTCCTTATCTTACTTTCCTTCATATTGTTATTATTAAATTTCTGTAAAAAAATGTAAATATGATATGATCAAGATGTACATTTCACGTTTAAGATACACATCCTTAGCTGTAGACGTGGGTGAAGACTGCGCATTTATAGGTTAATATGAATAATGATAGTATTCACTTTAAGATGTTTTTCATCTGTTTTAATGAGTATTTCGCTAATGAAAGACCACTCGTTACGGTAGAAAAGTCCAATTTAGTCAATAATTCTGATTAGGTTGACAAATTATATTATATATACTTCTTTTCTACTGAAATTAAGGTGTAGGAAAGTATCATATCTATACTATACAACATTTTATAAGAATGGAGTTTTGATTATTCGCACGTAAATGCACCATCTAACTCTTAACAGAATAATAGCCATCATGATAGTCATGATTGGATAAATAATTACCTTATTTTTTTCTAAAATTATCAGTACCCATATCTATATCGATTTTATTATGTACTATTCTATCAAAAAAAGTTTCAGTTAATGTTGGCTTGTGCAGCTTATCATACCGGTCTTTAGATGGATACTGACTACAGAAGATGGTTGAACATGTATTATGTCTTACTTCTATTAATTCTTAAATGAACTGTTTATCTTGATCACTCATTTCATACTTGGCATACTTCTGCATTGTCTGAGATAGGCTCTTTCTAGAGTTTCTCATGTTATTATATAGTTAAATTCAGGTTCATAAAGCTGCATGTAGCTAGAGTAGAAATAATATACCTAGTTATGAGACACTTTTTCAGTTTCCTTACTACTTCGTTATATTTGTTATTATCTTAACTTTCTCATTAAATGATAAAGTGATATAAGTAGTATTAGATTCAATTGTATTTACTGCATTAATGACATCAACAATACTCATCTCAGATGTCTTTTTCACATTTTCCTGTATATTCTGTCTTTTTTAATTATTGGCTAAAATGGCATGGTGTGGAGTTGAATAATTCGAGTCTTTCTTTTATTGCCTTGCACAGTTCCTCAAATGAATTAAGCTTTACATTTCTTAATGAAGTGATTATGGCAGTAACTACTTTACCAACAGTATCTTCAACAGTAGTCTAATCTTTTGGTTTTCTGCCGTTTTTTGGATAAATATATGCATCTTAAACATGAAATCTGCATCTTGGTCATATCATATTTACTTCTTCTAATTGAAATTAGATAATAGAAATATAAAGGAGTGAGTATACATGAAAAATAAAAATGGAATCGAATTATTATACTTATGTTAGGAATCTCGATTGTTTTTAATGGATATTTGTTTGTTGAAAACAAAAATTAAGCTGCAACCATAGTGCAGTTAAATAAAAATAATAAAGAATTAGAAAAGTATAATGATTTATTTGAATTCGGAACAGATACATAATTTGTGGATATTAAAAAAGGTGATGTTCTAATTTCTATGGCTTATCTATATCAAGATAAACAGTTAATAGAAAAACATGGAATTGGGATTGTTGTTTGCTAACAATACTATAGAGTAGGGATAGCTCCTGATATAATACAAAATTTAATAAGGGTGGTTAAGAAATGAATGATTTATTAAAAATGCATTTTAAATTGTTTATAAGAGAAAAGAGGTTTTTTGGTTTATATATAACTAATTTTATATTCTGCTTTTTTGGGATGTTGTTTTATATATTGAAAAAAGTTGATACTATTTTTTTGTTTTATCTAGTAGCACGATTTATTATTTATGTAAGTATTTTATTTTGTGTTATGGTATTTCTTTATTTAAGAAGTGCTAAAAAAAATAAACTTGAAGAAACTTTATTAGCTGTGAATAATACTGAAAATAAGTATCTTCAATATAGTACAATAGTTGTTTTGTTATTATTTGGATTATTAAATATAGTTATCATCTCAATGTTATTTATAAATGCTTTTATAAATAATCAGCTTAATACAATTATCGATTTATTTTTGTCATCATACTTTTTAAATATTTTTATGCCACAATTAGTAATGATTTGTTTAACGATAGCGATATCCTCATTAGAAAATAAGTATTATTCTATGATATTGTTTGTATTATCAGTACTTCTATTTAGTCCTTTAACTGAAAATCTCGTTTGGATTGAAAAACCTTTAATTCCTATTGATCAAATTATTAATTATATTTCTTTGCCATTTGCAGTTTTTTATCAGAATTCAAATTGGGCAGTAGACTATTTATATGGATTACAAAATGAATTGTATAAAATATGTGCTGATATTTTTTGGATACTACTATCCTTGGTTATTGTTAAAAGAAAGAATATTTATAAGTCTAAACCAAGATTACTTATTTCTTCATTAGCTGTAGTTCTTCTTTTTTCATCAATATATATACCTCAAAGCTTAGGAAGAACTAACGAAAAATGGAATCAAGGACGAAGTGATATCAATTATTACGGTGTTTTTCAAAGTGTTTTCTATAATATCAAAAATACAGGTTGTGATTACAAAAAAGAAAAAGAAATATCATATTATATTGATAAATATGATTTAGATGTAAATATTAATCATAAATTGAATGTTGATGCAAATATGAAACTTATTTCTAAACAGCCTCAAAAAGAATTTGACTTTACACTATATAGAAATTATAAAATCAGGAGTCTGAATAGTAATGATTTAAAATCATATGCTCAAAATGGTGATTTTATCCATATAGAATTTAATAAGCCAATAAAAAATACTAATATTGAAATCAAATATTCAGGTTATCATCCTAATTTATATTCAAATAATCAGGCAGTTTTATTACCTGGATATTTTGCATGGTATCCGATGGCAGGTGAAAAGCAGTTGTATTGTATGTTTGAAAAATCAAACAATACAATATATGGATATAATCCATATATCAGAAATAGAAAGTGTATGTATAACGTATCAGTTAAAAGTAATTACTCTATACTATGCAATCTAGTCAATAAGAATAAAAATATTTTTTCTGGAAAAAGTGATAGTTTGACAATTATTGGTGGGAATCAAGTAATTAAAAAGGATAATATGTTTGAAAATTATTATCCTCTATTTCTAACAAATGAAATGAATTATGAAAAGTTTTCTAATACAAGAAATAATTATTTAAATAAATTTGAAAAAAGAATTCATAATACTTTTCATATCAAACCAACATTTGAAAATAAAAAAATAATTACAATTGCGAATACAATTAGAAACTGTGAATTAGGTAATTATGCAGAGTTTGATGATTATCTTATTATGTCTAATGCTGGATTTTTTGATGATCAACAGATAATGAAATATTACATTTATCACTCTGATATTGATATGTTTTATAAGGATATTTTGGCTAACATACCTTTGACAGAAAATAGTCAAGATTATATAGATGCAATCTATCATGAGATAGATAATCAGCTTGAATGTCTAGATAATGAAACGGATAAAGATATGATCAACAAATATCAATCACTAAAAAATAGAATAAAAGAAAATATAAAGAATAAAGGTTTAGATAATTATTTGAAAGAATTGGGTTATATGATTTTTAATTAATAAAAAGCTACTGTTACTCAATCTAAAACATCAAGATTCTATATAAAAGTATTCTCTTCTGGCAATTCAACAAAAGGGAATAGTTATGTACAATTAAAATATGATATGATGACCTCCCAGTAGACAGTGCAAATAATTA
>ULVP01099104.1_pt1 | contig 12244 bp, 8 predicted proteins | sample 1959551 | NCBI WGS metagenome assembly ULVP01 (sample SAMEA4835789, study PRJEB28245) | human gut metagenome | biome: gut microbiome; material: fecal sample | place: Denmark | collected 2008 | reverse complement strand
CGCGAACTGGGGGACGACGTCGGGATCGCCTACGATGCGCTGGGCGCCCCGGTGTTGACGAACCGGGCCGTCCATATCTCCGTAGCCCATTGCGCCGGCCGCATCGCGGTCTGCGCCTCCCCGGAGCGTTGCGCCGTGGACATCGAGCCCGCAACGCGCGATTTCAGACGCGCCGCGAGCCGCTACCTGACGCCTGAAGAGGAGGCCCTTTCCGACGACCCGCTTCTGCCGGGGATCGTCTGGTGTGCAAAAGAGACGCTCTACAAGTATGCCGGACGCCGGGAGCTGGATTTCCGGAGGGATCTGCACGTCGTGCGGCTCGACCTTGCTGCCGGGACGCTGGCGGGACGGATCGGAAACGGAGAGCCGGTCAGGCTCTCCGTCTCTCTGGACGAAGGTTTTATCCTCGTATATATTCTTTAGAATGCTTCCGAAGCGGTGAACAGGAACGCCGAGGATCGCTTGCGGTCCCACGGCAGATTCTGGTTGCCGAAATTGCCCCAGCCGTAATCGAGGCGGATGTTCATGCGGTTCTTGAATTCGAAGCGGTAGCCGCAGCCGAAACTGCAAAGCGTGTTTCCCCAGCGGAATTTCTCCGTGCCCCAGACCTGCCCGCCGCCGATCCATCCCACGATGCCGTGGCGGCGGTAGATTTTCTGCCGCAGTTCGATCTGCGTTTCCACCAGTTTTTTGTCGCGGTAGCGTCCCTCGTAGTAACCGCGCATGCGTTCCATGCCGCCCATTTTGGCGTACATGTGCCACGAGGGGGTTCCGGTCGTGGCGTCGGCGTAGAGGTCGCAGGCCAGCACGGCCCCTTTCCAGAGTTTCTGGTAGAAGTCGAAGGTCAGCGTGAAGCGTCCGAACGTGCGGCGCGTGTTTCCCAGCCATTCGGGATACCATTTGGCCTCGGCCTTGATGAAGATGCCCTTCGAGGCGTTGAACGTCACGTCGCGCGTGTCGTACTGGGCGAAAAGCCCGACATTGGCGTTGAAGGCGTTGGGCTTGTCGCCCGTCGTGGCGATGTAATTCGAGAACGGGTCCTGTTTCGCAGGGTCGTAGCGTCCCTCCTGCCAGAGGTTGTAAAGCTCGCCCATCTTGCCGCCCGGAACCGGTTTTCCGGACTCTACGTCGGCCTGGATGCCGTTCATGCGGTCGGCCATGCCCGAATTTTTGTACTTGGCTCCGGAGTAGTCGATGCCGCCGCTGACGCCGATGTAGAAGCGGCCCACGAGCGAGGTGCAGTAGGAGATGCGGAAGGCGCCCATCGTCGTGGTGAGGTCCTGGGCGTAACCCTCCTTGCCGGCGTTGTAACCCACGCCGTAGAAGGCGCCGGGGAAGTAGACGAATGCGCCCGAGTAGCTCAGCCGCTGTTTGTTGTGGTTGTAGATGTTGTCGCCCGAAAAGCGCAGCAGCACGAATTTCTCGGTCGTGAAGTTGCCGTAAATCGAAATGTTCGACGGTGCGGTGACCGAGTCGGTGCGGTCGAGCCGGTAGAGTCCCGCCAGCAGGAATCCGATGCCGAAGCCTACGTCCGAGGAGTAGTTGGGTCCCGGGGCGATGCTCCAGTCGATCTTCTTTTCGAAGGTGCGGTCCACGTTCGAACGGCTGTAATAGTCGATGATGCGGCGGATCAGCCCCGGACGTTTCACCGGAGCGGCGAGGGCTGAAGTGTCGGCCATCCGGACGTGCCTGGCGTTCGGGTGCGCCTCGGCCTGTCCGATCTGTGAAAGCGTAGTTTCGGTCGATGGGAAATTCTCCTTCGAGGTGTCCTTGTTCTGGGCCGACGCGCGCAGCGCGGCTGTCGTCAGCAAAACGGTGAGGAGAAGGAAACAGGTCTTTTTCATGAATTTGGAGCTCGGAGTCGACAGCAAAGATAACCAATATTTCCGGTTGCGCAAAATGAACAATCCCAACCTCCGGAAGTAGTAACGAAACGGGTAAAAATTCCTACCTTTGCGGCAATTCAAACAATTGCCGCCCATGGAAATCGCCGCACCGCAACTGCTCCGGGAGTCAGCAGCGTCCGCTGATCCCGTTCGGATGACCCGTGACGAGGAGATCGCCGACGCTTCGTTCCGCGCTGCGGACTTCGCATCGCTCGACCGCGAGCACCTTTCGGTGCAGGGATGCCTCTTCACGGGCTGTCTCTTCGCGGGGAGCGTGCTTGCCCGTTCGCAGTTTTCGGACGTGGTTTTCCGCAACTGCGATTTCTCGAACGCCGACTTGCTGGGGTGCAGTCTCCACCGCGTACGGTTCGCCGACTGCAAACTTTCGGGAACGAATTTCGCCGAAACCGCGCTCAACCACCTGCTGTTCGAACGTTGCAAGGGCGAGTTCGCCAATTTCGCCTTTTCGCGGCTGCGCACGGTGCGTTTTGCGGGCTGTCCGATGCATGGCGCCGCTTTCGGGGACTGCCGTTTCGAACGTGTCGAGTTTGCGCAGTGCGACCTGACACAGGCCGAATTCTTCGGCACCCGCCTGCGCGGACTTTCTTTCGCCGATTCGGACATCCGCGGCATTCGCGTTCGCGAGATCGGGTCGTTTGAATTGAAAGGATTGAAAATTAGTCCATTGCAGGCTGTTGAGCTGGCCCGTCTGCTGGGCGTCGAGATCGAAGAATAGAGATTTATTCAAAAAAATTACAAATTTTATAAAAAATCTTAATAAAATATTTGGAAGTTTGGTTTCCGCGCACTACTTTTGTCCTGTCTTAAATGATAAAATATTTTAAGAATTAATTAAAATTATTTAGTATGAAAGCAAGGATTAACGAGTGGTTCCGTACCGCCCTGATCATGTTGGGAGAGAGCATCAAACTGCGCGAGATGTAAAATCTCCCTTTCAGTAGACTTAAAAACTTAAACTTCGATAAACGAACAGCCCGGCTTTTGCAAGCCGGGCTGTTTTGTCGTTGCGGGGATCGTCGGTCTATTTGACGCCGATTTTCTTGAGAATCGCCTTCGGAACGGCGTTTTTGTTGACCAGCACGGTCATCGTCTTGTAGGCGACGAACGGGCGCGAGAAATACCAGTAGCCGTCGTAGGGACCTGTCGTGTTCCACGAGTTCTTGACCTTGTAGTAGGGCGTTCCGTTCTGGTCGGTGGCCGTGCCCACGATCTGCATGCCGTGGTCGTCGGTGGTCTCGTAGTTGTCGTAGCCTTTCTGGCGAAGCTCCTGCGTGACGGTGCGCTCCCTGCCGGGTTTGTCGAACTTGTAGAGCGCCTCGTCCTTCTCCTTCTGGGTGAGTTTGCCCCACTTCTCGGCTTCGGTTCCCTGCATGCCTTCGAGGTCGGCTTCAGGGACGATGCCCAGACCTTTGGTGCGGCTGAACCCCTTCTCGCTCACGTCGGTTCCCCAGGAGATCGTGTAACCCTTCTCCAGCGAGTTGTCGATGATCTGCATGAACTCGTCCAGGGGCACGTTCCATACCTTGTCCCAGTTCCAGTTGTCGGGGACCTCCATGGCGAACTCCGTGTAGAAGGGGTGGTGGGTGAACGAGGTGAATTCGATGTAGTCGCCGAGGTCGATCGGCAGCGACGCGGCGAACGACGCCGGGGTGTACTCCCTGCCCCGGTAGGTGAACTTCCCGGGCATCGGGCCGAAATAAGCGTCGAGGATGCCGTTCAGCCCGGCCTGCCAGGCCGTCGTGAGGCGGCTGTCGCTGCGCTTCCCGCCGGCCTTGATCACCGCGTCGGCGTAGGCCTTGATCACGGCGTCGATCTCGTCGAAATTGGGTTTGTCGTAGCCGTAGTTCAGTCCCGGATAGACCTCCTCGGGGACGATGCCGTACGCCTCGATGCCGTGCAGCACGTCGTGGGCCTGTCCGCCGACGGCGAGGTTCAGCGAGCCGTGCAGGCGGACGTATTTCACGGCCTTTTCGAAGTAGATGTTGCGCACGATCCACATCTCCGAAAGGTCCAGTTCGGGACCTCCGGCGCGGAGGATTTCGCTTTCGAGGAACGAGAGGGTCGAGTAACACCAGCAGGTTCCGCTGCGGCTCTGGTCCTTGACCGGGGTGACGGGCAGGATTTTGACGTCGGTGAAACGGTAGCCTTCCGGGGCGGCCGTGTCGGGCGTTTGTGCCGCGGTTCCGAGCGCGTAGCAGAGCGCAAGTGCGGCGAGAATCGGTTTTTTCATCAATCGTTCGGTTTTCGGTGTTTGCTTTCTTGCGGGTCGTTTCGCAGTCCCGGTACGGTTTCTCCGTTTTGCGGCCAGACCCTTTTATCTCGGTACGGTTTTTCTGTTTTGCGGCCAGGCCCTTTTGTTCCGGGGAGGGTTTTCCGTTTTGCGGCCAGACCCTTCCCCTCTTGTCCGGGGCGGTTACTTTTTCGATCCTGCGACGATCTTCAGACAGTCGTCGAGGGTGAGTTCCTCGGGCTTCGCTCCCTTCGGCAGGCGGTAGTTCTTGCCCTTGTAGGCGATGTAGGGTCCGTAGCGGCCGTTCTTGACGAGCATGTCGGCATCTTCGGGGAAACTCTTCAGCGGCGTGTTGGCCGCGGCCGCCTGGTGTGCGCGGACGATCTCAACGGCGCGGTCGTAGCCGATCGTGTAGGGGTCGTCGGTCTTGGCCAGCGACGCGAACGACTTTCCGTAGCGCACGTAGGGACCGTACTTGCCGATGCCGACCATCAGCTCCTCGCCGTCCAGCTGTCCCAGGTCGCGGGGCAGGGCGAAAAGCTCCAGCGCCTCTTCGAGCGTGATCGACTCGATCAACTGGCCCTTCTTGAGCGACGCGAAGCGTCCCTTCTCGCCTTCGTTCCCTTCGATCTCGACCATCGGGCCGTAACGGCCGATGCGCGCCTTCACGATGTGCCCCGTCTTGGGATCGTTGCCCAGAATGCGCACTTCGCGCGTCTTGGCGGTCTGCGTCGTGATGGCCGAATCGACCATCTTGTGGAAGGGACCGTAGAACTCGTCGATCATCTTGTCCCAGGTGATGTCGCCCTCGGCGATGCGGTCGAACTCCTTCTCTACGCTGGCCGTGAAGTTGTAGTCGATGATCGGGCCGAACTGCTCCTCCAGGTAATCGTTGACCACCATGCCGATGTCGGTCGGCGAAAGTCGGTTTTTCTCTTTGCCGTAGTTTTCCGAGAGGGTCTTCGAGGCGATCTTTTCGCCCGTGAGCGTCAGCTGTGCGTAGTTGCGCTTCTGCCCGTCCCTGTTCTGTTTGACGACGTAGCCGCGGTTGATGATCGTGGTGATCGTCGGGGCGTAGGTCGAAGGACGGCCGATGCCCAGCTCTTCGAGGCGTTTGACGAGCGAGGCCTCGTTATAGCGCGCCGGAGCCGAGGTGAAGCGCTCTGTGGCGGTGATCTGCGACGGGAGGACCCGGTCGCCGGCCGTGAGTTTCGGCAGCAGCCCCTCGCCGCTCTCGGCAGCCTGGTCGTCGTCCGTGGATTCGGAGTAGAGGCGCAGGAAGCCGTCGAAACGGACCACCTCGCCCTGTGCGACGAACTGGTTCGAACTGCCCGACATGTCGATGGTGATGGTCGTGCGGTCCAATTCGGCGCAGACCATCTGCGAGGCGACCGTGCGCTTCCAGATCAGGTCGTAGAGCTTCTTCTCGGCGGGCGTGCCCTCGATCTCCTGACGCTCGATGTACGACGGGCGGATGGCCTCGTGGGCCTCCTGCGCACCTTTGGTCTTGGTCTTGTAGTTGAACCAGCGCGAATATTTCTCGCCGTAGAGTTTCGTGATCTCCTCCTTGCACTGGGCCAGCGCCTGCTGCGAGAGGTTCACCGAGTCGGTACGCATGTAGGTGATCAGACCCTGCTCGTAGAGGTGCTGCGCGACGGACATCGTCTGCGATACGGACATGCCCAGCTTGCGGCCCGCCTCCTGCTGGAGCGTCGAGGTGGTGAACGGCGGCGCGGGGTAGCGCTGTGCGGGTTTCTCCTCGGCCTTGGCCACCGTGAATGTGGCGCCGATGCAGCTTTGCAGGAAGGTTTCGGCCTGCGCCTCGGTTTCGAAACGCGACGAAAGTTCGGCCTTGAAGAGCGTCTTCTCCGGGTCTCCGGCGGCGTAGAACTGGGCCACGACACGGAAATAGGCTGCCGAGCGGAAGGCGATGATCTCGCGCTCGCGCTCCACGATCAGGCGCACGGCGACCGACTGCACGCGGCCTGCCGACAGCGCCGGACGTACCTTCTTCCACAGCACCGGCGACAGCTCGAAGCCGACCAGCCGGTCGAGGATGCGGCGTGCCTGCTGGGCGTTGACCAGGTCCATATTGACCGTGCGCGGCTTCTCGATGGCTTCCAGAATCGCCCGCTTGGTGATTTCGTGGAAGACGATGCGCTTGGTCCGGTCGACGGGGAGACCCAACACTTCGGTCAGGTGCCATGCGATGGCTTCTCCTTCGCGGTCCTCATCGGAGGCGAGCCAGACGGTCTTCGACTTGGCCAGCTTCGTGAGTTCGTCGACCACTTTCTTCTTGTCGCCGGGGATTTCGTATACGGGCTTGTAGCCTTCTCCGATATTGATGCCGAGATCCTTCTTCGCAAGGTCGCGGATGTGTCCGAAGCTCGATTTTACGATAAAGTCCTTGCCGAGAAACTTCTCGATGGTCTTGGCCTTGGCGGGGGACTCTACGATTACTAAATTTTCCTGCATTGCTGTTTTGATGGCTTTTTCAGAAAAGCGAAAACCTAAGCATTACACTTAGGTTCCGCAAAAGGGGTTATCTGTTGTTTACTTGATCAGGTTGTACGCCATACTGAAACGGATCGGGGCGTTGTTCGGTTCGGCAGTCCCGGCCTGTGTCGGCATGCCCTGCAACACGCCGAACGAGGTCGTGTAGAGGCTGTACGCTTCGGGTCCGATGTATACCGAGCGGTTCTTGACTTTGTCCCAGTCGATGTTCGCAACCTCGCCGCCCGCATCCGCCTTGGCTTCCATGTAACTGTTCCAGAGCTGCTGCATGTAGCCCGTGATGTCCATTACGTAGCAGCCGCGGCTGCGGTTGATCTTGCCGTTGTAGGCGAGCGTTACCGAAGAACCGTAGTTCTGCTCGTAGACGTAGGCGTAGTCCGAAATCGGCGTCAGCGTCTTGTAATTGGTGTACATGCCCAGCCGCGTCGGGTATGCGTTCATCTGGTCGGTCATGCGCAGGATGTCGCCGGCCGTTCCGTCCGCGATCTTCTCCCACTCGTAGTCGCTGTCGTTGAAGTAGATCGACATGCGTACCTGGCTGAACGCGAGTGTTTTGAAATTCTTGCCGTCGGCATTTCCCTTGGCGATCTCCGCCTCCAGCTCTGCGAAGAACTCCGGGCTGAAGGTCATCTCGGTCACCACGCCGCCCATGCCTTCGACATAGACGAGGGGATTTTCGGGCCGGTTCTCGGCCGTCTCGCGGGCTTCCTCTATGTTTATCCTTCGGGCGATCGTGGCCTCCTCGTAGCCGTGCTTGACGTTGTTTACCGAGACGTTGCCGAATTCCGCGCCGTCTTCGTAGAAGTAGTAGACCATGTCGATCGTGTCCTTGATCAGCGAGGGGTCGTCCTTCACGCGGTTACGTCCGTAGACCGACAGGCCCGAATAGGTCAGTTCCGTGGCGAAGATCGTTCCCTTGCCGTACTCGGTGAGCGGCTTCTCGGGGTTCGGGGCGATGTAAAGTCCCTTGAACGCCTCGACCCAGTATTTCAGGCTGTCGGCGCTGTAAATCGAGTAGTCGCCGGCATACTCGCCCTCCTGAAGCATCAGGCGGCGGATGTATTTTTTACCCGCTTCGGTCGGCTCCAACGTCACAGCCGACGTGGTCGAGGGGTATTTGCCCTCGCCGCCGAGCGTGAAGGTGAAGAGCGGCTCGTCGGGGTTGTAGACGCCTTCCGCCACGGGGTCGAAATTGAGGTAGAAGGTCGAGTCGCGCTGCGATTTGTTGGGCGCTATGGGTTTCTCGGTGAGGTATTTGTTGCTGACGACCTCGTAGACCGCGAAGGACTGCTCGGTCACCGAGTCGCGGCTGAAGCTGGTCACCTTGAGCAAGATCTGCGCCGAGTCGAAGATCGGCATGTAGCCGAAGTATCCTGAATCGACCTTGTAATAGTTGACCATCTGCGAAAGGAATCCCGCGGAACGGTGGCCCAGCGTGTCGTTGAGCATCGAACCCATGTAGCCGTAGGTGATGTTCGAACTGACGATCGAATCGGTCTGGAACAGGCGTGTTTCGACGTATTTCTTCGGGTTCAGTTCGTCGGCCCGGGGGAGCTGAACGTATCCCGCCCTCATCTGCTGGTTGTCGGGGATGAGGTTTCCGCCCAGCGTATCGTCCACCTTGGTACAGCCCCCGAGGGTCAGTCCTATCGTGGCAGCCAGCGCTGCAACGGGGAGCAGCATGCGGCGGAAGTTATTGAATCGCTTCATAGAATCGGTTGTAATTATCGAAAAAGTCCTCTGCCTCGGGCGACTGGTATTCGAGCATCGGCTTTCCGCTCGCGCGGGCCATGTCCAATACTTTCGGGTCGACATCCGGGGATGCCGCAACCACTCCGTCGGCATATTCCATAACGAAGCGGCAGAGGTTTTCGTATGACGGAGTGTCGAGAATCGCAAGATTTTTGTCCTTGACGCCTTCGCCGGCGATCTTGGCGCCGAATCCGGGATCGAGTTCCCCGGAGAAGCCGTCGCCGTAGAGCGACACCACGACCTTGACGTCGCGGAAGATCGGGTCGTCGGCGAAGATCCGTTTCAGGTAAACGGGAACCACGGCCGTGAACCAGCCGTGGCAGTGCACCACCGTCGGGGTCCAGCGCAGTTTCTTGACCGTTTCCAGTACGCCGCGGGCGAAAAAGATGGCCCGTTCGTCGTTGTCCTGAAAGTAGTTGTCCGCGCCGTCGGTCAGCACCGCCTTGCGCGAGAAGTAGTCGTCGTTGTCGATGAAATAAATCTGTACGCGCGCCGCGGGTATCGACGCCACCTTGATAATCAGCTGGTGGTCGTTGTCGTCGATGATGAGGTTCATGCCCGACAGCCGGATAACCTCATGCAGCTGGTGCCTGCGCTCGTTGATGCAGCCGTAGCGGGGCATGAAGGTGCGGATCTCGTTCCCGCGTTCCTGCATTGCCTGCGTCAGCGCACGGCAAAGCCGGGAACCCTCCGTTTCTGGAAGATAGGGGGTGATCTCCTGACACACGTACAGAATTTTGCTTGCCATGGTTTTGAGGGTTTATATCTGCAAAGGTAGTGAAAAAAAATTAAAGAATGAGCATCGCGTCTCCGTAAGTGCCGAAACGATACCCCTCTTCCTTGGCTACCTTGTAGGCGTTCATCACGGTTTCGTAACCGCCGAAAGCCGCCACCATCATCAGCTGGGTCGAGTAGGGCAGATGGAGGTTGGTCACCATGGCGTCGGCCACGGTGAATTCGTAGGGGGCGAAAATGAACTTGTTGGTCCAGCCTTCCATGGGTTTGATCATGCCGTTGGTCGATACGGCGGTTTCGATCGTGCGCATCACCGTCGTGCCGATCGCCACGACCTTGCGCTCCTGCCGTTTGGCCGCGTTGACCGCTTCGGCGGCGGCCTCCTCGACGAAGAACTGCTCGGAGTCCATCTTGTGCTTCGAGAGGTCCTCGACGTCCACCGTGCGGAAGTTTCCCAGCCCGACGTGCAGCGTCACGAACGTCTTGTCGATGCCCTTGATCTCCATGCGCTTCATCAGGTGTTTCGAGAAGTGCATGCCGGCCGTCGGGGCAGCCACGGCGCCCTCCTTCTCGGCGAAGATGGTCTGGTAACGCTCGGCGTCCTCGGGTTCGACCTTCTCGCGTACCCACTTCGGCAGAGGCGTTTCGCCCAGCGCGAAGAGCGCATGCTTGAACTCCTCGTAGGAGCCGTCGAACAGGAAGCGCAGCGTGCGGCCGCGCGAGGTGGTGTTGTCGATCACCTCGGCCACCAGCAGGTCGTCGTCGCCGAAGTAGAGTTTGTTGCCGATACGGATTTTGCGCGCGGGGTCCACCAGCACGTCCCACAGCCGCAGTTCGCGGTTGAGTTCCCGCAGCAGGAAGATTTCGATTTCGGCGCCGGTCTTCTCCTTGTTGCCGTAGAGGCGTGCCGGGAAAACCTTCGTGTCGTTGAAGACGAACAGGTCCTTTTCGTCGAAATACTCGATGATGTCCTTGAAGATACGGTGCTCGATAGTGCCTTTGGCGCGGTTGATGACCATCAGACGCGACTCGTCGCGATTGTCGGCCGGGTATTTGGCCAGCATTTCGGGTGAAAAGTCATACCCGTACTGCGATAATTTCATAGATGAACGCTCTTTTTTACGTAATGTGGTTCGACATTTTCTGCGTTCGGCGGGGCCTGAAACGCGGTTTTGCCTCTGCCCCGCCTGCCGGAAAGGTTCCGGAAAACAAAGACAGATTATTTTTTATACGCAAAAAAGTCTATTTTGTTTCAAGTTTTTGCAGATTTTCAAGAAATTCGTCCAGCTCATAGGATTTTTCGAGCGTGAAGCCGCCGCTGCGCGTGCGGCGCAGCGAGGTGAGGTGCGCCCCGCTGCGGAGCGCCTGTCCGATCTCGTGGGCCAGCGAGCGGATGTAGGTTCCCTTGCTGCAACGCACGCGGATACGCACCCGCGGCAGGTCGTATTCCACGATCTCCATTTCGTAAATGTTGATCAGCGCCTGGCGTACGGCGACCTCCTCGCCGGCGCGGGCCAGTTCGTAGGCCCGTGTGCCGTCGATCTTCTTGGCCGAGTAGACGGGCGGGGTTTGGAGCCGCTCGCCGGTGAGCGAGGCGAGGGCTTCGGCGACCGCTTCCCGCGTGATGTGCTCCCACGGGTAGGTCCGGTCTATCTCGTGTTCCAAATCGTGGCTCGGGGTCGTGGCGCCCAGCATCACGTCGGCCACATACTCCTTCTCCTCGGCTTGCAGGGCGTCGACGAGTTTGGTGGCGCGGCCGATGCAGACCAGCAGGATGCCCGTGGCCAGCGGGTCGAGCGTCCCGGCGTGTCCGACCTTGATTTTGCGGTAACCCAGCCTGCGGAGCGCGAATTTGATTTTGCGCACCACGTCGGTCGAGGTCCAGCGCAGGGGCTTGTCCACGACGGCGATGTATCCGTCCTCGAAATTGATGCCGCGGAGGTCCAGTGCTTCTTTCATCAGCAGAAATAGCTTGTGATCGACACCAGTCCCGCAACGGTGCAGTAGACGGCGAACCAGATGAGTTTGCCCCGCTTCACGACCTCGATCATGAATTTGCAGGCCAGACATCCCGTGATGAACGATGCGAGGAATCCGGCGATGAGCGGCCCTGCGGCGATACCGGCGGTCAGATCGCCGCTTGTCGCCTGGAGCAGGGTTTCGCCCAGGATCGGAGCCAGCACCATCAGGAACGAGAACTGCGCCACGGCGGCTTTCTTGTTGCCCAGCAGCAGGCCTGTGGCGATGGTCGAACCCGACCGCGAAAGTCCCGGCATGGCGGCACATGCCTGCGCCAGTCCGATGATCAGGGCGTCGCGGTAGGAGATCGTCTCCTTCTGCCGCGGCTTGGCGTAGTAGGCGAAGGCCAGCAGCGCGGCCGTCACGAGGAGCATCGCGCCCACGACGGCGAGGATGTAGGGTGCGTTGAGCAGGTCGTTGATCCGGTCCTTGAGCAGGAACCCGACGATGCCGATGGGGATCATCGAGAGGACGAGTTTCAGTACGTAGGCCTGCTCTTCGTTGAACCGGCGCGAGAACAGTCCTTTCAGGAGGCGCCAGACTTCGCTCCACAGCACGACGATCGTGCTCAACACCGTGGCGGCGTGGAGCGCCACGTCGAACGTGAGATTTTCTTCGAGTTGTACGCCCAGCACCTCCTTGGCGATCTGGAGATGACCGCTGCTTGAAACGGGCAGGAATTCGGTGATGCCCTGCACGATGCCGAGCAGGATAGCTTGCAGTGTGTCCATTTATTTTTTAGAAAGGGTCTTGAGTTGTCGGCTGTTCCGGTCCGCCGGCCGTTGCCGGGCGGGTCTCCCCGCCGGGACGGCGTTCCGCAACGGGCCGGGAATTACTTGTAACGTCGCATGATCGCATAGATCTCGATGACGAAGCCGCCGATCACGAGGATCGGGGCCAGCGTGATGCGCCTCCACGAGAACATCGCGTAGTTGAATTCGTCGGGCGAGTCGCTGCCTCCGCCGGCCATCAGGACGAAGCCCAGGAGGATGACCGCGAAACCGATCGCCAGCAGGACGTAGTTGCGCCGCGTAAGGGGCATGCGGGGATTTTCCGGTACGGGGTCCTGCGCGTTCTTCTGTTCGTT
>ULVP01067752.1_pt1 | contig 12262 bp, 4 predicted proteins | sample 1959551 | NCBI WGS metagenome assembly ULVP01 (sample SAMEA4835789, study PRJEB28245) | human gut metagenome | biome: gut microbiome; material: fecal sample | place: Denmark | collected 2008 | reverse complement strand
ATAGTTTCCGAGCCGTATTTTTCTATAAAAGAATATAAGGACTTTTATAACCGCCACAGAAATCCAAAGAATAAGTAAGCAGTCATAGATACTCAGATTTCCAATCTTGTTATCACATAATGGATTCGTAAAACGTGGAAGAAATTTTTCTGAATAAACAGAATATGTAAATGGAAAGTTAACGGGAACAGATAACCTTATAAAAATAAGTAGTATCCCTAAAAACAACCACTTAGTATTTTTCGCAAATACATTCCTGGCACGGTATAAAATAATATAAAGATATATTGTAAGAAACATAATTGCAAAAAAACATGTTAAAAATGGACCAAATGATATTTCCATCAGCGTATTTCCTCGATTTCTTTTTTCCTCTTTTGAATTATCTGTTCAAGTCTTTCCAGTTTTGATGCATCCTGCTCTTCTTTGATAAATGCAGCGATCAGCGATGATGTAGAACTGGTTCCGATGATATCTTTATATTCAGTATTAAAATATTCATCTCTGGAAATCAGGGGACGGTAACTTCTGCTCAGTACAGTGCCGCTATATACAATGTCAGCAACTTCTATGAGATTTTCTTTCAGAAGAACCTTCAGACAGGACTGAACCGTATTGATATTCAATGCAGGGCTGCCGTTAACAATGTCCGAAGCAACCATCGGAGAAGAATGATCCCAAAGAACTTTCATAACATCCAGCTGTCGCTTTGACAGTTTCTTTTTCATAATATTACCTTCTTTCTTGCGTATTCACACATTAATTATAACTATGTAAAAAAAAGAAATCAATGAAAATACACAATAAAACCAATAGATTCTATAAAATAATTGACGGAATTTACACATGATGATAAAGTGAATATATAACAACTCGATGAAAATTCGATAAAATGGGGGAAAACAATGAAACGAAAACTGGCAAAATCATGGAAACGAATCGTTGCTACGACATTGATTATGGCGATGATACTTACATCAACGTCATTAGAAAGCCTTGCGGCAGAAACGGACGGGAATTCGCCGCCGGTTAAGACAGAAAAAGAAGAGACAACTGAAAAAGAAGTAGTTGTATGTAAAGAGAATGTGATCGAATCAAAGAATACAGAAGATTCTACGACGTACGATGCCGGTGACGGTGTTCTGGTAACGGAATATTATGGCCAGGATGTCAGATTCCGTAATGAGGACGGTGAACTGGTAGATTATGATCCGACGTTAAAGAAGTTAGAATCAAGAAACGATCTTAACGGATATGCATATGAGAACACTGCAGGTGATCAGAAACAGTATTTTCCAGAAAATCTGACAGAAGAGACACCGATTCTGTTGGAAAATGAGGACAAACAGATTCGGTTAGTTCCGGTTGAGGGGCCGGAGAAAAACGATAAAAAGGGCGATAGTTTAAAAGAACAGATAGATTATGAATCTGATGAAGTATCAGAGGAAGAACAACAGTTACAAGAAGATCAGATATCAATGGAAACTGTACAGACTGAGCAGGCAGAGGTTAAAGAAGATTCTGTCACGGATGTATATGAAGAGATTACAGAGGAACCGGTAAAAGCTGTATATGACCATGAGAGCGGTAAAGTAAGTTATCAGTATATTTCACAGGAACATGGAATCAAGGAGCAGATTGTATTATCTGAAAAACCAGAGAATAATGCATTCTCTTTCCTGCTTGAGATGCCGGGAATGACCATAAAAAAGAATCCGGTAGGAGAGGGATTGACAGTTTATAAAGATGATACAATCGCAGCATATATTCAGGAACCAAATATGGATGATGCATCCGGCAACGCATATTCGGAAGACGCATCTTATGATGTGAAAACAGTAGATGAAGAGGCCGGAAAATATCTTCTGACGTTAAATGTATCAGAAAAATACCTGAATGCAAAGGACCGTCAGTACCCGGTTACCATAGATCCTACTCTGGTGTGGTCTGACAATTCAAGAATCAGTGATGTATATGTATTAAGTAAATACCCAACGTATAATTATTATGTCAGCGGAATCACTTCGTTTTATCTTGGCAATGGAAAACAGGGAATTTCAAGAACGTATTTTGCATTATCTGATCTGAAAGAAATATCAAAAAGATATGTAAAGCGGGCAACGTTATCATTGGTTGAAACAGGTGTTGGTAAGTCTGGAAGAATTACAAGGGCATTCCGGGTAACATCAAGCTGGGCAAAAAATACAATTTCCTGGAATAAACAGCCGTCGTTTGATGGAAATGAAATAGGACGTGTTACGACAAAAGGTGCCTATCAGACAGATAACATTGATGTTACAAAACTAGTCCAGGGTTATGCAGATCGCAGATATTCTAACTACGGAATTATGCTGTTGAAGGATAATGAAGGGCAGGCAAATACAGTTGCACAATTCTTTGGAGTGCGTCATGCAACTACTAAGTACAGGCCGAAATTAACCGTGGAATATTACGACCGTCCGGCAAAAGCAGTTTCCGTAAAAATGACTCCGGAGTATGTAAAGCCAGGACAGAAAACAAAACTGGAATGGAGTGGAATTACAGCAGGCGATTTAAGCGCTGTACAGTACCGTTCTGTAGAGTACGATGAAAAGAATAATAAAGAGCTGACGACAGAAGCTGGATATTCTAAGAATACGAATATTGGGACAACTGCAAATGGAAGTGCAGAGATTACTGTCGGAAGTAATGTGCCAACAGGATCTTATAAGACCTATAAAGTTGCAGTACGTGGTGTCGGCAAAAGCGGAGCGACCGGTGAAGAAAATTATAAACTGCTGAAAGTTGACAATGCACCGCCTAAAGGTTCGATCAAGGTATTGGAAAGTGGAACTGCCAAGGAGACAGACGTATTACAGGATACCGTAGAAATTGTTGGAGAAGTGGATGGAACAGGTTCACCGATTAAGACCAGTTCTATGAAATTATACGACAGCAACGGAGAATTTGTGAAAGACATTTATACAAATTCTACATTATCTAAGATACAAACAGTATTTACGCCAGAATTAGCAAATGGTACATATACATTAAAGATGACGATGGAAGATTCCGTTGGTCTTACGGCAGAATGTGAGAAACAGATAAAAGTTGTAAATAAACTTGCGGCCCCTGTTTCGAAATCTGTGATATCAAATAAGAGCAATATAGAAATTTCATGGAATTTCCCATACGCATCATCAGAAGTAAAGGGAATGGCATACAAGTTACCGGGAAGCGAAGAATGGACAATTGTAGAAGGTGTTACCGGAACGAAGGGAAAATTACCGATAACTCTACCGGAAGAAGAAGGTAATTATGATGTCAGTATATGTGGAATCGATGAGGCCGGAGGAAAAGGTGAAGCAGCAACCGTACATTGTGTATTAGATAAGACTGCGCCGAAAGCTGAAATATCCAAAGCAGACAGAGGACTTTTATTCGGAACAATTGAAGACAGTAATCTGGATAAGTGGGAAGTATCTGTTCACCGAAAGGGAAGCACCGATGAAGAAAATATTTTAAACGGTAATAAAGATGTACACAGTGACTACATTGGTTTCTTTGATATGAGTGGATTGGAAGACGGTGTAGAATATGAACTTTGCCTGAAAGTAACAGACAAAGCCGGAAATGTAACGACTACGGTGAAAGATGTTATCAAATCAAAAGATGACATACTGGCAAAAAGAGTTATTGCAAAATTCCATGTAAAACGTCCGGAATATGAGGCACATTCAGAATCCCACATTGTATTTCCGGCAAATATCAATAAAATAGAATTAATGAAGTGGGGACTTGATGGAGAAATCCCTTCCGGAGATACCAAATGGTATTGTGATCAAAAACTGGTCAGCTCAGAACAGACATGGACTAAGAATATTCCGGGTGTAGATAGTGGAACACATGGGATACTTGCGGTTGTGTACCAGGACAATGCATATTATTATAGCCGAAATATTATTCAGAATCGTCAATTACTGCCGGTAAAAGCCGAAGGAACGACAGATCTTCCAAAGAACTGCGTGGCTTTCCGATTGAATACAGGACAGGAAGAGATAAAAGCGAAGGTAATAATTAATGGCACAAAAACAGAAGAGATTACTTCCGGAGAGACGGTATATTTTGCCGGATTAGATTCCGGAACACGTGTAGATGCATCGTCTATAAAGGTTCTGCCACAGGATGCTTCACAAGACACTTCCAAATGGATAATAGAACTTGACTGTGCGGAGGAAGAAACTTTTGAACTGTCCGTAGCAGAGAATTATCATCCGTATGAAGCAGGCGTAAAAGACAAATTAAATTATAAAACATATCTGCGTTGGCAGGGAATTACAGGAACGTGGCCGGAGCAATGGTCTTATGAAGTATACAGAGGACAGGAAGAAGACTTTGTCCCTTCTGAAGAGAATAAGATCGCTTCGGATGTGAAGGCTAACTACTGGGCTGAAATGAACGTAAATTATTCTAAACACTTTTATTATAGAATCCGTGCTGTAGAAAAAGATAAAAGTGGGAAAGTAATACAGGCCAGCAGTTATTCTAATGAGATTAGCAGTGCAGTTATAGATGCAGATGAATATGTAAAACGTCTGGGATTAAAAGAGTACTGGGAATACGCCGAGTTCAGCACTCCGTCAGGAGATGGCAACATAGAAAAGAGCCGTGGAAACCTTGTTTACTCACAGACGGATACAGAAATTCCAAATGAACAGCTGCCTGTAAAGCTTGAGCGTACATACAATAGTATGTCTTCAGAAAAAACCGCATTTGGTGTGGGGTGGACGCATAGCTTTGATATGGAATTACTCAACATCTGCAAAAACGATTCTTTGGATTTTAAAAATGTTGTGCTCAAAGATGGAAATGGTACACTTTTCTTTTTTAATAAAAAAGAGGATGGAAGTTATACATCTTCCATGGGAAAATATGTCAATCTGAAGAAAGAATCAAAAACAGAAGAAGTTGAGCTTCCTGATAAGGAAATCGGCGTAAAAGATAAGAAGAAAAAAGTAAAAGTAATAAGTGAATTCTCGATGAATACCAAGGATAATGTCGAGTATCGCTTTAATTCGAGCGGTCAGCTGATCTATATGGCAGAGGCTAACGGAAATTTCCTTTTATTTGATTATGATACAGATAAGGGATTGCTGTCTAAACTGACAACAAGTAAGAATCTGTCGATGGAATTCACATATTATTCTGAGAAGGATTACGAAGAAGGACGGGCAAGACCGGATATCTTTACTGTCAAAGAAGTAAAGTTACCGGATGGCAGCAAGGTATCTTATGAATATAAAGATTCACGGTTAACAGGTGTAACAAAGACAGGTACGGATAAATCATCAACTATTCACTGGTCAATGAAATATAATGCTGACGGAAAGCTTTCTGAATTAACAGATGCCTGTGATAATGCATATCAGATAAGATATGATGGCGAAAAAGCCGATAAAATCACGTATCCGAATAAAGAAGCTATCAGCCTGAGTTATAATGTGGAGGACAATGAGACTACCACATATAAAGAAGTAACCGAGGATGGAGAGATGACCAAGGTTCTTCTTGAAGTTAACACATTCGATCCTTCTTCCGGGAACAGTATTAAGATGACAGATAATGACGGGGATTCCGTACAGTATGAATATACCGATAATCTTCTTTCTAAAACAATGTACTCCATGAACTATCAGGAAATAGAAGGACAGGCTATTGTAGAGAAATCCACTGATAAGACAGAAGTCAAGAAATATTCATCCAGAGAAAATCTTACAGAAGAAACTGACGAAGACGGAATAAAATGTACTTATACTTATAATGAGAATGCCCCGGAAAAATTAAAAGATCTTCCGACAAGATACCGGGAAGTCAATGCAGAAGGAAATCTTATTACTGATGAAACGTATACGTATGACAGCAATGGAAATGTGATTCGCTCATATGACGCAATAGACGGAAGAGTAGTAGAGACGACATATTACGAAGAAGATGATACCACAACAGGAAAAATAAAAGGCGAGATTAAGTCAGAACGGGAGTATTTCCTGACAGATAGTGGAAATCAGACTTCGACAGAGACAACCTATACTTATGATGCATCTGGGAAAAAGACAGAAGTTACAACAGAAAAAGCCGGACAGTACAGTGTTACAACAACCAGGGTATATGATGTTATGGGCAGGGAGATCAGTTCTACAGATACTCTGGGAACAACGACTACAACAGATTATGATCCATTTGGAAGAATCAGTAAAATAACAGTAAAACAGGGCGAGATTACGGATGTTGTAACCAGAACGTATGATAAGAATGGAACGCTGATCAAAGAAACCGATGAAGATGGAACAGTCTACACTTATACTTATGATAACATGAATCGTGTGATCGAAGAAGGTATACAGAAAGGAGAATTATCGAAAGTCTGGACGACAGATTATTCATACGGAAGTGTTGCGGTAAATACAGGGAAGGGCACAACCAAGAATACCAGACATGTCCAGATTACAACAGAAAAGAATCCGGATGGAGAGATCCTTGAACAGACTTATGCGGATATCTATGGTAAAACAATTCGTCAGAAGAAGAATGGACTATACGTAGATTACACTTATGACAGAGAAAAACATATAACGGCCAGCTGCCAGTTGGGAACCGATCCAGATAATGAGAATCCGGTTGTAACAGTATACCTTTATGATAAGAATGGTAATACGTCCGGACAGGTTTTAAACCCGGTATATAATGCGGATTCAAAGACATTCACACTGACAAAAGATTCACTCAGTCAGAATCTTACTTATGACAGTACAGGGAATGTAACTTCAACAACAGACGGAGAAGGGAATAAGATATCTTATACCTATGATGCGTATGGAAGGATTACATCGGTAACACAGCCGTCCGGAGAAGGTGAAGCTTCGAATGTAACACAGTACAAATATGATGAATTCGATGCAAACAGCAAGAATGGGAACACACTGAATACAGTAACAGATGCACTTGGACATACTTCAGTCACAACTTATAATATTGCAATGCAGCCAGTCAGTGTCTCTGATAAAGGTGACGGAACGGTTCAGGCAATCAGCCAGAACTATACTTATGACAACAAGGGGCGTGTAAAAGAACGCAAAGGAAGTCTTGGAACTTCTTCGACCTATGATTATGACGGGAAAGACCGCGTTACGGCAATGCACTATAAGAATGCATCTGGCGCAGAAGAGCTTCGGACAACTTATACCTATGATAAATCCGATAATATTACGTCCATGACAGATTATAATGTTGCCGGAACAACAGCAACACCTTATCGATATACAGAATATAAATACGATAAGTTAAAAAGAGTGACAAGTGTTACAGAAATGAACACAAAGAAAGAACCGTCGGCGCTCACTGCTGAAGAAAAAGAAAAGGCAACGACAAAGTACAACTATGATATAGATGGAAATCTTCTCGCAGTTACTTATACGAAGCCAGACTGGAAAGTAACAGGACAGAGATATGAATATGACAAGAATAAGTGGTTGAAGACAATTAAAGTTGTAACCGAGGACGGAAAAGAAGCAGTACTTCGGACTTATGACTATGATGAGTATGGAAGCGTATCAGATATCACAGATTACCGGGTGATGTCAAAAACAGGAGAGATTGTAAAAAGTCCGGAATCAACAACCTGTCATTATACATACGATACTTGCAGAAGACCGGTTTCTATGACTTATACAGACAGTGAGAATCCAGATGTAACAAAAGAAGCTTATACTTATCAATACGATAAAAATAGCCGGCTGGTTAAAGAAACTCTGCAGAATCTGTATCCGGAGAAAGAGGATGACCGACAGGATGAAGTCCGTAGTTACGAGTATGATAGAAGAGGCAATCTGGTACAGACAAAAGTAGAGAATAGGCTGAACGCAGCAAACAGTTATACATCTCTATATACTTATGATGCTGTAGGAAACCGTACAGGACAGAAGCAGATCGGAGGAGCAGGAACACTTACTACCGATTACCGGTATAATAGTCTGAATCAGTTGACTGGAAGTGATACGAAAGATACTAACGGAACGTCAAAATCATCCAAAGTATATACCTATGATGCAGACGGTAATCAGATAAAAGAAACAGATACGGTTAAAAAACAAGAGAAGCAGAATAGTTATGATCCGGCAGGACGGTTGAAGGAATGTACCATTACAGAGAATGGAAATCAGAAAGTAAAACAAACGAATCTGTATAATGGGGTGGGCAGCAGGATACGTAAATCTGAGAATGGAAAGACGACCGATTATTATTACAGTAATGGCGGAGTACTCTATACAACTGATGAAAACGGAAAAGGAACAAGTCTGAACCTACAGGGAATCTCCGGAAATGTAATTGCAACAGGCAGGAAAAAAGATACTCAGGAGTCTTATTACTATTATCACAAAGATCCGGCAGGAAGCATTACCAACCTAAGAGATGCGGATGGTAAAAGTATAGTGTCTTATCAGTATACTGATTTTGGCGAGACAAGTATTCATGGAGATAAAGACTTTTATAATGAACTCTGCTATAATGAAAGCATATATGATGAAAGCACGGGACTTTATTACTTAAGTGCAAGATATTATGATCCGGAAGACGGAAGATTCATCAGTCGTGACAGTTACCGCGGAAATTCAGTCAATCCATCTACATGGAATCTGTATGCATATTGTGCGAACAGCCCAGTGAATTATGAAGATCCGAGTGGACACATCGCTATTTCCAGAATAATTGGTGGAGTAATCGGTGGCGGAATAGGATTCCTGGCTGGCAGAAAAATAGCAAAAAAGACAAAAGCAAAAGGATGGAAGAAATATGCAATTATTGCAGGATGTACTATAGGTGGTGCTGCGATTGGAGCATTAGCAGGTCCAAGAGTAGCTAAGGTTGCAAAAAAAGCCGCGAGACTGATAAAACGCAAAATTCCAAGCAGACATATACAAAAGATTCAACGTGTATGGAATGTGACCAAAAAGGTTGCTCGAAAAGCTGTGACGAAAACGAGAAATGCTATTTCAAAAGGAAAGTCGCGCACTATATCTAAACGAATAGGAAAAATAGCCTGGGAGTCTGCAAAAGGTGGAAGTAAAAGCGGACTACAAACGGCAACATTGAATTTAAGAAAAGGTGAAAAAAAATCAAGTGTTATGAAATCAATCGCAATCGGTGCGATTGGTGGAGGAATAAGTGGAGGAAGTGATATGTTAGCCGAAGGTTTTGGAAAAATGGTTGAGGGCGGAGCGAAGATTACAAGAAAAATAGCTACAAGTGCTTTGTTTAATTTGTCTGTTTCAGCTGTAAATAATAGACAAAATAAACAAACGAATATTCAAACTTTTAAAACAACGGGATTTGGTGCTATGCAAGGAGCCATGTCTTTAGGATATGATACGTTGAAAGTGTTTGCGGGGACATCAGGATTTCAGGTTGGAAGTTGTATCATAGGAGGTGTGGATTATCTTAATGATTTTGCATTTGGATTATTAGATGCTGGAACTATGTGATAAAGATTACTACAGGGGATTTATCCTCTGTAGTAAAGAGGTGACTATATGTTTAACGTTAGATTTGGATACTATCTGGGTGCAATATGTATATTTCCTATAATATTGTGGTATGACGGAATAAAAAATACATTATTCCGCAAAAATAATACGCGGCTTCATATATTAAGTGGAATGATTGGTATACTTATAATTACATTACCTGCAATTTTTCTGATTTTTAATCTTCCACCTACATACAATCGAATTATAAAAACTGTAACAGGAGAAGTTGTAAAACGTCAATGTATAGGAACGGGTTATTTAAATGGTCTGGCAGCATATTCAATTATACTTGATGATAAAGATACAAATAAGATATATAATTTCCCAGATGTTATCGGAATAGAGAATGAATTGAAAAAAGGCGATGAAATAGAAATTTATTTATACGAATTCTATGGGGCTCAAAGTCGGATTATTACAAAAGTTAATGGAAAAGAATTATATTATGTTAAACAAGATCATCCGTTTAATAAAACATTAGAAAAATTCATTGGAATAGGAATCTTAAACGGCCATGCTATATATATGGTTTATTGCGCATATCGGGAATACGTACAGGGCGGAAGAAAAAAAAGAGGAAAAGGCTGGTGCATAATTACTTGTGCTACGGCCGGAATATATGGACTCCTTCCATGGATAACTTATAAAATGATATATAAAGGCCGACAGCTAGGAACCTGTCTGGTTATTCTGTTTATTATTTACGTAATAGAGCGATATATTTTAGCATGGACAGCAAATATTGATGAACACTGGGAAGAGTGGAATAATATTCCACTGAACGAAGCCGCAATAAAAGAAGAAAAGCGAAGAGAAAAAGAGAGAGCGAAGCAACAGCTTGCCGAAGAAGAAGCAGAACAACAAAGAATGGACGAGAAAAAAGAAAAAAAACGGCAGAAACGACAGTTGATACTAGAAGCAGATAACGTAACAGAACACCAATTCCAACAAATGAGCTATTACATGACAAAACAATATTGTGACTACAAATTTCGAAAGAGGATGAAGAACAGTGTAGAAGGTGTTGCTGTAATTGCATTATTGGAGTTAGCGGCTGCGTTTGTTATTCCTGCTATGTATGACAAGCTCTATAAGTGGTATGGATATGTGGCAGGCGCCGGAGTAATCATAGCAATCTTGATATTTGCGGTAGGCTACATATTGGTATGTCGTAAAAACAAAAAATTCAAAGAGGCTGCTAATGCAGGATACCCATTAGAATATTGCATAGTAATTGCAGATGTATATAATCTGAAAAAATTCATTTGTTCTGATGGGCATATGGAGGAATGGAAAATGAGATCTGATGATGATGCAAAAGTAAAAGACGGAGAAGAAGCAGTTGTAATCTATTCTCCAGCTACACATGAGATGTTTACAGAACGGAAAGAAGTAATGAATAAAGTATGTGGAATTGAGAATAATCAAGAAACATTGAAAGAAAGTAATAGTCCGATATATCAATTCCAACAGATGGAGCAATCTGTGATGGAACGATATTTTAATTATAAGTTTCAAAAAAGAATGATGAATAGTATGAAGGGAGGTATTGTATTTACATTCTTAGTGTTCATGGCCGCTATTTTGATTCCGCTTATATATGATGATATTTTTAAATGGTATGTATATATCTTGGTTGCCGGAATAATTGTAGCTAATCTGGTATTTGTAATAAGTTTTGCAATAGCATACCATAAGAATAAAAAATATAAGAACATTATTAATATAAAATATCCGTTAGAATATTGCACAGTAATTGTTGACATATATAATTCAAAAGAATTCATTTGTTCAGATGGGCACAAAGAAGAATGGAAGATGAGATGTGATAATGGTACAAAAGTAAAAAATGGACAAGAAGCAATCGTAATTTATTCCCCATCTACACAGGAAATATTTATAGAACGAAAAGAAGTAATGAATAAAATATGCGGAATTTAACACAAAGGAGAATGGGAAAATGAAAGAAGAAAAAAATATTAGTGAAGTAACACAAAAATTAAATAATGAGGAGCAGACAACAAATTATGAGTATGCGCCAAATGTAAACCAGATAACGGCCGCTGAGGTGAAGGAAAAGGTTGCAGGTGGTATTTTAGGTGCATTTTTAGGTACATTAATTGGAGCAATCTGTATTGTGCTGGTGAATCAGTTTGGATACATAGCATCTATTTCCGGAGTAGTAATGGGAGTGTGTGCACTGAAAGGATATCAGATTTTGGGCAAGAAGATGAGCTTGAAAGGAATTATTATATGTGTAATTTTGATTCTTCTGATGGTATATATCAGTAACTGGTTCAGTTATGCGGTTGCAGTTGCACAGGTGTATAAAGCAGATATCGTATCTTCTTTTCTCGTGGTTCCGGAACTCATTAAAGAAGGTGCAATTGAGAGTGGCGCATATTATAAGGATTTGTTGATGTTATATGTATTTACAGCAATTGGTGCAGTTCCGGTAATTAAGAATCAGATAAAAGGAAAGTAAGTGAAATGTAGGAGAGGCACATTAAGCCTCTCTTGGTCATATATTTAAGCGTAAAAAAAGAAATGAATAAAATATGCGATAAAAGTATATTATTCATAGAAGTTCCTGATTTTGTATTGGTTGCATATTTTTGATTTCATAATCATTGAAAGAAAATGAGGATATAAAAATATGATTAGTGAAAGATTAGGTACTTATATTTTGTATATATTTA
>ULVP01083236.1_pt1 | contig 12345 bp, 9 predicted proteins | sample 1959551 | NCBI WGS metagenome assembly ULVP01 (sample SAMEA4835789, study PRJEB28245) | human gut metagenome | biome: gut microbiome; material: fecal sample | place: Denmark | collected 2008 | reverse complement strand
GGCGCCTCTTTGGATGCCGGTGATCGGCGGTGTGTTTGCAATTCTCGTCGTAAAACAGCTTTTCGGCGGTCTTGGCCAGAACATTATGAACCCGGCGCTTGCAGGAAGATGCTTCCTTTTGATTTCTTTCCCGGGTCATATGACCAACTTCGCTGCCCCGGCAGCCGCACACCTCGTGGATACCGTATCCGGTGCGACACCGCTCGCCGCAGCAAAAGCAGGAGAGCAGGTGAATCTGCTGTCCATGTTCCTTGGAAATACGGCCGGAACGATCGGTGAGACTTCCGCACTGGCCCTTTTGATTGGCGGCATTTTCCTTGTCTGCATTCATGTGATTGACCTCAATATTCCGCTCATCTACATCGGAACAGAGCTTTTGTTCGCCCTGCTTTTCGGCGGCCACGGTTTTGATATCAACTTCCTTGGCGCGCATCTTTTGGGCGGCGGTCTGATGCTCGGCGCATGGTTCATGGCAACCGATTACGTTACCCGCCCGATCACAAAGAAGGGACAGTATATCTATGCGGTCATTTTAGGTCTTCTGACCGGCGTATTCCGTATCTTTGGAAATTCGGCAGAGGGCGTTTCCTATGCTATCATCTTTACCAACCTTCTAGTTCCGCTCATTGAGCGTGTGACCGTGCCGGTTGGATTCGGAAGAGGAGGCAAGAAAAAAGCATGAACAAAATTATAAAAAATGCACTGATTCTTGCGGCGATCACGCTGACCGCCGGCCTGCTTCTCGGTGCGGCCCACCAGGTAACCTTAGAGCCGATCCAGAAACAGCAGGAAAAAGAAAAACAGGAATCCTGCCAGAACGTATTCCCGGAGGCAGCTTCCTTTGAAGAAGTAACAATGAGCGATGCAGAACAGGCAGAGCTTACGGCAGCACTGATCGGCCACGGTTTTGAAGCACAGACGATTGACGAACTGCTGCTTGCAAAAGACGCATCCGGCGCGACGATCGGCCTGGTTGAGATCATCTCCACAACCGAAGGCTATGGCGGCGGCATGCAGTTCTCGATGGGAATTGCATCGGACGGAACGACAAAAGGAATCTCTTTCCTGTCACTTTCCGAGACGGCCGGCCTTGGTATGCGTGCCGACACAGACGATTTCAAGAATCAGTTCAAGGATAAAAACGTAGAAGCATTCTCCTACACAAAATCCGGCGCATCCGCGGATGATGAAATCGATGCGCTGAGCGGAGCAACTCTGACAACGAACGCTGTAACAAACGGTGTCAATGCAGGAATCTGCTGTTTTAACTACTGCAACGAATCCGGTCTGCTTTCCGGAGAGGGAGGGAACTCATGAGAAAAGATACGCCGCTGGAACGGCTTTATAATGGTATCATAAAAGAAAACCCGACCTTCGTCATGATGCTGGGTATGTGTCCGACGCTTGCGGTTACCACTTCTGCAAAGAACGGTATCGGCATGGGCCTTGCGACGATGGTCATCCTGACCGCCTCCAACCTGATGATTTCCCTGCTTCGGAAAATCATCCCGGACGGCGTGCGTATGCCAGCATACATCGTTGTTGTGGCATCGTTTGTAACCATCGTGGAATTTTTGATGGAAGGTTTTATTCCGGCACTCTATTCCGCCCTTGGCATCTACATCCCGCTGATCGTTGTAAACTGTATCATCCTGGGACGCGCCGAGGCATATGCTGGAAAACATGGTCCGATCCCGTCTTTATTTGATGGTATCGGCATGGGCCTTGGATTTACCGTCGGCCTGACCCTGATCGGTATGTTCCGTGAGCTGATCGGAGCCGGAACCCTGTTCGGTATCCAGGTAATGCCGAGTGCTTACGAGCCGGTCAACATCTTCATCATGGCGCCGGGTGCATTCCTTGTGCTGGCAATGCTCGTTGCGGTGCAGAACCGCATCAAACGCCAGAAGTTAGAAAAAACCGGAAAACCGGCAGTCCCGGCAGAAGAGACCGGCTGTATGGCATGCGCCAATAAGGCATACTGCCAGGCTGTGAAAGGAAAGGAGGAAGCGAAATGAAAGAACTGATTTTAATTGCGATCGGTGCGGCGCTGGTGAACAACGTTGTCTTAAGCCAGTTCCTCGGCATCTGTGCTTTCCTCGGTGTTTCCAAAAAGATGGATACGGCGGCCGGCATGGGCGGAGCGGTTATTTTTGTCCTCACGATTTCTTCATTTGTGACAAGTCTGATTTACAAATTTATCCTGGCACCGGCAGAACTTGATTATCTGAAAACGATCGTTTTTATTCTTGTCATCGCGGCGCTGGTACAGCTCGTTGAGATGTTCCTGAAAAAGATGATTCCGTCTCTGTACCGAGCGCTCGGCGTTTACCTTCCGCTGATTACAACAAACTGCGCGGTACTCGGTGTGGCACTCATCAACGTACAGAAGGATTACACGATTCTGCAGGGTACGGTTTACGGTCTGGCAACCGCAATTGGCTTTACGATTGCCATGGTGCTGATGGCCGGCCTGCGGGAAAAGATGGAGTACAACGATATCCCGGAGTCATTCAAAGGAATGCCGATCGTTCTTCTTACGGCTATGCTGATGTCAATGGCATTTATGGGATTTTCCGGAATGATCTAGGAGGGATGAAGAGATGAATGGTATTTTAGCAGCCACCCTGATGGTGGGTGGAACCGGCCTTTTGATTGGTATTCTCCTTGGAATTGCCGGAAAGAAGTTTTATGTGGAAGTGGACGAGCGCGAGACGAAGGTCCGTGAAGCGCTGCCGGGCAACAACTGCGGCGGCTGCGGTTACCCGGGCTGTGACGGAGCGGCGGCTGCAGTGGTAAAGGGTGAAGCCCCGGTTTCTGTCTGTCCGGTCGGCGGAGCGCCGGTTGCAGCGGCCGTCGGAGCTATCATGGGACAAAAAGCCGATGTACAGGAGCGCAAAAAAGCAGTGGTACGGTGCGCCGGTACGTGTGACGTGGCAAAGAACAAGTATGAATACACGGGTGCAAGGGACTGCTCCTACGCTGGTTTTGTACCGGGCGGTGGTCCGAAGAGCTGCGGAAACGGATGTCTTGGTTTTGGAAACTGCGTGAAGGCATGTAAGTTTGATGCGATCCATATTGAAAACGGCATTGCCGTTGTGGACGGCGAAGCGTGCAAGGCATGCGGTGCCTGCGTGAAGGCCTGTCCGAGAAATCTGATCGACCTGATTCCGTATGAGCAGAAGATCACGGTGAAATGCCGCTCAACCGAGAAGGGCAAGGCGGTGATGGCAGTGTGTGAGATCGGCTGTATCGGATGTAAGAAGTGCGAGAAGAACTGCCCGTCGGATGCAATTCACGTTGTGGACCAGCGCGCGGAGATCGACCCGGCAAAATGTACGGGCTGCGGCCTCTGCGCGGAGAACTGCCCGCGGAAGTGTATTATGGTAGAAAAATAAAAATGAGAAATTCCATGCTGTGGGAGGGAACTTCTGCGGCGTGGAATTTTTGCTTTTCGGTGATATCGTGTTAGCCAATGCCGGGGGTGGCTGGCTTGACTTGAATTTGGGAAAATGATAAACTGAAAGTCAGAAAACGAGGGGCGAAAAGCTAAAAAAATATAAAATGGCAGAAAGGACGGGGCAAAAGTATGACAATGACAATGGATGAACTGATGAAAGTGCTCGATATGCAGGAGGATATTCTGCAGTTTACGCATTTTACAAATGCAGACGCATGGGAACTGGGAACGATGATCCTGATGGAGGCAAGACGGCGCGGAGCACAGGTTGGCATCATGATCCGCAGAAGCAACGGGGAAGTTGTATTCCAGTATTGCGATAACGGCATTACGCCGCACAATGTGGAGCTGATGAGACGGAAGAGCAATTCGGTGCTTCTGACGGAGCGGAGTTCGCTGCAGCTTTACATGGCAGCGACGAATGCGCCGGAGAGCGTAAAACAGATGGTACTGGACCCGAAGGAATACGCAATGCTGGGCGGAGGTTTTCCGATCTGCGTGGAAGAAGTCGGCGTTGTGGCAACCGTAGCAGTGTCCGGCATGGGACAGGTTTCGGATCATGATGTGATTGTGAAATGCATCAGCAAATATTTGCATATCGATGAAGTACCGAGAATCAGAACTGTATGAAAATGATGATTGAAACTAAATTTTGTGTATGATACAATGTCACCGGCAAAAAGACATGACAGTTCCATCAGGGACAACAAAACCCCCGTGAGCGGCAACTCACGGGGGTTGGTTTATGTCAGCAGGTTTTGCATATCTTCCGGCAGTGGTGCGTGGAAGTTTAAGGGTTCTCCGGTGATCGGATGGACGAAGGAGAGCGATGCAGAGTGAAGTGCCTGGCGGGGGAAAGTGCCGGGAGTTTTGTTGTAGAGGGTATCGCCGAGCAGCGGATGGCCGATGTAAGCCATGTGGACGCGGATCTGGTGGGTGCGGCCGGTTTCGAGGTTGAGTTCGAGGTGGGAGAAAACGGAGCAGTGCGCGAGGGTGCGGTAATGGGTTACGGAGCGCTCGCCGGAGGCAAAGTCGACGGTGCGCTGGATGAGGGAGCCGTTGAGGCGGGCGATCGGGGCGTCGATGGTGCCGGATGCAGCGGTTTCGCCGAGGGCGAAGGCCTGATACGTGCGGTGGATTTCGCGGGAGCGCATGGCCTGGGAGAGAACGGCGGCGCTTAAGGCGTGCTTGGCGAGCACGATAAGGCCGGTGGTGTCGCGGTCGAGGCGGTTGATACAGCGGTAGACGAAGGGTTCACCTTTCTGTTCAAAATACCATGCAATGCCGTTTGCCAGCGTATTTTCATAATTTCCAATCGACGGATGAATCGGCGTATCAGCGGGTTTATCCACAACGAGGATGTCGTCATCCTCATACACAACCGAAAACGGAACCGGCCGCGGCAGAATTCCGTCGGAGGGTTCTGTTTCGACAAGGTGCGTTTCGATCACATCCCCGGCGTGCACGGCCTGGCCCGTCCAGGCGCGGACGCCGTTTCGGAAAATGCCGTCCTCTGTGCGTTTTAAGCCCGTAATAATATGGCGCGAATATCCATGCCGGCGGAGAAACCATTCCACAGTCAGATTTTCCCGTTCCTCCTCCGGCGAAACCACATATGTAAACCTGTGTCCCATACACAAAACCTCCGTTTCTATAGCTTTTTTATCGAATGAACCCCGTCATTTCGGGGCAAAATTTCAAAAAGAGACTTTCCCAGTCTTTCGCAAGTATAGCCGAAAACAGATGGAAAAGCAAGAAACTTACCTTTTTATAGCGAAAATATAAAAAAGTATAAAAGTTTCATGAAATGTCAGAATTTGATTGATTTTAGCGAAAGAAAAGTTTATGCTACTAAAAAAGAAAGAAAATCAAGAAACAGGAGGGGATACAGATGAAGCAGGTGCAAAAACCGAAAAAACCCATAATTTTTTATTATGTGATTGCGCTGATCGTCATTCTGCTGTTAAATCTTCTGCTTTTCCCGAGACTTCTCGAGCCCAAAGTAACAGAAGTTGATTACGGAAAATTTTTGCAGATGGTAGATAACAACGAAATCAGCGAAGTCCAGATCCAGTCAAATGAGATTATTTTCAGCGACAAATCAAGCCCGGCGAATTATTATAAGACGGGTGTGATGAATGATTACAAGCTGGTAGACCGTTTATATGAGGCAGGTATTACCGAATTCGGAACGCCGATCATAGAGCAGATGTCGCCGCTCATGGAATTTCTTTTAACATGGGTAATACCGATCGTTGTGATGGTTGCGCTCGGACAGTGGCTGATGAAACGCATGACGAGCAAGATGATGGGCGGCATGGGAAATGCGATGAGCTTTGGAAAGAGCAACGCCAAGGTTTATGTACAGTCCGAAACCGGCATTAAATTTGCAGATGTTGCCGGAGAGGATGAGGCAAAAGAAATTTTACAGGAGATTGTTGACTTCCTGCATAATCCCAAAAAATATGAAGAAATTGGTGCAAAAATGCCGAAAGGAGCACTGCTTGTCGGCCCTCCAGGAACCGGTAAAACGCTGCTTGCAAAGGCAGTAGCCGGAGAGGCAAATGTTCCGTTCTTCTCCATTTCCGGTTCTGAGTTTGTCGAGATGTTCGTCGGCATGGGAGCTGCGAAGGTGCGTGACCTGTTCCAGCAGGCAAATGAGAAAGCACCGTGTATCGTCTTTATCGATGAGATCGATACCGTCGGCAAAAAACGTGACGGCGGCGGATTCTCCGGAAACGACGAGCGTGAGCAGACCCTGAACCAGCTGCTTGCCGAGATGGATGGATTCGATGGAAAGAAAGGTGTTGTCATTCTGGCAGCGACGAACCGTCCGGATTCCCTGGACCCGGCACTTCTTCGTCCGGGCCGTTTCGACCGCCGTGTGCCGGTTGAACTGCCTGACTTAAAAGGCCGTGAGGAAATCCTGAAAGTCCATGCGAAAAACATCCGCGTGGGCGACAATGTCGATTACAATGCGATCGCACGTATGGCATCCGGTGCTTCTGGTGCAGAACTTGCCAATATGATCAACGAGGCAGCACTCCGTGCCGTCCGTGATGGAAGAAAATTCGTCACCCAGGCGGATCTGGAGGAGAGCGTTGAGGTTGTCATCGCCGGATACCAGAAGAAGAATAAGATCATGACCGACAAAGAGAAACTGATCGTTTCCTACCACGAGGTCGGCCATGCACTCGTCGCAGCACTGCAGAGCCATTCCGCTCCGGTTACGAAGATCACCATTATCCCGCGTACGTCCGGCGCCCTCGGCTATACGATGCAGGTGGATGAAGATGAGCACAACCTGATGAGCCGCGAAGAGCTGGAAAACAAGATTGCAACGCTGACCGGCGGCCGTGTGGCAGAGGATCTGGTGTTCCATTCCATCACGACAGGTGCTTCGAACGATATCGAGCAGGCAACGAAGGTGGCAAGATCCATGATCACCCGCTTCGGTATGAACGAGGAATTTGGTATGGTTGCATTTGAGACGGTAACGAACCAGTACCTCGGCGGTGACACTTCCCTGGCATGCTCCGAATCGACAGCAGCACAGATTGATGAGAAGGTTGTTGCAGCAGTCAGAAAACAGTACGACAAAGCAGAGCAGCTCTTAAAAGATAACATGCCGAAACTCCACGAGCTGGCAAAATATCTGTATGAGAAAGAGACGATCACAGGTGATGAGTTTATGGAAATCCTGAATTTATCCCCGGATCAGCTTACGACAACGAGAATGGAAACAAACTAAAAAGCGATAAAAGCAGATGAGAATCCCGCGTTACTGTTCACCCAGCAGTGAAACACTTGCTGTTTCACTGCGTAAGAAAGTGATTCACGAATCCCGCGTTTCAAGGCGACTTCAGCCTTGCGCGGGATTCTTTCTTGTGCTATAATGCTGTAATGCGAAATTATGACACAAAAAGACAGATTTTTTTAGGATAGATCAAGAGAACATAAGGAGAAACGCAATGAAGAAAAAACAGGCATGGAAAGTGATGGGTGCTGTCCTTGCGGGCACACTGGTATTTTCCGATGCAGTTCCGCTCCGTGCCAGCGCATCGGCAGGAACGGAAAAAAGCGCAGTACAGAACGAAACTGTCTCCGGAACGGAGAACGGTACAGAGACAAAGACAAAACGGGCAGCCGTTTATGTGAATCTGAAAACCGGCGATGATACGGCAGACGGTACAACGGCAGAGACAGCAGTAAAAACCGTGGAAAAAGCACAGGAGCTTCTTGCAGTTGCAGCGGCAGAACTGCAGGCGGACGGGAAAACAACCGAAAAAAACACTGCTGCAGATACTAGCAAAACGGCAGCGGAGGAAGCAGCAGAAAAATATCTGGTATTCGTCGGAATGGATGAAAAAGAGCTGGAAACGTATCGAAAGAAACAGCAGAAAACAGACTTCTGGGGAAGAGTAACAGATACCGTTTTTGCGGCAGATGAAATCGTGGTGACAGAAGCCGGATATGAGGCTGTTCTGGCAGCAGAAAAAGCAAAAGAAACGGTTTCGGAAACACCAACGCTTGCGCCAGGCGAGTCTCCGGCACCGGATGCGGCAGAAGATACCGTAACACCAACTCCGGGTCCGACGGAAACGCCGGATGCAGAGCCGACCGCAGAACCAACGGTGACCCCGGACGCAGAGCCAACGGTAGAACCGACGGAAACGCCGGACGCAGAGCCGACCGTAACGCCGGCGGAGGAACCAACGGCAACTCCGACACCGGATGTGGACAACGGAGAAAATACAGAGGATACACCAACGGCAGCGCCGACACCGGATGCGGAACCGACCATAACGCCGGAAGTAACTCCGACGACAGCACCGGGCGAGAATAACGATGACAGTGAAAATTCGGAGAATCCGGAAACTCCGGCAGAAGATCCAACCGTGACACCTGCCCCGGATGATACAGCAAAAGACGATCCTGCAGCAGATGATACAAACCAGGATAACCAGAACGGAACGGGAAATGATGCATCATCGGACCAGTGGAAACAGGATGAAAATCTGGATGACCTTGTAAAAGATGAAATTCAGAAAGAAAACGAAACCGTAAAAAAATTCGATGAAATTTCCAATCCATCCGGTACGGACAGCACAGAAGACGGCTATCTGATCTCCGATGTCTCTCTTTTAATCCAGCCGATGGCAGTAAGTCTGTCCGGAAGCGTTGTATCAGAGGAGCAGACGGAAACAGCAGAAGCTGAGACGGCGGACGAAGGCGAGCATGAACTGCTTGCAGCTGCAGAGCAGAAATCCAACCTGAGTGCCGGTGAAATGACAGCAAGTGCAGCCGATGACGTAAGTACGCTGCGTGCCGCAGGAACGATCCTTGTAGGACCGGACAACTACGGAACGAATAAGACATCCACTCCGACTCCGACAGCCACACCGTCGAAGAGCAGCAGTAACAACAGCTCTTCCAATTCCAATACCGGAAGCACAAAGATTCCGCAGAAGAAGACACAGACCACTGCAAGCATCCGCAGCATCCCGGTCAACACCGGCGATGAGACGCTGGTGCTTCCGCTGGCGATCAGCTCCGCACTTTCTGCAGCCGTTATGTTCTGCATGGCATTCCTTCAGATGCAGGCGAAACGCGCAAAGAGCATGGCCGCATGGCTGGAATTCAAAAAGAATCATCCGTTTGACGAAGAATAAAGAAACAGGCATATCCGAAAAAGCCATTCCATACATTTACAGTATGGGAGGGCTTTTTCTTATGGAAGAAAAGAAAACATGGGCGGTGGGTGCGGGCAGCGGGATCGGCTGGCTGAAGGCTCTTCTCGTTTCCTATCTGATCTCGGTGCTTCTTCTTTTGCTGCTGTCTTTCCTGCTCTGGAAATTTTCCTGGAAGGAAAGCTGGGTGCAGGCGGGCATTGTGGTGATCTATCTGGCATCAAGCTTTTCCGGCGGAAGAATGGCAGGAAACATGGCGGGAAAACGGCGGTTTCTCTGGGGCATCTGCTTTGGAATCGTGTATTTTGCCATTCTGATCATCGTCTCCGCAGTCTTCCTGCCGGGCGGATTTGCCGGAGCCGGAAGACTTCTGTGGGCGGCAGCAGTCTGTGCCGTCGGCGGAATGGCAGGCGGAATGACGGCACACGGCAGATAAAAGCGGACAAAACAGAACATTTTTTCAAAAAACAGACTTTTAAATTTGAAAAACCTATGCTATAATGGGAAGAGCTAATGGCCGAAGACTATAAAAAAGTCGCGCGTCAACTACAATGAAGGAGGAATGTGCCATGAAACACATCAAAACTTTAAATACAAAAAGCTTACAGAACACTGTAAAAAAAGGTGGATGCGGTGAGTGCCAGACATCCTGCCAGTCCGCATGTAAGACTTCTTGCACCGTAGGCAACCAGAGCTGCGAGCATAAGTAAAAGTAATCCATAAGGACGAGTAAAAGGTGTTCCCAGAACCGGTTTCGCCGGATTTGGGAACATTCTTTTTGCCAGGCATATTAAAAAAAGAGAGAGTTATAGAAAGGAATACCACAGTGATACATTTATATAAAAGCAATGGCTTCAACATGGTGCTGGACGTCAACAGCGGCTCCGTCCATGTTGTGGATGACTGCGTATACGATGTGCTTTCCTGCATGAACGAAGGAAAAAATGCAGAAGAGACAGCAGAGGCGCTTAGCAGTAAATACGCCGAGCAGGACATCACCGAAGCCAGAGAAGAAATTCAGGAACTTGCAGACAACGGCATGCTCTTTACCAAAGATATCTACGAAAACGCAATCGATCAGTTTTCCAACCGTCCGACCGTCGTAAAAGCACTCTGCCTCCATATCGCACACGACTGCAATCTTGCCTGTCGTTACTGCTTCGCAGAAGAGGGCGAGTACCACGGAAGACGTGCACTGATGTCCCTGGAAGTCGGCAAAAAAGCGCTTGATTTCCTGATCGCAAACTCCGGCAGCAGAAGAAACCTCGAGGTAGATTTCTTCGGCGGTGAACCGCTGATGAACTGGGATGTTGTAAAACAGCTCGTAGCCTACGGAAGAGAACAGGAGAAGTTACATAACAAGAACTTCCGTTTCACCCTGACCACCAACGGTGTTCTCTTAAACGACGAGGTCATGGAGTTCTGCAATAAGGAGATGGGCAACGTCGTATTAAGTATCGACGGAAGAAAAGAAGTTCACGATCACATGCGTCCGTTCCGCAAAGGTGCCGGAAGCTACGATCTGATCGTGCCGAAATTCCAGAAATTCGCTGAACTCCGTCATCAGGACAAATACTATGTGCGCGGAACCTTCACGCATTACAACACAGACTTTGCTGCCGACGTCCTCCATCTGGCAGACCTCGGCTTCAAACAGATCTCGGTTGAGCCTGTTGTAGCACCTCCGACCGAGGATTACGCGATCCGCGAGGAAGACCTTCCGGTGATTTTCGAACAGTACGACATTCTGGCAAGAGAGATGATCAAGAGAGAAAAAGAAGGAAGAGGCTTCAATTTCTTCCATTTCATGATCGATCTGACCGGCGGACCATGTGTTTATAAACGTCTTTCCGGCTGCGGTTCCGGAACCGAGTACCTTGCGGTAACACCGTGGGGCGATTTCTATCCGTGCCACCAGTTCGTAGGACAGGAAGATTTCTGCCTTGGAAATGTTTACGAAGGCGTGAAAAAGACAGAAACGGTCAACGAATTCAAGAAATGCAACGTTTATTCCAAGAAGGAGTGCAGCCAGTGCTTTGCACGGTTCTACTGCAGCGGCGGATGCGCGGCAAACTCCTACAATTTCACAGGTAAGATCAACGATGTTTACGAGATCGGATGCAAGATGCAGCAGAAACGGATCGAGTGTGCATTGATGATAAAGGCAGCTCTGGCCGAAGATTAAAGAAAAGAGGAAAATCGCGACATGATGAAGAAGAAACAGAGTATCATCGCACTCGTCCTGGCAGCCATTGTAACAGTGCTTCTTGGATGGACGATGATCAAAGGATGGGGTCCTACCGGAACCGGTTCGATGAAGAACATCAACCTGGGTCTGGATCTGTCCGGCGGTGTCAGCATTACCTATCAGGCCGTAAAGGACAACCCGACAGACGAAGAAATGTCAGATACCCGCTACAAGCTGGAACAGCGTGCGCAGCAGTACAGCGAAGAGGCACAGGTATATCTGCAGGGCGACAACCGTATCACCATTGAAATCCCGGGTGCAACCGATGCAACCACCATTCTGGAAGAGATGGGTAAACCGGGAAGCCTGTATTTCATCAAACAGACCAACGATGACGGAACAGAAAACTACACCTACGACAGCTCGACCGGCGAGTACGTTCTGAACGGAAAAACTATCGAAGAGCTCGAGGAGGACGGCTCCGTCGTTCTGACTGGTAAAGATGTGGAGAGCGCAGAAGCCATGCATCAGCAGAACTCCACCACAAAAGCAACCGAGAGCGTCGTTCAGCTGAAAATGACCGACGAAGGAAAACAGAAATTTGCAGACGCAACCCAGGAAGCCTACAGCGCAGGAAAGAGCATCGGTATCTACTATGATGAGAAATTCGTCAGTGTACCGAGTGTAAACGCTGTGATTTCCGATGGTACTGCAGTCATCTCCGGCGGAAACATGGACTGGGATGAAGCAACCAGCCTGGCATCCACCCTCCGTATCGGTTCCCTTTCCCTGAAACTTGAGGAGATCAACTCCAGCGTCGTTGGAGCACAGCTTGGATCTGCAGCTGTTTCCACCAGCGTGAAAGCAGGAGCGATCGGCATTATCCTGATCATCATCTTCCTTGCAGTTGTATACCGCCTGCCTGGTATTGCTGCCGGATGGGCACTGCTCATCTATGTTGAGCTGAATCTGATTGCTTTAAATGCATTTGACCTGACATTGACCCT
>ULVP01062565.1_pt1 | contig 12441 bp, 10 predicted proteins | sample 1959551 | NCBI WGS metagenome assembly ULVP01 (sample SAMEA4835789, study PRJEB28245) | human gut metagenome | biome: gut microbiome; material: fecal sample | place: Denmark | collected 2008 | reverse complement strand
CTCCTGTCACTTTTTCAATGATCATAGCAAGCAAATACATACGGCAGTATTGGTCTTGTAAAGCGGACACTTAACGAAATATATGCATCCGCTCTCGGAGATCTGAAAAACTGGCGTGTATATCAGAATGTCAGCACCGATTCATATGCCGCATCGGTCGGCTCAGACGGCGAATGGACCGGCGGAGCGGATTACTTCGGATACCCTACATTCTTCAAGGAAAACTGCATTCACAAGGTTTACGGGTCGTACCCTGCGCAGTATCAGATTCAGGTTACCGCATGCAACGGTGTTGAACGTGGAAGTCGCGACAGCCTTGCTTTGCTCGGCTCTACGCTGTTCTATAAGGGCACTGATGGGTTTTATGCATACGAGGGCGGTTTGCCGTCTCTTGCTTCTAATGCTATCGGCAGGATCAAATACAGCTCGGCACACTCGGAATCCGATGGAAGAAAGCTATACATAGCAGCCGTCGAATATAGCTCTGCGGGAGTACCGACACCCGAGATGCTTGTATATGATTCTCAGACGGCTATATGGCATCGAGAAAGCCTCGAAAGCGAGGCGCGGGGAATTGTTGATAGCACCGATGGTATTGTTGTATCGCTCGCTGATGGGAATCTGTACCTCGCCGGGGGCGAAGGTGTATCCGAGGATACGGTAAAGTATTACGCTGTGACCGGCATTATCGGCACTGACACGCCGTACAAAAAATATATATCACGCCTAATCCTGCGCCTTGCACTCGGTAAAGGCTCCGAGTTGAATATCTCAGTGCAGTATGATTCGGTCGGAGACTGGGAGCGCATCTGTTCTATGGGTCAGACACGACTCGGAACAATGTCGGTACCCGTTAGGATAAAGCGATGCGACCATTTTCGCTTGCGGCTTGACGGTGTTGGCGAGTTGAGGCTGTATTCGATAGCAAAAGTTATGACAGAGGGGAGCGATAAATAATGCTGCGATTACCCGAATCCGACAAAAAGCATTCTACGCAAGAGCAGCTCGATAGGCTTATCGAGTACCTGAGACAGCTTGTGCTTCAGCTGGATTACGAGCTCGGCGAGCTCAGAAAGGATAAAAATAAATAATGGCATTTCAGTATCAAAAAAGCGACGATGTCCGTCGCAAAGATGAACTCAGCGACGACCTTTTTACCAAATATCTTGACAAGAGTCAGAGCGATTTTTCGTCTCCGTACACCGAGAAAAAGAATAAAGCGATGACAGATATCGAAAACATAGGTGATTTCAAATATGATTTCGCCGATGATCCCATGTATGCCGCCATACGCGACAACTACGCACGTCAAGGCAAACTTGCTATGCAGGATGCCGTCGGAAAGGCTTCCGCTGCTACGGGCGGCTACGGAAACTCATACGCCGCCTCTGCGGGAGCGCAGGCGTACAATCAGTACATAGCACAGACGAGCGAAATGATACCCGAGCTTTATCAGATGGCGTACGCCCTTCATGCAGACAAGAAGAACGACGCATACAAGAAGGCAAGCCTTTATGACAGCCTTGAAGCAACTGATTATTCCCGCAGACTGGACGATATCAGCCGCGCATATAACGATTACGGTGCTGCTGCGAGCCGTGCGGATACCGCATATAACCGTGACTTCAACGAGAAGAGCACGGAGTATCAGACGGGATATCAAGAAGCGGCAGACGAGCGGAATTACAGACTTTCGGCATCGAGCAACGCCCTTGCATGGCAAAAGTACAACGACGAGAAAGCGGCTGCGGAGGCTGCAGCATCCGCAGAGGCTGTTTATGAAATGTTGTCGGAGGATAAACTCGATGCAATCGACAAAAAGATAAAAGCGGTGCGCGACGCAAGCGAAGAAGGCACCGCGACAGATGGTGATGTAGCAAACGTTTGGCAGTATATGCTTAATGTCGGCGGGCAGAACGCTGATCCCGAAGTACTTGCGCAGTACTTTGAAAATCAGTTCCCAGACTATAAAATCGATAAGGATTTGCAGCTGAGAAAATCATCAAAAAGGGATAACGCAGTTGATATTGTGCGTTTCATGAAAGGGCTTGTAGAATAACGGAGGTATACATGGCAACGAAAAAAAGGAACACTGACCCTATCGCGTCGGTAGGCGAGTATATATCTAATCCACTGGGCGGAACCGGGACGGGCATAGCAGCCCGTTCCGCGTCCGATAGTTATCACAAGGAATATCCTGAGCGCGAGGAAACGACATATAAGCGTATAAAAGCAAAGACGGTAGTGCCGCAGCATCTCAAAGGCAAAACATTCGGTGAACACGCCGCAAAAAACGTACAGGAAAGCTATACGGACTTCATCAACAGTTTCAATGCATACACGAGCAATTATAAGACCGACTACGACAACGACGAGGATATAAAGGTCGCTTCGGTCGGCTCGGCATTTATGGCGGGCAAGCTGCGCGACAAAGGGCAGAAACTGATGGATTATGCTAAGATGTATCCGAGCCTCTTTACCGCGCCGGAAGGCTATGATAACGGCAGTCAATATATTCAGTCGCTTGTCGCAAACGCGCTCGATACCGTCGACCGTATGGATAAATCATACGAGAAAATGCCCGAGTATATCCGCGAGAAGAAAGCGACCGAGCAGAATGCGGCATATGCATCGGCAGACATAGACGCTCTGCGCAGCCAGCTTGATGAGGAAAAGGCTGACTATAAAAAAGCACAAGAAATACAGCGGACCTTAGATACGTTTAAGGATAAAAGCTATGCTACCGATGAGTATCTGAAAAGAGATATTGAGGAGCAAAAAAAGTATTTGCATGGCTATGACAGTTTTGAAAATTTCGGGAATGCAATTTCTGAGAAAGAAAAGTTTCTTAAAAACGCCGAAGCATATAAAAATGCCGTGAGTGCCCGCGAAGCTCAGAAAGCCGAGCAGGAGCGCATGGCGAATTTCGATTATGAGGCGGCAAAAGTGCAGCGCGACGACGAGAAATCCGACTACGAGGAAGCAACACGAATAGAGGATTCTATATCGGCGTTGCAGTCATACTCAAGCGGGCAGATACCTGAAGAAGAGGTAACACGTCTAATCGCAAGAGATCGTGAGCGTCAAAAAAAGTACCTTCACGGCTATGACAGCTTTGACGATTTCAAATCCGCCTGGCTCTCACGTGAAAAGGATATGTTCACATATGATCGTAACAAAGTTCTCAACGACGCAGAACAGCTGAAATCGGCGGAGGATTACGGCGCAGTTGTTGCCGAGGCAAAGGCGGAGGCAGAACAGAAAAATGCGGAGCGGGGCTCGCTGGCTGGCTTTTTAGGGTCGACCGCAGAGCATAGTTTAAGCCCTTGCATTACGCGAACCGGGTATTACGTTAATTCGACGGCTGCATATGACAGCGGATCTGATTACACGGCATACACGTTCCGCGTTAACAGCGGAGACAAACTGAGGATCTCCGGAGCGTATGTTAACGGCAATTCAAAGGCGGTCACGTTATCGTCAGACGGTCAGTTGATCGGGGAGTTTTGGACTACAACATACTCAAAGGCGCAGACTTTCGATTACACGGTTGGCGAAAACGTCGCGTTTATCCGCTTTACCGGATTCACGAATAAGGGTGTGTCCGTGGAAGTTATGGATTCGATTGCCGGGTTATCGGATGTCGCGACGAATAAGACAAAATACAACAATTCGATAGGAAACTTTGAATCCGCGGAGGTTTATCTTGACTACCTTGACTTGTCTCGCGGATATCTGTCGTTTTCCGACGGTGTTACGGTAAAAGAACCGACCGGGGCTTACTACTATACAAGATATATTGCGGTGCACGACAATCGGACTATCGTTTTAAATAATGCGTACGGAACGGAAGGCGTTGCGTTTCATTGCTATGATTCGGAGAAAAACTGGAAAGGCTATGTCGACGCAGGAACTTTCAAATATAACCGTATAACAAACGGGCAGTTTAAAATCCCAATCGGCACGGCATTCATTCGATTCATGGTGCATGTTTCTAACATTAAGAATTATTCGATGCGCTATACCGAAGACTTCAACAAGTGGTACTGGGCAGACGGCATAATCACCGACTTTATGAACGCAACCAAGTGGAAGGTAACGAAGCTATTCAAGAAGGCAACACAAAAACCTATTCTGACACTGATCGACGATGATACCCCAACAGTTGCGTCTACAAAATTGTACCATGACAGTTGTGTAGCAAACGGTGTAGTCGGCTGTTATGCGGTAATCACACAGCAGTTGCTATCACAAAGCGCACTTGCCACTCAGCTCAAGGCATATGAAAAGGACGGGTTCCAAAATCTCTTCCATTGTCACAGCCAAATAGCAGCTTACGATACAAGCTCGGAAAGTTATAACATTACAACTGCCGAAGCCGATTTTGTTCAGGGTGCTCAGGAAATGCAAACATTCGGTTTTGCGAACTGGCGATACTGGTGCTCTCCGTATGGTTCCTGCAACGAAGCGTTAGCCGGGCTGGCGAAAAAGTGGGGAATGAAATGCTTGGTCCGTAGCGGACTAAGCGACTACGAAACGACTATCCCGAAGAATTTGGGAAAGTATCAAATTTCGAGAATTTCTCTCAATCAGAACGACGAAGCTCTTCAGACTGTCAAAACCGCACTTGACAACGCCGCAACCGATAACGGTTGGGTTCTTGTTACGACGCACATGGGTGAAACCGGATGGGACGGTGAAACGTCGCAGCAAAGGTTCACCGACATGATTACCTATGCGAAATCCAAGGGCTTTGAAATAAAGACACTTGGCGAAGCATTTGAGATCAGAAGACCGATCTATGAATTGTACGAAACATTTTAAAAAACTGAGATTATTCACGGGTTAATAATAAGGGGGTAAAAGAAATGAAAGAGCTAATGAAAGGAATTGATGTTTCGCTGTGGCAGAAATCCGATTTTGATTTTATCGCTGCGAAGGCGGACGGCTATAGGTTCGCGATAATCAAGGGCGGCGGCAGACTTGTTTCCGACCAGTCGGTACTGTACGTTGACGGTTGCTACGAAACGCTGTACGCATCCGCAGTACGCGCAGGAATGCACGTCGGCGCATATTGGTATACTCGTGCGCTCTCGGTCTCCGAGGCAATGGAAGAGGCAGAATACTTCTACAAGAACTGTCTTAAAGGCAAGAAGTTCGACATGCCTATTTATCTCGATGTCGAGGACAGTCGAACCTTCGGCACGGGTTGCCGTATGACGACCGACGTTATAAAGGCATTCTGCGGCTATCTTGAGCAGAAAGGCTATTGGGTAGGTGTGTATGCCTCGCTGTCGTACTTCTCGTCACGAATGTACGATGATGAGCTGTTTAGATATACACACTGGGTAGCGCAGTATAATGGCGGTTATGGATGCACATATCCTAATAAAGACATTCTTGGTATGTGGCAGTACAGCTCGAGCGAGTATGTCAGCGGCAGACGAACCGATACTAATATATGCTATGTAGACTTTCCGACCGAAATCGCAAAGGCAGAGCGTAACGGACTGCACACCCACAAGTGGCATTATGTCGCCGACACCGTCAACCACTGTCTCGAATGCTCGGAATGCGGCGAGCGCAAAGACGCTGCGCCACACGTACTCAAGCCCATGAGCAACGCTACGCACCACTTTAAGCAGTGCACGGTTTGCGGCGCAAACGTACAGTGGGAGAAACACTACGGTGGTAAGGCAAATTGCGCACACAAAGCTGTGTGCAGCTCCTGCGGCGCAGAGTACGGCGAGCTTGACCCGAACACACATACAGGCAAGACCAAGGTTATAGGAGCCGTTCCCGCCACAAACGAGCATAACGGGTGGACGGGCAACGAGGTATGCGACGGCTGCGGCAAGGTGTTCAAAGTCGGTACTACCGTCACGAAAAAAGACGGCATCCCCGGCGATGTTAACGGTGACGGTTCTGTCGATACCCGCGACCTTGTCCGTCTTATGAAGGCGGTCGCAAACGGCAGTACTGACGAAAAGGCTGACGTTAACGGCGACGGAGAAGTCAACAGCAAAGATATAATTAATCTTATGAAAAAAATATCAGGAGGAACAAAGGAATGAAAGATACAATTTGCGGAATTTTCGGCATAATCGGAGCGTTTATTGCTCACTTGTTTGGAGGATGGACTGCGGCTATGACTACACTCATCATTTTTATGGGACTTGACTATATGACCGGGCTCATCGTCGCAGGCGTGTTCAAAAAGTCAAGCAAGAGCGAAACGGGCGCGCTTGAAAGTAAAGCAGGATGGATGGGACTCATTCGTAAGCTCGTTTCGTTGCTCTTTGTCTTGGTCGCATACCGCCTCGATCTGATAATCGGCACCACATACATAAAGGATGCCGTTTGCATAGCATTCATAGTTAATGAATTAATATCCCTTACCGAGAATGCGGGTCTTATGGGCATCCCCATTCCCGAGCCTATAATGAACGCTATCGAGCTTTTGCGGAGCAAAAATAAGAACGATAAGTCTTAAGAAAAATGGAAATGAGAAAAAGGTAAATTGTTTTGAGTCATGGGGTGAATTTGGGGTGAAATTGCCCGCTGATTTACGCTAAAACACGAAATTACTTAATAGGTCAACTTCCAAGGACAACTTAAATCAAGGGCTTTTACATTTTCTCAAGAACTTTCATCAAGCAAAAGCGACAATTGGGAACTAAAAAGCCGGCTGCCATATTATGAGTTCGTGACAATTTTTCTGCTATACCGATTCTATAGTTATTGCAAGCCTTAGTATGGCAGAAAAATCGTCACGAACCAAATTTGATTAAGGATTTCTCAGTTTCCAACAGCCCCTCCGTCGATTGAGCCGCTATGCGGCTCAATGAGTACCTACCCCCCTACACGGGGGAGGCAGACACGCGCAAGCCTTTCAGTATGTATTATCAACTTAATTCTATAATGTATCTCACCTAAGTTGGTAACGCTACCCATCTACACAAGTGCAATTTTGCGGTCTTGCGGCAAGTGTCGAAAACCGCCCCTGCCGCTATCATGCGCGGAGGAGGCGGTTTTCGTATCGGTATAGTTTATACCATCATTTGAATATTCTATCGGCAGCATACCGCGCCTCGGCGTCATTTCTCGGTCAAGTGCTCGAGTCCCTGGCTGAGCACGGTTCTAACATGTCCGTCGGCGAGCGAGTAGAATATCGACTTTCCCTCGCGTCGGCTGCCTATCAGCTTATTTCGGCGCAGTATAGCCAGCTGATGAGACACGGCGGACGAGGTCATTTCGAGCATTGCGGCGATCTCTCCGACACACAGCTCCCCGCCTATCAGCGCACAGAGTATGCGTATACGCGTCGAATCGCCGAAAACCTTAAACAGATCGGCAAGGTCGCACAGCTGCTCCGCGCTCGGCGCGGGCATATCCGTTTTGTTTTCACACATGGCGTGCCTCAGTTCTTATGTCGGGAGCGGCAGTATCGGACGCCGCTGCAGCATGCTTTTCCGCATGCCAGCCATCATGCAGGGCACGTATCGCATTGAGTACGGCTATGACCATAACTCCGACATCTGCGAATACCGCAAGCCACATATCTGCGTATCCGATCGCACCGAGCACAAGGCAGATGAGCTTAACCGCTATGGCAAATGTGATATTTTCATATACTATACGCATACATTTGCGGGATATTCTAATTGCCTTGGCGATACCGCGTGGGCTGTCATTCATGATAACGACATCAGCAGCCTCAATAGCCGCATCCGAGCCGAGCGCACCCATGGCGATACCCACATCCGCGCGGGCAAGCACGGGAGCGTCGTTTATTCCGTCGCCGACAAAAGCAACCGCACCGTTCTTGCCAAGCATATTCTCTACGACTCCGACCTTGTCGGCGGGCATGAGCGAACCTATCGTTCTGCCGATACCGAGCTCCGCGCCGACCTTCTTCGCCGTCTCGTCACGATCGCCCGAGAGCATTACCGTATCGGTGACACCGAGCGAACGGAGATCGGCGATAGCCTCCTTTGCATCGGGCTTGATTACATCCTTGATAAGGATATGGCCTGCATACTCGCCCTCGAGAGCGACATGAACGACCGTTCCGGTATGATGGCACTCGAGATAATCAATGCCGAGCTCGCGCATCAGCTTATCGTTGCCGACAGCGACTCTTGCACCGTCAACAAGAGCTGTAATTCCTTTTCCGCCATGCTCGGTTACGTCTGATATGCGGCTGTTATCAACCTTTTTCCCATATGCCTTCTGCAGACTGCGGCTTATCGGATGTCCCGAATAACCCTCGGCAAGCGCCGCATATTCGATGAGCTGACCGCTCGACAGCGGTGAATGGTGAACGCCCGCAACCTCAAACACGCCCTTGGTCATTGTACCGGTCTTATCGAATGCGACGGTACGGACGCGCGAGAGCATCTCCATGTAGCCAGAGCCCTTGACAAGTATTCCCGATTTACCCGCACTGCCGATGCCGGCAAAGAATGTGAGCGGAATACTGATAACAAGAGCGCACGGGCAGCTGATAACAAGGAAGGTAAGCGCGCGGTAGATCCAGCTGCTCCAGTCACCGCTCATGCCCATTAACAGACGGATAACCGGCGGGAGCACCGCAAGTGCAAGCGCGCCGATACATATACAGGGAGTATAGATACGTGCAAAGCGCGAGATAAACGCCTCGGAGCGAGACTTCTTAGCTCCTGCATCAGCCGCAAGCTCAAGTATCTTGGATGCGGTGGATTCGGAAAACTGCTTCTCGGTCTTGATCTTCAGCGCGCCGGAGAGATTTATGCAGCCGGAGAGAACATTATCTCCTTCACCGACACGGCTCGGCACACTCTCGCCCGTCAGCGCAACGGTATCGACCGTACTCGCACCGCCGACGATAACGCCGTCTATCGGCACGCGCTCGCCGGGGCGGACGGTAATTACCGTTCCAACCTCGACGGTTGACGGGTCTACCTGCACCTGCTCACCGTTTTCACCGTCGATCCATGCATAGTCGGGGCGGATATCCATCAGTGTGCTGATGCTCTTGCGGCTCTTGCCTACGGCATAGCTCTGGAACAGCTCGCCTATCTGATAAAAGAGCATTACCGCCGCGCTCTCGGAATATTCTCCGGTCGCTATAGCGCCGATCGTTGCGACAGTCATGAGAAAATTTTCATCAAACGGTCTGCCGTGTATTATTCCCTTGAATGCTTTTTTGATGATGTCATATCCGATAACAACATACGGTATTAGGTACATGCAGAGCGTCGGTATGCCCGTTTCCGGCAGAACCGAAAACTCGATCAGCAGCTTTAGAGCGACCAACAGCACCGCAGTTATGATTATGCGGATAAGCACCTTTTTCTGTTTTTTATTCATTGTCCGTTCCTCACAAAACTATGTAATATAGGACGAGGATAGCAGCACCGTGCCTCCCCGCGCGCAGCTTTCGCCGATTGTCTGCGATATACCGGTCTGCCGGCAGTCCTTACAGCTCTATATCGCAGTCGTCCTCAACCTTGCGGCAGTTGTGAAGCACCTGCTTCATGACCTTGTGCTCGTCCGCACCGTCATCAAACTCAACCGCCATCTTGAGAAGCATGAAGTTGACAGAGGCATCCTTGACCCCCTCGGTCTTTTTCGCAGCCTCCTCCATAAGCAGCGCGCAGTTCGCGCAGTCAACATCGATATTGTAAGTCTTTTTCATAACTATATCACCTTTCCCGACGGGCATCCGCCTCGCCGCCTGTTCTTTTGAACATTTGAGTATTTGTTCAATTGTTTGACTGTATTATATACCGCAGCGAGACGTTTGTCAATAGTATTTTTCGATTTTTTCAAAAATATTTTTTCAATAATAATTTCGCGATTTTTGCGAAGGTACGGTAATTTTGACCTTGCCGAAGCGTTAATTTTTCTTTGTCGAAAATGCTTCGGCGGCGGAACAGCGAAAAAACGCATGCAAGCCCCGCGCAAGCAGCGGCAAGCATGCGTTTCTGAATCATTGCGTTTCTAAGCTATTAAAGCGAAAAAGCATAAGTAAACAGCAGCTTTGTCAAAGCTGCAAATATCCATGCGACGGTACACTGCCACACAACGATGCCGGCAGCCCATCCTCTGCCGAGCTCGCGGCGAATGACCGCAACAGCAGCGACGCACGGCGTATAGAGCAGGCAAAAGACGAGCAGCGCAAGTGCCGCAGACGGCGATATGATCGATGTGACGGCTGCGCCCGAGAGCAGCACCGAGAGCGTAGAAACAACGCTCTCTTTCGCCATAAAGCCTGCAAACAGCGCGGTAACTATCTGCCATGTGCCGAAGCCTAGCGGACGGAAGATCGGCGATATAAAGCCGGCTATTCGAGCGAGCATGCTGTCGCCGGCATCCGAGACCGGGACAAAGCGGAAATCAAAGGTACGAAGCGCCCAGATTACCACAGATGCGACAAAAATGACGGTAAATGCACGACGTACAAAGTCTTTTGTCTTATCAAGCAGCAGCCTGCCGACATTTTTCGCACCCGGCATACGATAGTTCGGCAACTCCATAACAAACGGGACTGCCTCGCCGCGGAACATCGTCTTTTTTGTAATAAGAGCCGTAAGGATACCTACGAGAATACCGAGCAGATACAGTCCCGAAACGACAAGCCAGCTGTGATCCGGGAAAAATGCCGCAGCAAAAAAGCCGTAGATAGGCAGCTTTGCGGTACAGCTCATCATAGGTGTGAGCAGCACGGTCATTTTACGGTCACGGTCGGACGGCAGCGTTCTGCTGGCCATAACCCCCGGCACAGTGCAGCCGAAGCCTATAAGCATCGGAACGATACTGCGACCGGAAAGTCCTATCTTACGCAGCAGCTTGTCGGTAACAAATGCGACTCGTGCCATATAACCGCTGTCCTCTAACATAGACAGGAAGAAAAACAGAATAACTATTATCGGCACAAAGCTGAGAACGCTGCCGACACCCGCAAATATACCGTCTACGATAAGCGAATGAATGACACTGCCCACACCTATTCGCGTAAGCGCTGCATCGACCACCGATGTAAGTGCCGTTATTCCTCCGTCAAGCAGCTTCTGCAGATATGCTCCGATAAGTCCGAAGGTCAGATAGAAGATCGCAGCCATTATCAAAATAAACATCGGAATAGCGGTAAAACGTCCGGTCAGCACACGGTCTATCCTGCGGCTGCGAATGTGCTCGCGACTCTCACGCGGACGCACAACGGTATCACGGCAGAGTGCGGTAATAAACGAAAAACGCATATCGGCTATTGCAGCAGCACGGTCAAGCCCACGCTCTCTTTCCATCTGCACAATGATATGCTCTATCATCTCGCGCTCGTTCTCGCTCAGCTTCAGCGCCGCCTCTATACGTGCATCTCCCTCGACGAGCTTGCTTGCCGCAAAGCGCACCGGAATACTCGCAGCGGCGGCATGATCCTCGATAAGATGCATTATTCCGTGCAGGCAGCGATGCACCGCACCGCCGTTCTCATCCTTTGAACAAAAATCCGTTCTGCCGGGGCACTCGCGATTCTGAGCGACATGGAGCGCATGCCGAACGACTTCGTCAACGCCCTCGTTCTTGCTCGCCGATATCGGAATTACCGGTATCCCGAGCCGCTCCTCCATCTCGTTAATACGCACCGAGCCGCCGCTGCCGCGCATCTCATCCATCATATTCAACGCAAGCACCATAGGAACGTCCAGCTCCATCAGCTGGAGCGTAAGATACAGATTTCGCTCGATATTGGTCGCATCAACGATATTTATTATTCCGCTCGGCTTTTCATCGAGAATAAAGCGGCGCGAAACTATCTCCTCGCTCGTATACGGCGACAGCGAATATATGCCGGGCAGATCGGTAACGCTCGCATCCGGATGCCCTTTTATCGAGCCGCTCTTGCGGTCTACCGTAACGCCGGGAAAATTTCCGACATGTTGATTTGAACCGGTCAGCTGATTAAACAGAGTAGTTTTTCCGCAGTTTTGATTCCCTGCAAGCGCAAAGGTAAGCGGAGTCCCCTTCGGCAGCGGATCGGTATGCGGCACATGATATCGCCCGCCCTCACCGAGTCCGGGATGCTCGACTCTGCGCCGCCCGTCGCCATAGTCGGGGCGAGTCTCGTCCTGTTCGCCGTTCGAAGGCTTTATCTCCACCTTTTTTGCATCGTCTATACGCATTGTCAGCTCATAGCCGTGAATGCGCAGCTCCATAGGATCGCCCATAGGCGCGTATTTCGTAAGCGTAACCGTCGCTCCCGGAATAACACCCATATCGAGAAAATGCTGCCGCAGGCTTCCATCGCCGCCGACTGCTGTTATTACAGCACTGCTGCCGATTTTCATCTCATTGAGTTTCATTTGTTTCTCCCGTTTGTCTTATTTCCATATATGATACCATTTACGTGTGACCATGTCAACCGCTAATTATGGTGCATAGACAAAATTAAATCACAAA
>ULVP01057722.1_pt1 | contig 12507 bp, 10 predicted proteins | sample 1959551 | NCBI WGS metagenome assembly ULVP01 (sample SAMEA4835789, study PRJEB28245) | human gut metagenome | biome: gut microbiome; material: fecal sample | place: Denmark | collected 2008 | reverse complement strand
AGTATTACAACGATTTTAGCACCCGAAATGACCTATACGCCAAATTTTGATTATGGGTGCGAACCCTGCATATGTTTCTTTCTGTTTACCAATCTTTTGCGAATGTATCATAGTTTTTACTTCCTTGCCGATATATTCCGGGAATACGCATCATTACGTTATAGCCGTAAGCCGCATCAAAATTTTCATCATAAGCAAGGTATGCGATAAAATTCTGAATCATCGAGATACATCCGAGTTCTGCGAAATTCACCTGCGGCAATACCAGATCGTCGAAAACAATGATATTGCTGGTTCGCTCAATATTCCACATAATAGCATTCATCGACCATTTATCCATATCAAAATCCACGAACAAGTCGCTTTTCTCGCTATAAAACGGCACGTTTACATTACCATATTTTGCCTCGGATAACCCGGCAAACGGTTTACGGGAATACACTTGTTCGTAGGAGGTAAATTGATTATACGGATTAACGAATCTGATCGGATCTTTTTCAGAAACATAACCGTGCCAGGCATAGTCGATCAGTTCGCCGACGGCAATGCCACCTGTAAGACTCGTGTCGTAAAACGATTCGGTAGGCTCTTCGTAGTCGACCACGGTCAGCATCTTGTCGGGCATCGCTTCGTGCAGGGCCTTGATCAGCTTGGGATAAGAAGTGGTATTTACCGCAGGCATTCCCTCTTTCCCATAGCCGGAACCGCGATCCCAGAGATTTACGCCGTCGAGCTCATAAGTCGTAATGAAAACTTTGACCTGAGTTACGAAATCGGCAATCTGGGCGTCGCTCATATTGCAGAAACCTATGCCTTTACCACCGCCTTCGATACAGACACATACTTTGCGCCCCTTGTCCTGCATCTGCCGAATGTACTTAGATGCATGTTCAACCGTATAGCGTAAATCCGATGTGGGAGCGAAAAGTGCGCGCTGTGAAGCTACATTATAATCAATCTGGGCGATTCGCAGATTGACGATGTTGCCCAATGAGGCCCTGTAAACTGATTCGAAGGTATTCATGTCCTGTTTTTCCCAGGCTACGTAGTCGGCATAATGCGCCTGCACCTCGCTGGTGTTGAGATAAAACACGGTTGTCCACTCGGTATCCAGTTCTATATTATGAAGGTTATTGCCCTCCTGATAGATGTTCTCGTCGAATTCCCGAACAGTTACCCCATAATAAAGCACTTGTTGCCCGGTTCCGTTCTCGGAGGCATCGACAACGACTGGCATCAGATAGATGCCCGGCGTCAATCCGTCGGATTCGATTGTCAAATCGAGTTTTTCCGAAACTCGTGTTCCTGCCGGAATCGTGATTTTACCGCCGTTAGCTAATTTGATATTGGCAACAGGCAACGGTTGCAGATTGGCCTTGTTGTCGGCATTGTAATCTGCTACCAGTGACGGGTTGGGTGTCGCTGTCAGCGTTAATGCTTGCGATGCCGCTTGATTGAGCCGGTAATAGATCTTATCGGAAACAGCATCTTCATTGCCTTCGGTAAGATGAATGGGCACTCGGTCTCGCAGCGATTTCGAACTGCGCAGCGTACCGGCAACCGTCTCCAGTGTTTCCTTATCGGGTTTTTGCCCTGTAGCGTAGGTGATTTCATCCGTACTACAGGACGTAACGAAAGCCGTTATCGCTACACATAACAGTCCGCCCCGGAGTAATTGGCTTATTATATTTTTCATTTTCATAATCGACATTTTAGATTACTCTTTATTGATTTGGGGAACTTCAATGCCGTTGGGCCAGTCAAGGTCTTTTTCAGCTACAGCGTCGTTGCCATTGCCGGTCCAGTCCTTGATGACGTTACCTTCGCCCTCGTCAAATTTCCAGTAGCCGATCAGGCCGGGAGTTTTGGGATCGACATCGTACATATTGTCCCAAATTTCCTGTTCGCTGCGGGCTACCGACCAGACACGCACTTCGGTAATATCGCCGTTGAGCTGGCGCGAGTCGTCATAAGACTTGCCGAGGAAGAACTGGCGGAAATTACCCCAGTCCTTGTAGTCCTTATACGTTTCCGAGTCTTGCAGGTAGAGATCGTAGAAGGCGCGCCCCGCAAGGTTGAACGGTGTCGAGGCCGAATTTCCGAGATCGGTGCCTCGGCTCTGGAGCTTGCCGTTGACGTAGATGCAGACCTCGCGCGTAGCATAGCTGTAAGTGGCGGCAATGTGGTACCACTCCCCGGGATTGAGCAGTTTCGTCTCGTCCTTCTTGGGGAATTTCCCGAAGCCCGGGGTCTGAGCTGCATCGCCCGAACCGTCGAACTGGATCTGCTGGCGCGGGAACGAAGCGTCGCCGATGCGCAGCAGCAGGTAGTTTTCGACACCCATGATCGTCGAAATCTCGGAATGCTTCGAAAAGTCGTCCACACGGATAATCGCCTCGTAGGTTACGGCGGTCAGGTTGTTGAACAGCATACTGCCCTCCGAAGCCTTGTCGAGCGTCGGGAAATTGATCCAGTTGTCGCGCAGCGAGGCCGCCGAGGTGATGGCCGAGGAGCGTTTCACCAGATAGTAGGCCGTCGCGGAGCTGTGCAGCTTCGCAACACCCCCGCCGACATCGGCAATCGTCACGGGCAGCAGGTAGGTCTGGTCGATGGGCAGTTCCTCGACCTCGCCCGAGCCGTCGAGATTTTTCAGTTTCAAGGTCACGGCATCCGAGATGGTCTTGCCGGCCGGAATCGTGAGTTCGGTCACCGATAGTTCATAATATTTCGCATCGAGCATCGTCCACGACGTATTGTGCCGGGCATTGTAGGTTTCGACCAGCGACGGATCGACTTCGACGCCGACGCTGACCGCCTGCGAGGCGGGATAGCTCAGCACGACGGAAAAGGTCTTCGGCAGATCGGGCAGCGTCTTCTTGAACGTCGTGACCTGTGTGTCGCTGTTCTCCGAAACATTGAGGTAGACCACATTGTCGAAAGGCGATTTATTATCGTATTCGTCGTTTTTACAGCCCGTGAAAGCTACAGCCAGCAGGGCCGCCGCTAAAAGATATGGATTGTTCCTTTTCATAGCTTTCGGTTATTTGGATGGGTTCAAGGTCTGTATTGCTTGCCGGGTAAGCGGATAGATAAACTCGGCACCGAAATAGTCTGCATTGACACTATAGATACAAAGACCGGCCAATGGCTGCGGTCCGATTTCGGGAATGCGTATTGTCAATGCAGAAATCGCATCCGCAGCACCCTTATCCTCATCCGTAAATTCGTATTCAGTCATGGCCCCGAGTAACAGTTTATTGCACGGAACGGCGCCGGCACTCAGAGCGCGAAGGACTTGTAACTTTAAGTCAGTAGCGTTGTCCGTCTCTTTTGTGTCGAGTACGAAATAGTCGACCTTAGCCCGATCTGCCGGCGCGAGGAATTGGGGATCGCCCTCGAAAAGCAGCAGCAACTCCTTGTCAGGTCCGGCTACAGCGGCAAATTTCTCTATGAAAAGCGATGCTACGGCTTTCTGCGCTGCCTGGTCGGTATATGATCCGAAAACGGGAATCCCCGAAAAAGAGAGTCCGTCGAGCCCCAGTTCGCGGGTGCGGGCGACGACCTTATCCAAATAGGCGCCCAGAGCGGTCAGGTCCGCAAATTCGGCGCTGCGCGAAGCGTAATCGACAAAATAGACGGCGCGCGTCCCTTTTTCCTTGAGCACGGTGAGGTCTTCCCGGTCATATTCCGAAAAATTGTCGGCATTGGTCAGCGACACGACGTCCAGCGAGTCGGGAAGGCTGCGCAGGCAGTCCTTTTCGCTCGTGGCGACGGGTGCGCCGTTGGCGAAACTGGCGAAAACGAGCGTATGTTCGCTTTGTTTGTACTCCCGAAGTGCGGCTGTGTATTGCGCCCATAGTTCGGGATCCTGCTCGTCGGGACGCTGCGTTGTCTGGGTTACGCTTTCCGTCTCCGTCCAGTCGTTGCACGAAGCGAAGAAAAGTCCCATGAGAAGCACCGTTCCCCAGAGTGATATTCTATTTATTCTTTTCATAACGGCTTATTCTAAAGGTTTCACATCCCACCATACGCGCGTCCCGGCATTGTCCCGACCGTTGAGCATCGAAATAGCCTCCTGCAGATGGACGGGATTTTCGGTATACTCCTCCGAAGGATACGGGATACGGCGGGCTCCGTATTTTATATTCACCGTACCGGCACTCTTGTTTTCGACTGCAGGCAACAGCTTGGGATAGCCCGTGCGGCGATACTCCGACCACGCCTCGATACCCAGCGGGAAAATAGCGATCCACTTCTGGGTGATGATGCGTTCCAGGTTACGCTCCTTGACGGCATCCGTATCGCCCGCTTCCCACGGAATCGTAATCGTGCTGGCCGGGCTCTGTGTACTGTAATTATCCATCGGATCGATATATCTCAGAGGCGTACTGAGCGCATCGGCCAGATAGGTGTCGGCACCGGTAGCGCCCCGCTCCTCGAACGACAGTTTGACGGCCTTTTCGTAGAGATCTTTGGCGTCGCCCTGCATCGCCCAGCCGCGTAAAGCGCCTTCGGCGCGCAGGAACGTCACCTCCGCGGCATTCATCCACAGATAAGGCGACTTGCTGTCCACGATCTGATTGGAATAGGTCGAAACCATCGCCGACTTGTTCGTCGGGTCGGTGCCGATGCGCATGCCGTAATAATCGGTTTTCTTATTCCATGTACCCTGAGTGAACATCACGGCGCGGCGCGGGTCTTTATAGCCGTTCATATAGCTGATGATGTCGGCGCCGACGCGGTGGTCGCCCCAGTCGTTGTAGATCAGCGCCACACGGTTTTCGGGAGCGTGCATATAGGCATTGTCCACGTTGTCGAGGATCACGCCGTCGGCGACGGCCTCTTCGGCCTTCGCCCGTGCGATGTCGGGTTTCACATACGACAGGCGCACGGCCATGCGCAGCTTGAGCGAGTTGGCGTATTTGATCCACTTTTTGATGTCGCCGTAATAAACATTATCCGACTTGCGGAACGCCTCTGCCGACATCTGCTCGTTGGCATGCAGGGCCGCAATTACGGCGTCCAGCTCCTCGAACATCTTCATATAAACGGTTTCCTGCGAATCGTAAGCGACCGTGAGCGACTCGGACGAATCCTCGATCACCTTCGAATAGGGAATCGGGCCGTAAGTGTCCGTCATGCGGTGCATGATCGCTATGCGGAATAGCCGGGCGAGGGCTATGGCCGCTTCGTCCTCGGTGTTGTTCACAACGCCGCGAAAATAGGGATAGACCTCCTGCATGACGATCACGAAGGGCCATTTCAGCCAGTCGGCAGAGGGGTTGAAGGTCGAGAATTTCTCTTTCCACCCATCCGGTGTCTCCGCCATATAGCCGGCATAGGGGTTGCCGGTCAGCGATTCGTTGAACTGGTATCTGTGTTCCTGAACAGGAATGACCCAATTCTGCAATCCCCGAAGGTTCGTACTGATCTTATAGTTCTCGCGCCCGAGTTCTTCGTCGGTTGCTTCCGACGGATTGCGATTGATGGCATCAAAATCGCTCATACATCCCCAAGCGCAGAACAGCACGGCCGAAAGTAGCAAGAATTGCGCTGTTTTTACTATCTGTTTCATACTGTTCATTGTTTAGAAAGTGAGTTTTACACTGAATCCGAGGTTGCGGAGCGAAGGCATCATGAAATAGTCGATTCCTTGATAATTATTACCGGTCGTAGCAATCGCCTCGGGATCGAACGGCGCTTTGTTGTAGATCATCCACAGATTACGGCCGACAAAAGCAATGTTGATTTTGCAGACATCGCGGAACCATTTGCCCGGAAGCGTATAGCCCAGTGAAAGTTCCTGTAGGCGCACATTGGTCGCAGAATAGGTGTAGTACTGAGGGAGTCCGCTTTGCGAACTGATTGCAGCATACCACCGCTGGGGATCAATCATCTCCCGTCCGTTGATCAAGATACCTCCGGCATCACGCGCCGCAGCCGAAACCTCCGATACGCCGAACAGATCCATATTGGCCTGGGTTGCCGAATAGCAGATACCTCCGATGCGAGCCGTGAAGAGGAGCCCCAGATGCACACCCTTCCAATCGAAATCGTTGCGCCATGCCAAATTATAATCGGGGAAAACAGAGCCGAGATAGATATCCTCGCCAACGTCTGTCGTTATCAGGTTACCGTTGCGATCCACCTGCACGTACCCGTTCTCATCGTACTTGAGATTGGATGTCGTATACAGGTCGCCCAGTGTGCCGCCCTTCTTGATAATGTACTTTGCCTTACCGAGACCCTTGATCTCCAGACGGTCTTTCAGCGGTTCGCCGGTCAGCGGATCAGTCAGGCCGTCCATCAGTTCAGTGACTTCGTTCTTATTCCAAGAGAAGGTGAAGTTCGTATCCCAGGAAAAGCTGTTCCACCTATGGCCGTAACCCAGGCTCGCCTCGACACCCGTGTTGCGGACGTTCCCCGTCTGGACGTACATGCTCGAATAGCCCGACGAGGCGGATACCGTAGGCTGGAACGTCTGATTATTCGTATCGGCCCGATACCACGAGGCGGCCAGTCGCAAGTCGTTCCACAGCCGGGCGTCGATACCGACCTCCCAGGTTTTGGTACGCTCCGGGTAAAGCTGTTCGATCGGACGGAATGTCGTAGGCAGCCATTGCTGGTTCGTCTCGTCGTAAGGATAGGTTGGAGTGGTCAGGAATCGCGGGAAAGGAATACCTACCGATGAGAACGATGCACGCAACTTGAGGTAGGTAAATGCTTCGGGCATGTCGAAAGTCGCTGTCGGCAGCCAGGAGAGGCCCACCGAGGGATAGAAGAACGAACGCTGCGGTGATCCGGCCAGTTGTGAGGCCCAGTCGTTGCGACCCGTCACGGTCAGATAGAGCATCGATTTATAGCCCATCTCGACCGAGGCGAATATCGATTGTGTCTGCTCCTGCCAGCCGTATTTCTGGGCGCGGGATTTCTCCTTGTCCAAATCGAAAACGGTAAACATATTCGGGATACCGACCTCCCGAATCGGACCGCGATAGCTCAGCTCTTTACTCTTCGTGTCGTTGACGGACGCACCGACATTGGCAACCAATGAAAATTTGTTGTCAGCGAAGGTCTTGTTGATATTGACCATTACATCGGCATAGATCTGCTCATCGGTATTGCGAATTTCCGTATAATGCCCCTGTGTGCTACCTTCCGTGATCGTGGTATTCGATGAAGCGTAGAGTTTCTGCGTGAAGATCGAATTGGTATTGTCGATCTTGGCTCGTCCCGAAACATTCAGCCACGGCAGGATGTCGAAAGCAATCGACACGTTGGCCATATAGCGTTTTTTGTCCGTATTGCGGGGATTGCGATACGCAATCCAGTACGGGTTCTGCATGCGCAGATCACCGCCTTCGCCCTGTGGCCAATATTGCACGGCTATCTTGCGGGCAGGATCCCAGCGTTCGAAAATTTTCGCAGCTTCGAAGCTGTCGCCTCGTGGGAACAGATAAGCCGAAACCAGCGGGTTCGAATAGACCCCCTGATTGGTCATGTTCTGATCTTTCTGCACGATGTAGTTCGCACCTACGTCCACACGCAGGCGGTCTTTCAGAAAATGCGACGTATTTCGGAACGTGAAATTGTAGCGATCATAGAGGTTATTGGGTATGATACCTTCGGAATTAACCGATGCCGCGGAAAAGAACATCTGGTTCTTCTCGGTACCCCCAGAAAGTGTTACGGAGTTGGTCGTGACATAACCCGTCTCGAAAAAATCATCCGGCGTGTATCCAGTACGCGCCGCATCGGTCAACTTCTCGCCCCAGCTGTAGATCGGCGAACCCGAAGATTTCCCGTAGCTGCCCGTACCGTAGCGATTCTGGAATTTCGGCATCACGAAAGGTTTGAGAAAATCCGTGTGATTCGAATACGAGGCACTGAATGTTCCAGCCTGACCCTTCTTCGTCGTAATCATAATGGCTCCGTTCGCGGCACTCGAACCATAGAGGGCGGCCGCGGAAGCTCCGGTCAGGACCGACATCGATTCGATATCCTCGGGGTTCAGGTCGGCAATAGCTTCCGTAGCGCCGCGAGAACCGAATTCCGTATCGCCGCCGTTGCTCACGTTATACATCGGAATACCGTCGATCACATAAAGGGCGTTGGACGACTGCGTGATCGACTTGTTACCGCGCATGACAACCTTGGAGGCGCCGCCGACACCCGACGACGAGGTGTTGATCGTGATACCGGCGACCTTACCGGACAGGGCGTTGATGAAATTGGCATCCTTCACATCGGTAATGGCGCTCGATTTCACCTGCTGCACATTGTAGCTCAAGGCTTTTTCCTGACGCTTAATACCAAGAGCAGTAACAACCACCTGCTCGATTTCGGCAGCGGATTCTTTAAGCGTAATGTTAAATACAGTACGGCTGCCAACAGCCACCACCACAGGCTCGTAGCCCAAAAAATTAATTTCCAGTTGGGCTGTTGCGGTGGGGGGGGGGTACCTGAAGCGAGAAGGAACCGTCTGCGCCAGTGCTGGTTCCCACAGCCGTACCTTTGACGATGACGGAAGCTCCGACAACAGGCTGTTTGTTCTGATCCAGCACAGTACCTGATACCGTTACCGGTTTTTGGATCGGCTTTTTTTTCAGAACGATGTTCGAGCCGCTGATTTGATAGCTTACATCGGAGCCTTTTACCATTTGGATTAAGGCTTCCTGCAAGGGCTGGTTTACAACATTGACACTGACTGAGCGGGTGACATCTACGTCATCGTCAATGGCAAAAAGATAGCGTGTCTGCTTCTCTATTTCGGTCATAACCAGCTTCATCCGCACGTCCTTCAACTGAATGGTTACGCGAATATTTTGTGCGTATACACTTGTAAAAGGGGTGCATAGACAAGAAAGAACCAAAAGAGTAGGCAGCCAGATTTGCTGAATAATCTTTTTATTCATACATTTGTAAATTAAGGTTCAAGGTTAGAGATCGGTTAGTATTTCTGATTGGACCGTGCCTATGAGTGCTTCCTTCACTCATAGGTTTTTTATATCAGAAACAAAAAGTAAAGATGTCTTGGTTTCTATCTCATAGGCAATTTTTTTTATTATTAGATAAACATTTACAAAGGATTACATTTATTCTATTCGAATAATATTTTCAATTTCGTCGTAGGTATATGTAAAGTCCGAGGCCATTTGAAGCAGTTGCATAGCGTGGTTTATTCCATCTGAAACTCGAATCTTGCAACTCTGATATTTGATGACAGGCAACTCTGGTCGCTTGATAACAATTTTCACGTCATAGTATTTTTCCAACTTTTCCACGATCTGATCAAAAGGCATTTTGTTGAGCGTGATGATGCCTTCCGGCCACCGATATTCATCCGGATCTTCGATCGGAACTATCTGTAAGTGTCCATTTTTGAGATTTACGACTGAATTTTCGTCCATCAATACCGATTCGTCGTTTAAATGGCTTAATACCGCAACCTTACCTCTGAACAATGCTGTGGAAAACAGGTTTTTTGCCTCGTCAGCAATGACATTGAAATGGGTTCCCAATACTTTTACATCGCAAGCAAAAGTTTCCACAATGAATGGACGGTCTGTATCTGGCTCTACATCGAACATTGCTTCGCCATATAGTTGTATTCGCCGTTCTTTTCCTACAAATATCGAAGGATATACGATTCGACTGCCGGAATTGAGATCAATGACAGAACCATCATTCAGTGTAACTCGAATTTGTTTTCCTGAAGGGGCTTCAATCGTAGTTATTTGATTTGTCCATTCACTGACTCGATGAGTGAAAAGCATGTAATTTATAACAAAGCCGATTGCCAACACCGCAGCTATCTTGCTTGTAAATCGAATAATCTTTGACAAAGTTAATAGCCGAATTGGGCTGACCTTACCCTGAGCAGGTGATTCGAAAGTTGTGTACATTACTCCCAATACATATATATCATGAGCTTTCTTCATCACTTTTTGATGTTCGTCAGGATTATCGTCCATCCATGCCTTAAGTAGAGCGGTTTCTTCTTCGGTAAGTTGACCGGCGAAGAACCGAAATAACATGGCATCTGTAATTTGAGTCTGTGTCATTTTTTTATTTGCTTCTATATATATAAGCCACAACTCAACCACTTTCCCCCTAAATTATATTCATTTTTCGCAAATAAATATTTTTAACATATTATGGAAAATATTTATAATTGCAATGCATTGTATATTAGAGCATTAAATGAATGCTGCTTAATATGCGATTATCTCGAATAATTTAGTTATCTTTGTGTATCTGATATGACAATGGACACTACGGCGTTATCACATCAAATGTTCGATCAGTTATTTCGGCAAAATAAGCGACAATTATTCATTGTCGCTTTCAGTTATGTTCGGGATGAAGATGTCGCGCAGGATATTGTAAACGACAGTTTTATGTCCATATGGGAGCGTCGGGAGAGTATAGAGCCCACCAATCTGAAAGCCTATCTTTTCCGTGTTGTTAGAAATAATTGCCTTCATTATCGCCGGGACCAACAAATCGGGAGAGCGGTCTGTGAAAAGATCCGTCAAAAAGAAGCCGGTTTGATGGAGTATTACACGCGGACGATTGAAAGCTGCGATCCCAATGAATTGTTTACAACTGAAATTCTTACAATTTACAAAGAGCAAGTAGAGCAAATGCCGGATATAACCAAGCAGGTGTTTACTCTTAAAACAGAAGGTAGAAGTTATAAAGAGATTGCTGATATTCTGCACATCAGCATAAAAAAGGTCGATAAAGAGTTGCAAAAAGCCACAGCTAAGTTACGTGAGTCTCTTAAAGACTACTTGTCGGTTTTAGTTGTATTTTTTACTCTTCTCGAAAAATAAGTTCCTTAATCTATCAAACATTAAGTACTTTATTTTAGTCTTAGATATTTCGCACTATTAACGAGCTTATTGGGGCTCAATCTTTTTTTAAAATATTTATTTACGTAATACTTCGTTAAATTTGTAACTAATCCGTTGAAAACAAACAAGTCAATTGATAAAATTTAGCAAAACAAAATATGTCAAGTGACTGATTTTCAGTATCTTTAATGGTAAACTACCACACATTAAAGTAATGAACAAAACAGCACTTGACCAATATGAGGAAATCGTAACCGATGCTTTGAAAAGTTGTTCGGCGAAGTTACGCAAAAGTTTTAAAACAGCATTCATCCAACTCATGACTTTGTATATGGTACTGCCAAGAAAGATCAATTTCACCCAAATGGGGCGTTACTCAGACAGCTCAGAACAACGCTTCCGCCAGTTGTTTGAACGTGAGTTTGACTGGATGCAGTTCAACCTCTTCCTCATGCGGCAGCAGTTTGGTGAAAGTGCTAGAAAAGCCATTGCCTTCGATGCAAGCTACATTTCAAAGTCGGGAAAGAAGACTCCTTATATCGGCAAGTTCTGGTCGGGAAGCGCTTCTACAATGAAACGGGGACTGGAGATTCTCGGTATCGGCATTGTCGACATTGACAGTCGGGACTGTATGATGCTACGTGCGGAACAGACACCGGACAAGGCGTATCTGGAAAAGCAAGGCGAAGAGTACAACCTTGTTGACTGGTATCTTGACGTATTCCGCAAATACAAGGACAAGTTGCTTGACATAACACGTTATATCGTTGCAGATGCCTGGTTCTCAAAGGCAAAGTTTGTCAATGAAGCCTGCCTGCTGGGATTCCATGTCATCAGCCGTCTGCGTGATGATGCCGCCTTGTGGTATTCACATGACGGTGTCCGCACAGGCAAACGGGGACGACCACGCATCAAAGGTGAGAAGATCGATTTTAAGAAACTCGTCCTTCAGCTGCGAGCTTCTCGACATGGAAGGAGGAAGGGCCTACTCTGTCAAGGCCTATTCAAAGGCAATGAAACGGAACATCAAAGTCGTGGTTCATTACGCAGAATCAGGAGGACACAAAATCTATTTCTCCACCGATCTTGAAATGTCGGCCCAAGACATCATCGAATACTATCGTACACGATTCCAAATCGAGTTTTGCTTCCGGGATTCCAAGCAGTTTACCGGACTCAAGGATTGCCAGGCAAGAGACTTGAAGAAACTTGACTTCGCTTTCAATGCGTCACTGGCCTCGGTAAACATCGCAAAGGTCATGCGCCAACTATACTATCCGTCGCGCTCCATCGGACTGCTAAAAGCCTATCTGAGTAATACTTATATGCTCAAAAGAATTTTCTGCAAGTCTGGTATGAAGCCGAACAGTACATTTAATGCTAAACTTATCAAAGAACACTTTGGCATAGTGGCAGAAGCCGCTTAGCCGATATGTTGAATTTTTAACGGACTATTATTTACGGAAAATGAATACAATTTAGGGGGAAAGTGGTTGAGTTGTGGCTTATTATAATAGACAAGCTAACAACAGAAATAATAACTAATGACACTTCATCCTCCTTTGCGTTGGGTTCCTACGCTTTATTTTGCAATGGGCTTGCCGTTCGTGGTTCTGAACATGGTTTCTGCGGTTCTGTACAAGGACCT
>ULVP01041416.1_pt1 | contig 12522 bp, 10 predicted proteins | sample 1959551 | NCBI WGS metagenome assembly ULVP01 (sample SAMEA4835789, study PRJEB28245) | human gut metagenome | biome: gut microbiome; material: fecal sample | place: Denmark | collected 2008 | reverse complement strand
GTGATTTTGGGTAAGATTTATGAAAGAATAGCAGAATGACCAGCATCCGATGCGCCAATTTGGTCGGAATGTGCAGAATGGGCAGAGGGGCGGACGCAGAAAAACAGGGAATACGATTTGAATATAAAATCAAATAAAATACAATAAGTTGATTTGCGCGAGGCCATGAGAGAGGTGCATTTATAAATGGGTGGTAGGATGAGGGGACGGAACGGTCAAGACCGTTCCCTACAGACAGGGAAAAGGAAAATACGAAAAGGGAAGGTTGATGTGGACATAGCACAGCAGGACCCAAGGCAAAACAAAATCGGCCCCTGCCTTGGTGCGGCAGGGGCCGATAAATTCAGTGATTCAAATAACTCAAAAATGCGGAAAAGAAAGTTTTACCGGTCGATGGGGGCAGTCTTGGCTTTCAGCCAGGTCTTTTCCTCCTCGGTCAGGCGGGGGCTGAGCATCTCGTATACATGGGCATGGTAGGCGTTCAGCCAGTTGATCTGGTCACGGGTCAGTTCGTCCACAATGACCGGCTCGGTGGAGATGGGCACCAGGGTCAGCGGCTCAAATTTCAGCCAGTGACCATATTGGTTGGTGCCGGCATCCACGCATTCCAGCTCGTTCTCAATACGGATGCCGACTTCATCGGTCTCATAAACGCCCGGCTCATCGGTGATGGTCATGCCCTCTTTGAAGACAATGGGGTTCTGGGGGCGCAGGCTCTGGGGGCCTTCGTGCACCGAGGAAATGTAGCCAACGCCGTGGCCGGTGCCGCAGCGGTAGTTGATTTTGTGTGCCCACAGCGGGCCGCGGGCAAAGCTGTCCAGTGCAAAGCCGGTGCAGTAATCCAGGAATACCGCGCGGGCAATGTCAATGTGGCTCTGCAGGGTCCAGGTGTAGTATTTGCGCTCGTTCTCGGTCAGGGGGCCGACGGGATAGGTGCGGGTGATGTCGGTGGTGCCGCAGTTATACTGGCCGCCGTTATCCACCAGCAGGAAGCCGCGCGGCTCAATCACGCTGTCCACTTCGCCCTCGGCATGGTAGTGCATCATGGCGGCGTTGGGGCCGTAAGCGGCAATGGTATCAAAGCTGTCCTCAAAATAGCCGGGCATTTCGGCACGGCGCTTTTGCAGCATCTTTTCAATGTCAGTCTCGTGCAGGATTTTGCCCTCGGCGATGGCCTTTTCCAAGTCCATCTGGAAACGCACCATGGCAACGCCGTCACGCACATGGCATTCGCGGATGTTGGCAAGCTCGACCGGGTTTTTGACACCTTTCAGTGCAAAGATCGGGTCGGCACCGGTAACGGTCTTGTGCTCGTTCAGGGCGCAGTACAGGTCATAGTTGGTGGCTTTCTCGTCTACGAGGAACACTTCCTCTGCGGGCAGAGCGTGTACGGTATCGATCAGCTCCGGGTAGTCGCGCAGGGAAACGCCGTTATCGGCCAACGTTTTTGCATCGGCATCATTCAGGCGGCCGGGGGCGATAAACAGGGTGCAGCTGTCCATCGTGACAAGGGCATAAGCAACGGCCAGCGGGGTACAGGGCAGGTCGCGTGCGCGCATGTTGGTCAGCCAGCCCACACAGTCCAGACCAGTCACGGCCAGGGCGGTGGCACCGGCTTTTTTCAGCTCGTCACGCACCATGGCAATGCGCTGGGCGGCGGTGGCGCCGGTCTGCTCAACAGTCAGCAGCTCGCAGGAGGTGTTGGGCAGGCTGGGGCGGGTGGTCAGGCTCTCCCACAGGGGGGAGACGATATCCTTGCTTTCCAGCTTGGCGCCGCTCTTGGCCAGAGCGGCGGCATAGCCGTTGGCAATGGTGGCAGGCACGCAGCTGCCGTCCAGCAGCAGGGTCTGGCCGGCGGCAAAATGGGCGGTCAGGTACTCTTCCACGGTGGGCACCCCGGCGGAACCGGCGTGCATGCACTCAATTTCGGTACCGGCCAGCTGACGGTCACCCTGAACATAAAAGCGGCCATCGCACCACAGGGCGCTGCCGGTCAGGGTGACAACGAGGGTGGAGTTCTCGCCGGTAAAGCCGGAGAAAAACGGCAGGCTGTTGTAATAAGCGGGCAGATATTCACTGGAGTGAGGGTCGCTGGTCATCAGCAAAACACCGTGGGCACCGGCTGCTTGGGCAGCGGCGCGCAGAGCGGCGATTTTTTCATTGGTTGTCAAAATAGTCCTCTCCTTATATGCAGAATGTTGAACAAGTCCATTCTAACATGTTTTCATAAAAGGTCAATACGGGGTGCGGTTCAGCACAGTGCCCAGCAGCGGCAGGCCGCAGCCCTGCAGAAGGTGAGCCGCCTGGCGCAGCTCCTGGTGGGTAACGCCGCCGCTTTGTACCACAAGCAGGGCACCGTCACATACTTTGGCAAGGCTGAGAGCGTCACTGCATTCGCTCAGAGCTGGAGCATCGACCAAAAGATAAGCAAACTTTGGTGCACAGCTTTCCACCATGCGGGCAAAACGGGGGTGTTCCAGTAGCAGGGCCGGGCGGCTGGTGGTGCCGGAGGCCGGAACCAGGCAGGTGCCGCGGATCTCGGTGTGGTAGAGAACTTCCTCCAGAGGAACGCTGCCGGAAAGATAGTGTGCCAGACCCGGCACTTTGTGTTCACCGGTCAGCCCGCACTGGCGGCAGATGCCGGAATGGCGCAGGTCACCGTCAACCAGCAGGCAGCGCTGGCCAAGCCCGGCAAGCAGCTGCCAGAACTGCAAAGCCAGAGTAGTTTTACCTTCCTGCGGGGTAGTGCTGGTGAGCAGAATGATTTTGGCGTCTGGGGCTGTCTGTTCCAGACGCAGGCGCAGCAGATTCAGGGATTCAACCGTCCGGGGTGCCAGCTCCGGCAGGTGGTTCAAAGCAAGTTCTTTCATGGGCGGCCGCCTTTCCGGGTATGGAGGCGGCGGGGCGTGGCATCCGGGATGCAGGCCAGCGGCGAAGAGCCAAGGCAACGGGTCAAATCGTCCGCCGTATAAATGTGGTCATCCCGCAGGTAATGCAGGCAGAGGAAAGCAAAGCAGAGCAAAAAGCCGATGCCAGCGCCAAACGCTGCGTGGAACACAGCCCCCGGCCCGGAAAAGCGCTGCGGCGGGGCTGCCTGCTCCACCAGGCGGGGCGGGGTGGTGCCCATGCGGGCAGAGAGATCATCCAACGCAAGGGCAGCCAGTGCGTTGGCAATATCTGCTGCGCGCTGTGGGGAGGAATCGGCCGCAACAATGCGCAGAATATGGGTATCTGCCGGGTGCAGAATGGTAATCTGGTCTTTTAAGTGGGCAGTATCCGTGGAAAGGCCAAGGGTGGAAATAACGGATTCCAGCATGGTGCGGCTGGTCAAAAGCTCCTGATAATCAGCCGTTAATTGCAGTTCCGCATAGCCGGAGGTCAGCCCCTCCTGTGCGGCGGCAACATACAGCTGGGCTTCGGCCTGGTAGCTACGCGGGGCAAGGCGTGCGGCAGCAAAGGCCAAAATACCTCCCAGCAGGGTACAAACCAGTACCGCGGCGAAATGGGCGGGCAGCAGGCGGAACAGTTCCACGGGGGTCACTTCGCGCCCGGCGGCGCGGGATGTAGGGGCAGCGGGCAAGGTGCTCACCTCCAAAACAGGGCGTGAACAAGGCAAAATTCCGGTAAAAACAGCATAAATCAAGTGTAACACGCGCCCGGCGCAAAATTCAATAGAAAAAACGGTTTTTCAGGCGATACTGGGCGATTTTTCGGGCAAACTGCTGAAAGGTGAGAGGATTTTGCAGCAAACGGGGGAAACGCCGCGGTAAAAAGGCGCTGACAGGGCAAGAAGTTTTCAAAAATTTCAAATTTTGGCAGGCCCAAATGGGCGAAAAGCTCTTGACGGGTTTGATATAATAAGGTTAGCAGTAAGAAAACAAGATTGCTAACAACACAAACAAACTTTAAGATAGAAGGGAATATTACCATGGCAGAACAGGTAACTAAAATTGATATTTTCTCCGGCTTTTTGGGTGCAGGCAAAACGACCCTGATCAAAAAGCTCATCAAGGAAGCGTTCCAGGGCGAAAAGATTGTGCTGATCGAAAACGAATTCGGCGAGATCGGCATTGACGGCGGCTTTATGCGTGAGGCAGGCATTCAGGTCAACGAGCTGAACTCCGGCTGCATCTGCTGCTCCCTGGTGGGCGACTTCCGCGAGGCACTGAAAAAGGTCGTGGAGACTTATCATCCTGACCGCATCTTGATCGAGCCTTCCGGCGTTGGCAAGCTGAGTGATGTGACCCGCGCTGTTGAGGGTGTGGGCGAGACCCTGCCGGTCAGCCTGAACAGCTTTGTGACTGTGGCCGATGTGAACAAGGTCAAAATGTATATGAAGAACTTTGGCGAGTTCTATGACGACCAGATCAGCCACGCATCCTGCATCATCCTGAGCCGCACCGGCAGCGCAGACGAGAAGAAGGTTGCCGCTGCTGTTGCCCTGATCCAGGAAAAGAACCCCACCGCCACCATTGTGACCACCGATTGGAACGAACTGACCGGTGCACAGATCGTTTCCGTTATGGATGGTAAGCGCGACCTGGTTGCCGAGCTTCTGAGCGAAGCACAGGCTTCCAATGCTGCCCATGCGGACGAGGATGAGGAAGAGCATCATCACCACCACCATGACCATGATGAGGACGGCCACGAGTGCTACCACCATCACCACGACCATGATGATGACGACGATGATGAGGATGAGCACGAGCATCACCACCATCATGACGAGGATGATGACCACGGCCACGAATGCTGCCACCACCACCATGACCATGATGACGACGATGACGATGACGAGCATGAGCACCACCATGACGGCGAGTGCTGCTGCGGCCATCATCACCATCATCATGACCACGATGCAGACGAAGTGTTCACCAGCTGGGGCCACGAGACTGCCCACAAGTACAGCCACGACGAGCTGGAGAGCATCCTGACCACGCTGGATTCCGGCGAGTACGGCGCTGTGCTGCGTGCCAAGGGCATTGTGGACGGCGGCGACACCTGGTACGAGTTCGACATGGTGCCCGGTGAGCATGAGATCCGCACCTGCGGCCCCGATGTTACCGGCAAGGTGTGCGTGATCGGTTCCCAGCTGAAGGAACATGAGGTGGAAGAGCTGTTCCACGCCTGATTTGTAAAGGAGTAAAACATGGCGCAGAAAGAGATTCCCTGTTACCTCTTTGTGGGTATGCTGGAAAGCGGCAAAACCAAGTTTATTCAGGAAACAATGGAGGACCCGCAGTTTGATTCCGGCGACAAAACGCTGCTGTTGATCTGTGAGGAAGGCGAAGAGGAATATGATTCCGAGCGATTTGCCTTTGGCGGTGTGACCGTTGCCACCATTGAGGACAAAGCGGAACTGAACCGCGAACACCTGCAGCAGCTGGCTGAAAAGTCTGACTGTGGGCGTGTGATCATTGAATACAACGGCATGTGGCTGGTGCAGGAGCTGTACGATGCCCTGCCGGATAACTGGCTGATTTACCAGTGCCTGGCCACCGCAGACGGCACTACCATCAAGACCTATGCCAACGACAATGCCATGCGCGGCCTGCTGCTGGACAAGCTGCGCGGCAGCGAGCTGCTGGTGGTGAACCGTGCCGAGGCGGTAAACGATGACGAAAGCCACCAGTTGATCCACAAGCTGGTGCGCCAGGCCAGCCGCCGCTGCGATATCGCCTATGAGTTCAAGGATGGCAGCGTTGCCTATGACGATATCCCGGACCCGCTGCCGTTCGATGTAAACGCCCCGGTGATCGAGATTCCCGAAGAGTTCTTTGGCGTGTGGTATATGGACTGCATGGATGAGATGCAGAAGTACGACGGCAAAACGGTGAAATTCCTGGCTCAGGTGTGCCAGACCAACCGCGCCGGCAAGGACAGCTTTGTGCCCGGCCGCTTTGCCATGACCTGCTGCGTGCAGGATATCCAGTTTGTGGGCTTCCCCTGCAAGTACACGGAGTACAAGAACCTGAAGCAGCGTGACTGGATCACGGTAACGGCAAAGGTGAACCTGAAATACCACCCGATTTACAAGGGCCAGACCCCGGATTCTGTCGGCCCGGTGCTGACGGCCATCAACGTGGAGCCTGCCGCGGCCCCGCGTGATGATGTGGTGACCTTCAGTTGAGCGGGGAACGCCGCAGGGCAATCGAAGCCCGCGTGGCAGCCGCAGCCGCCCGGCTGGAAAAAGAGGGCCGCTACACGGCAACCCGGCGGTGCATCCAGCACGGCAAGGTCAGCGTGTATGCCCACTGCGTCAGCGTGGCGGATACCGCCTGCGTCTTGGCGGAAACGCTGCACCTGCGCGTAAACGAGCGGGCACTGATCCGCGGTGCATTGCTGCATGATTACTTTTTGTATGACTGGCACGATAAAGCCAACGGCCACCACTGGCACGGTTTTACCCACCCAGGCACCGCCCTGCACAACGCAAGCGAGGATTGGAAGCTGACCCCGGTGGAGCGGGAGATCATCAAAAAGCACATGTTCCCCTTAACCCCCATCCCACCCACCTGCCGTGAAGCGTGGCTGGTGTGCCTGGCAGATAAAATCTGTGCCGCCAAGGAGACGACCGGCGGAATCTATGGCAAGCTGCCGTTTGCCGCGAAGCATAACGCGCAGGATAAGTAAATTAACGTTTTATATGCAGAAAATCCAAAAGCCCGATGCAGTGTTGACATCGGGCTTTTGGCATTTTACGCGGAGAGGGGAAAAATTAGGAATTCGGAATGGGACGGCGGGAAAAAGTTCGTGGCAAGGGTTGAACCTGCTGTAATTCCGCATAGGCAGGGATCATAAACAGGAACAACAAAAAACAGGCGCACCACAGAATAATCCCCGTGGTGCGCCTTATTTATACGATTGTACCTATTGGATTAAAGGTTTTCGCCGAAGCCTTTTTTCAAAAAGGTTGGAAAAATCCCCCGTAAATCCAAAAATCACAGCGTATCGCAGATGGTGCTCATCATGGAACGGATGTCGATGTGCTGGGGGCATTTGGGCAGGCAGGCACCGCACTTGATGCAATGCTCGGCGCGAGTGGCGGCGGGGGCGTCCTCATATTCCTCTTTTAGGGTGGCGAGGCGGTCACCACACAGGCGGTATTCGTTCCAGGCGTGCAGCATGCCCGGAATGTTGACCCCGGCGGGGCAGGGCATGCAGTACTTGCAGGCTGTGCAGGGGGCAAGCTTTTGGGCCTTGAACACATCCAGCGCACGTGCGAGGGTATCCTGCTCGGTGGTGGAAAGCGGAATAAAGGGATCCATGGAAGCCACGTTATCCTGTACCTGCTCCAGGGTAGTCATGCCGGAAAGTACGCACAGCACATTGGGCAGGCTGGCAACCCAGCGAATGGCCCAGCTGGCCAGGCTCTTTTCCGGGGCGGCCTGATGCAGCAGGGCGGCGGCTTCAGGGCAAAGGGTGTTCAGCATCCCGCCGCGCACCGGCTCCATAACGATGACCTGCAGCCCGGCAGCGGCGCACAGCTCGTATTTTTTGCGGCTCTGCTGATAGTCCCAGTCAAAATAATTGAGCTGCAGCTGTACAAAATCCCAATCGCCTGCAGCAAGGATCTCTGCCAGCTGCTCAGCGCTGCCATGGAAAGAAAAGCCCAGCCGCTTGATTTTGCCCGCCTTGCGCAGCTCGTTCAGCTGGTCATAGGCGTGGTACTTGACGTAATTGGACCAGCTGCTTTCATGCACAGAGTGAGCGAGGTAAAAATCAAAGTAATCAGTGCGGCAGTTGGCCAACTGCTCGTTAAAAATACGGGGCACATCCTCATCGCATTTCAACAGCCAGCCGGGCAGTTTGCTGGCAAGGTGATAGCTGGCGCGGGGATACTTGGCCAGAGCTTTGCCGCAGAACTTTTCGCTCATGCCGCCGTGGTAGGGGTAGGCAGTATCGAAATAGTTCACGCCGTGGGCATAGGCATAATCAAAAATCTCCTGTGCCTTTTCCTCGTCAATGCTGGTCTGGTCGGCGGCGTCCCGCAGGGGCAGGCGCATGGTGCCAAGACCCAGCAGGCTGATTTTGCCGCTGAGGTCATTATAGGGGGCAGGGTTATTGCGGCAGACACGGTATTCCATACAAGTTACGCTCCTTATTCCGGCTTTGCCAGATGAATTTGATGGAAGATTTGGTGCGGGGATAAACAAGAAACGCCGATTTTGCTGGCTCGGCGGTTAAGGTGTATCTGAAAACAAAGAAACAGCCGATATTTTCGACTTTTCAGATACACCCTGGGAAAAGGAAATTATTCGCAGGAGGAACAGTCGCCACAGTCCTCGTCGGTAGCAGGAGCTGCCGTTGCGGCGCGGCCTGCCAGCTCGGGATCAAGGCTTTCGGCTACTTTGATCATCAGGGCACATTCAATGCGCTTGCGGAACACTTCGCAGCCATATTCATACACACCGTGGATATCGCCGGTGGCGTGCAGGGCGTTGGCGGCGCAGCCGCCCGCGCAGTACAGGCGTGCCCAGCAATCCTTGCAGTCGGGGCGGGCGTACACGTTGCACAGCTTGAATTCATCCCGCAGTTCGGTGTTGGTAACGCCGTTCCAGATATCGCCCAGCTTGTAATCCGGGTCGCCGACAAACTGATGGCAGGGGTACAGGTCGCCCCAGGGGGTAACGGCCATATATTCGGTGCCGGAACCACAGCCGGAAATGCGCTTGTAAATGCAGGGGCCATGGGCCAAGTCGATCATGTAATGGTAGAAGGTGATGGGATGACCGGCTTTTTCACGGCGGAGCATATCCTTGGCCAGCAGCTCATACTGGTCAAACAGGATGGGGAGGTCGGCTTCGGTCAGGGCTTCGGGACTGCCGGCCTTGCTCACGACCGGCTCCATGGAAAGCTCGTCAAAGCCGAGATCATCCGCCATGTGGAACAGGTCGTTGGTGAAATCGGTGTTGTAATGGGTGAAGGTGCCGCGCATGTAGTAGCCCTTACCGCCGCGGGCCTTGACCAGCTGCTGGAACTTGGGCACAATGCGGTCATAGCTGCCGCGGCCTGCAATATCCTTGCGGAAACGGTCGTTGATCTCCTTGCGGCCATCCAGAGAAAGAACCACGTTGTAGCACTCTTTGTTGGCCCACTCAATGACTTCATCGGTGATGCCGATGCCGTTGGTGGTCAGGGTGAAGCGGAAGTTCTTGCCTTTTTCTTTTTCAATGCTGCGAGCATAGGCAACCAGCTGTTTGCAGACCTCAAAGTTCATCAGCGGTTCGCCGCCGAAAAAGTCAACCTCCAGGTTGTGGCGGGTGCCGCTGTGCTCCACCAGGAAATCCAGCGCACGCTTGCCGGTCTCAAAGCTCATCAGGCCGGACTGGCCGTGGAACTTGCCCTGGGCGGCAAAGCAGTATTCGCAGTTCAGATTGCAGGTGTGGGCCACATGCAGGCAGAGTGCCTTGACAACGGTGGAACGATTCTTGAAGTCAAAGGCATGGTCAGCGTAAATATCTTCGGCAAACAGCTTGCCATCGGCCTTCAGTTCTTCGATATCGTCAAAGCAGTCGTTGATGTCCTCGGCGGTCACTTCGGGATGGTCAGCATATTTTTTTGCCAGCAGGTCGGCAGCTTCTGCGCGGGGGTGGCCGGCATCGACCAGAGCGATGGCGTCATACGCCAGTTCGTCTACGGCGTGAACGCTGCCGCTGTAGACATCCAGCACAATGTTGTAGCCGTTGAGTTTATATTGATGGATCATACTATTCCTCATATCCGAATCAAAGTGGGGTTACATAAAAAGAACCGGGAGCGCCTTTTTGGTAAAAGGCAGTCCCGGCAGAAAGCCAGTTCAAGTAAAAATTACTTCTTCTCGCAAGGCTGGTTGGCAATGCCGCAGCTGGTCTTGCAGGCGCTCTGGCAGGAAGTCTGGCATTCGCCGCAGCCGCCGTTCTGGAGGCTCTTAGCCATATCGCGGGTGTTCAGAGTCTGAATGTGCTTCATGAAATTTCACCTCTTCTATAAATATAGATTATATTAAATATACACGGAAACCATAGGGTTTGTCAAGCAAAAGCGGGGATTTTTGCGGGGAGGCGGGCAGTTTTTTGCCCACAACAGGAATGGTGCTATGGCAGAACATCCAAAGTGGAGCCACCGCCAAGGCCAGTGTGGTGCAGGTGGGTGCCGCAGGCAGCAAGGGCGGTGCAGGCCGCGATGAATTCCGGAGTGATCACTTCGCCCGGTGCCAGCAGCGGAACGCCCGGCGGATATGCCCAGACATACTCCGCCGAGGTGCGGCCAACGGCATGTTGCAGTGCCAACGCGGTGTGCGGGGCAAAAAGCGCCTGTGCGATGGAACAGGCGGCTGGGCCGGGGGTGGGCAGCACCTGCGCCGAGGCGGGCAGGGGAGCGTTCTGCGCCGCCGCAGCATCGATCACCAACAGGGCAGCGGCAAAACGGTCAAGGGCGGTTTCTTCATCGCAGGGGGAGGTCATGGCCAGCACGTTGGCACCACAGGACATCTCGGTTTCAAACTGCCAGTCCCGGCGCAGCAGTTCCGCCAGGGCGGGGCCGGTCAGCCCGGCAGCAGCACCGTTGACGAGGATCTTGCCGGAATCGTGGGCAAAAAAGCCGGGGTGGGCAGAAACATCATCCATCCCATGGCAGAGCACGCGCAGGCGGCGCAGTGGGCGCACAGCGCCGCTGAACCGCTGCAAGCGGGCACGCCAGGCGGCAAACCAGGCATCGCCGTGTTCGGCCAGCAGGCCGGTGCAGCCGTCCAGGCTGGCCATTAACGGATAGGAGGGGGAACTGGTTTCAAACACATCCAGCTGGCGTTCCAGCTCCTGCGGCGGAATGAAAGAACTGTTCCAGTGCAGCAGGGCGGTCTGGGTCAGGCTGGGCAGTGTCTTGTGCGGGCTTTGAATGATGACATCCGCCCCGGCAGCAATGGCACCGCCCTGCCAGCCGTGGGCGGCGGCCAGTGGCAGATAGTGCGCGCCGTGGGCTTCGTCCACGATCAGGGGAACGTTGGCGGCGTGGCACAAAGCGGCAATGGCGGCAAGATCACTCAAAACACCCTCATAGGTGGGGCTGGTAAGGATGACCGCAGCGGCATCCGGGCAGGCGCGCAGGGCATTCGCTACCATGGCGGGGGTGATGCTGCCGTAAATGCCGAACGCCGGGTCCACGGGGGGCACCAGCCAGTGTGCCGTTAAGCGGTTGAGCTCAATGGCGTGGTAAACGGATTTGTGGCAGTTGCGCGCGCAGATGACGGCGGTGCGGCCGGAACTGACGACAGCGGCCCGGATGGCGGCCAGAATGCCGCAGGTGGAGCCGTTGACCAGATACCAGGTTCGCTTTGCCCCCCACAGGGCGGCGGTGCGGGCCATGGCATCGGCCAAAATGCCGTCTGCATCGTGCAGGTCATCTACGCCGGGAACTTCGGTCATATCCCACCCGGCTGGCAGGCCCGGTGCCGACACCACCCGCCGCTTGTGCCCCGGCATGTGCAAGGGGTAAAGCCCGGAGGAAGCATAGGATTGGAGTTGAGATTGGAGAAGATGGTTCATAAGTTAGGAGGTAGGAAGTAGGAGTTGAAGGACGGAATTTTTGGAAGCGGCAATAATTAGAAGTGAGGAAACGGAGAGAGTATAAGAGTGTTATGATTTTAATACGCGGCGCAAGCCGCACCATAAACTCCTAACTCCTCCCTCCTAACTTCCAATTAACCAAGTTCTACTTGGGCTTTGCTTCCGCATTTGGTCTTTTGGACCAGGATTTGTTTGTGGATGCGGTCCTGGAGGGTTTCGACGTGGCTGATGATGCCGACCAGCTTATCGGAACCGGCAAGGGCAGTCAGGGTGTCGATGGCTTTTTGCAGGGCATCGGCGTCCAGCGTGCCAAAGCCTTCGTCCACAAACAGGGTATCCACGCTGATGCCGCCGGCACTTTCCTGGATGGTATCGCTGATGCCAAGAGCCAGGCTGAGCGCCGCCAAAAAGCTTTCGCCGCCGGAAAGGGAACCGACCGGGCGGGTCTTACCGGTGTAGGCATCGAACACATCCAGCTCCAGTGCGGTCTTGGCGGCAATATCGGCGCTCTGGCGGCGGCGCAGGGTATACTGGCCGCCCGTCATGCGGGTAAAACGACGGTTTGCGGCGGCGACCACGCCGTCAAAATAAAAGCTCTGCACATACTGTTCAAAGGGCAGCTTTTGCTTTTGGGTCAGATTGCCGTTGATGGTCTTGCTCAGGTTATCCAGCATGGCGGCGTTGGCGCGGGCAGATTCTGCGGCGGTGATGGCTTTTTTTAGGTTGGTCAGGGCATCGCGGTTGGTATCCAGCCGGTGCAGGGCGGCCTGGTTTTGGTCGCGCAGGTTTTTGCGCTCAGCTTGCAGTGCAGTAAGGGCCTGCTGTTGGGCGGCAGGGTTCGGGCGGCTGGCGGTATCCCCGGCCTGTTCAGCCAGGGTTTGGGCGGCGCTTTGGGCCGCAGCAAGTTCTTTGGAAAAAGCATCGCGGCTTTTGGCGGCGGCATCCAGTGCGGCTTGCAGGGTGCGGCACTGTTTTT
>ULVP01005539.1_pt1 | contig 12595 bp, 17 predicted proteins | sample 1959551 | NCBI WGS metagenome assembly ULVP01 (sample SAMEA4835789, study PRJEB28245) | human gut metagenome | biome: gut microbiome; material: fecal sample | place: Denmark | collected 2008 | reverse complement strand
AGACGTGGACATCATGATTTTTATCATAACAGATTATAACCAAACAACACACAATATTCAATTTATAACATAATTATTTATAGAAAGATTAATGACAATGCATTTTAAAAAAAGCAATTTTAGAAATATAAATTTTAAAAAAAAGACTTTTGCTATTATTTCAATTATTATAAGTCTTTTATTTACTGGATGTAATATCCCTTTTTTATCAGAATGGCAAGATGGGTCATGTACCTCCATATCCAATACTGCATATGATAAATCTGCCTCATCAACTAGTGAAATAATTGATTATATCAATCAATGCTTAATAAATAATCAGACCGTATGCGAATTATTCATTGAAGACGAATCTCTCATAGATGCTAATTCATGGCTTGCTGCCATAGATGGCATAGAACAGTTAAAATGTGAATATAAACGTGTTAAAAACGGTTTTAATGTACGCATTACATATGAATGCTGGGATAGTTTTTCTATAATCAATGCATATAAAACCGGTTCAACAGATGGACTAAATGAACGCCAGCTTACATTATATACTAAATACATACAGATATTAAACGAGATTACATCTCCTGCTAATTCGGATATAGAAAACGAACTTGCAGTACATGATTATCTTGTCGAACACATTTCTTATGTTGATACTGGTGATTCCTCTTACAATGCATACAGTGCACTTATTAACGGAATCGCTGTGTGCAGCGGCTATACCGAATGTTTTAAAACATTTATGGATATGCTTGGAATAGAAAATGGAACAGTGTCCGGTGAAGCTGGTGACGAGCAGCATATATGGAATACTGTTAAACTGGATGACCAATGGTATCATGTAGACGTAACATGGGATGATCCTATAGGTTCTTCTTTTGAATACACCGATCATTCTTACTTTAATATTACAGCCAAAGACATGTCCATTGATCATACATGGAACCATGACAAATACAGTGAATATGAGAATTGTGGAACAAAATATTCTTATGTAAGATATGCTGGAGTAACCATGATAAGCAACACCTCACAGTTAAACCGTCTTATCCGTAATGCGGTTAAAAACAAACAGACTCATATTGAATTCGCCTGCACATTCACAACTGATTTAAAAACAGCTGTGTCAAAAACCGGTGAAGCTTTATCATATACTTATAAAAATGTACCTAGAAATAATTACTCTTTATATACCGTAACATTCACTTACTAATATATGTCTGCAATATGCCTCTATGTTTCTAATATGTATTTTTTTAGGACATTTTTTCTTTCCTTATATTCTGGGCAGTACTTTTTCACCTCTGCCCAGAATTCCTTTGAATGATTCATATATTTTCTGTGTGCAAGCTCATGCACCACAACATAATCCATAAGCTCCTGTGGCATATAATACAGCTGGTAATTAAAGTTCAGATTACCCTTTGAACTGCAGCTGCCCCACCTTGTTTTCTGGTTTTTAATAGTTATATTTTTAACTGTCACTCCCATAATGCGGCTGTAATATATAACACGTTTTTCAAATGCTTCTTTAATGCACTTAATCTCATCTTTAGTAAGTTCATCTTTTTTCTTTGCATTGGTTGATATTCCCGCTCTGGCTTTACTTCCAAGATAACGTCGCTTTTCTTCAATCCACAGCTTATGTTTATCCACGAATTCTTCAAGCTGTTTTTCACTTAATGTATACGGAGCTCTTAATATGACTCTTCCATCCATGTAAACTTCAATACCTATTGAACGTCTTTTTGACTTTATCACTGATATATAATCTTTATTCCATATGTTATCATATTCACCACTGCACATTTTATTTTACTCTTTTCTGCTTACTGGAGTTTCATATCTCCATCTTTAACCCAGCCTGCTTTCTTTAACAGCCAATTTATAAATGGACATATAACTGCAGGCAAAACAAACGATATAAGTATTAATCCGGCCCAGTCCATCATGGTTATTGCACTCTTAGTTCCTGCTGCAACATCATTTACCCAGCCTGAATATACACCTATCTGGCCTACAAAGCCACATGTCCCCATACCTGATGATACTGCTGTTCCATTCATCTGCAGTTTAAAAAGACATGTTGCAACAGGTCCTGTTATTGCTGATGTTACTATCGGTGCAATCCATATCCTTGGATTCTTTATTATGTTTCCCATCTGAAGCATTGATGTACCTATTCCCTGTGAAACAAGTCCACCCCATCCGTTTTCCTTAAAAGACATAACCGCAAAGCCAATCATCTGGGCACAACAACCTGCTACAGCTGCTCCTCCTGCAAGTCCTGTAAGTCCAAATGCTGCACATATAGCTGCCGAAGATATCGGTAATGTAAGTGCTGCTCCGACAAGAACTGATACCACTATTCCCATAAGAAAAGGCTGAAGATTAGTTGCAAGCATTATAACCTCACCTATTTTCATAGCCGCTTTTCCAAGCGGTGGAGCTATCAATGCTGCCACCCCTGTTCCAACGCCTATCGTTATTAATGGTGTTACAAGTATATCTATCTTTGTTTCCTTCGATACTAATTTTCCTGCTTCTGCTGCAATAATAGCTACAAAATATACCGCCAATGGACCACCTGCACCACCTAATGCATTAGATGCAAAACCAACTGTTATAAGCGAAAAAAGAACAAGTGGCGGACATTTCAGTGCATACCCTATAGCCACCGCCATAGCTGGTCCGCTCATGGCTGATGCAAGACCTCCAACTGTATAATTAACACCACTTATTGTTGCAACTGTATTAGTAAGAAATCCAATATGAAGCTGTGTACCCAAAGTATTTAGTATAGTTCCTATTAATAACGAACAAAACAATCCCTGAGCCATTGCCCCAAGTGCATCTATTCCATATCTTTTAACCGATATTTCAACATCTTTTTTCTTTAAAAACGCTTTAATTTTCTCCCACATGATTAATCCTCACTATAGTAAAATTTCAATTAATCATATCACATAGCTGTCCTGACTGCCAGCTGATTTTCAATTTTATATATAACCGTCTATATAACTCGTAAATATAGCTTTATATATAACTACATATATATCTGATTTTCAACACTGATATATAACATTTATAAATAGCATACACCCTAAACTCATGCAATATTCAAAAGTATATTTTTATTTTTTCATATATCATTTGACAATATCTATTTGTTTTTATCCATAACCCAATATGATATCTGTGTCATCTAAAAATATATTACATATAATGTAATGAATTCTTTATAACTGGAGTATGTTTATGAAAATGCAGAATACATTTTCTCTTGCCATGTGCTATGTACCATGGCAAAAATGGGGAGAATTGTATGACCCATGCAGAGCTTTAAAATATGGTACTTTATTTCCTGTTCTTAACAAACCTTTTGGAGGTATCAGAACATGAATAATATTAATAGCATGAATAATATGAGTAATATGAACAGTATGAATAATGTGAATAACATGAACAGCCAGTCAATGAATGTTAATTGTAATACGCCTATTGATATGCAGCGCCGCTCTTCATGTACAAATATTCAACCTATGCCTTTATCGCAAAGAAATAATTCCTGTAATATCGTTGCCGACAAGCATGCACTAATGAAGAATATATATGAGCTTGGTTTTATATTAACTGAAACTAATCTTTACCTTGATACACATCCTAATGATATGGAAGCTATAGAATATTATGCCCAGATCAGGGATAAATATTGCAATTATATGACAAAATATGCAGATTATTATGGACCTCTTGATAAACTTCACATATCTAACGATAACTACTGGATGTGGGTTTCAACACCGATGCCTTGGGAAATGGAGGTATGTTGATATGTGGAATTATGAAAAAAGACTTGAATATCCCATTAAAATAAAGCAAACGAATCCTGCCTTGGCAGCAATGATCATCTCGCAGTATGGTGGACCAGACGGAGAATTAGGAGCATCTATGCGCTATATTTCACAACGATATTCTATGCCTTACAGAGAAGTATCAGGACTACTTACAGATATAGGTACAGAAGAATTAGAACCACACCTTTGGATATGATAGTTTCTACCTATTTATATGTGTATAGTATCACAGAGATTTTAAATGTACAATATCATTATATTCTTTCAATGTTATGCACATCTATCGCACTTGTTACAGTATTGCCAATACCGATAACTGCTCTGTCTCCATTAACCTGGATAACATCATATTCATCATAATAAAGATTAAATGCTCTATCTGTATCATAATCAACATTAAGAAGCACTCTTACCTTATCGCCTACTTTTATGTCAGTTTCAGATTCTTCATTGCTTTCACCATCTGAATTGTTGCCTGCTAATACAATACATCCTTCATTGACCCAGCCTGTTCCGTCGTCAATAAGATATGGATTGGAAGCCCATGGAATAACCCTTGTTATTCTTCCGCTATTAAATCCGGCTGATGGTGTGAGTGCAGCTTCTGATGTAGATGAGGCATATATTGCATTATATTCAACATAATCTCCTATCTCATGCTGCAGCTGCTCTGTATCTGTCTCATCAGCACCGGCATTATTATCTTCATCCGCATTATCATTATCTTCAACACCATCATTCCTGTGATCATATTCATTTGCTCTTGTAAGCATATCATAGACTTCATCTCTCATAATATCGTAATCTACCCTTGTGCCATCTGCAAGATAATAATCACTGCTTTCCTGTGACATAGCGAATTTATCCTCGCATATCTCTCCATCATCATTCCAATGTGCTTCCCAGATAAGAGCGCCATGCTCTATAAGCTCATCTACATTCATGTAGTCATTTAACCAGCTGTGACTTGCATAGATACCCTTTGCAGTTACGTCTGATAACGCATCAAGCCATGTAAGTGCAAACTCCTGTGTATCGTGGTAATCAATGTCATGCTCAGCCTTATAGCCGTCTGCATCTTCAATATCAAGCCATAATCCCATAACTGGATTGCACTTATTAAACCACTCTCTGATATGTGCTGCTTCACTCAGCGACTGTTCATTATTGCCAGCATACTGATAAATATATAATCCGTACTGAATACCTCTCTTCTCACATTCATCTATATATGTCTGTGCCATGCTGTCGCACTGTCCGCACTCGCTGTCATCTTCGCTTAAATCGCTGCCAAAAGCACAACGAATTATAACGTAATCAAAATTCTCCTTAATATAATCAAAATCAATATTTCCCTGATGCCTGCTTATGTCTATTCCTCTTTTCATAATCTTATTCCTCGCTTTCTTTTTCTGAATTATTATTAATATCTTCTACGGCTGCTTTCTTTTCCACCTGGCTCTTAAGGTTACTTACAATAGGCTGTAAGAATGGTGGAAGTGTTACACCGATATCATTTATATTCTCTAATATGCTTATAATTTCATTGCATATGAGCCATATAGCCACTACACAGGCCACTAAAAATGTAAATGGTAATGTTATTCCTGCAACATCTGCAGAATAAGAAAGGAGCTGGTCTACTATTACGCCAACTCCCACTAAAAGCCACATACATATTTTCTTTGCAATTCCTCTTATACCCTTGTAACTATCAATTTCCTGATTTCTGAATTTTGAAGCTATAAGGCCTGTTATATAATCAATGAAATTACACGTTACAAGAAGCAGCACTGGTACCGCTAACACTCCTAATGCACTCATTAATAAACTACCGATTGCAACTACTATTGCTTTAATTCTATCCATATTACTTATCCTCCTTGGTTTTTTCTGTTGTCTGCTCTGTTTCCTGCTTTGAATCATTTGCTTTTGCCGTTTCCTCTTTCTCTACGTATGCAGTTCTAACAAGCTCATCAAACTTATTGTCAAATGCTGTGACTTCTTCATCATAAGCTGCCTTATCTGCATAATATACAGATGAATCCTTAATTGTCTTTGTAATGCTAATTCCTCCATCCTCTGATAATGATGAATTGCAATACATCACCTGCTTGCTGTCCGTTCCTGTACCTGTTTTGATTGTACCTGACAGGATAATTTTCTTTGTCATTTCTAACATGTCTTTGTCCTCCTTGGATATATGATATTTATAATCAGCTCTTTATGAGCATAATTATTGATATAAAAAAGCACTGATAAACAGTGCAAAAGTGTATACTTAACAGACATAACTTTATTAAATTTTTAAAAGCCATGCCTGGAGATTTCGTCTTTAATTTTTCTATAAAATATGTTCTTATGTTTCCTAAACAACAATATTACCTTTTATAGTTGCTTTACAAAAAATTTTATATCGGAAAGCAATTGTGAAGGATATGGATATAATTTTGCTATTTACAATAAGACGGCAAAAGTTGGCATATTAAAGTTCACGACTAAAATTGAACGTGCAAGTTCAGATACAAGCGACTTCAAATTCAGATATGATATTAATAAAGTATTTAATTTGTTTAACTTACAAATATCTGATGCAATCAAAATATTAGGTGGTACATGGCAGTGCTATAATGCAGAAGGGAAAATTATCAACAAACTAATAGGTTATGGCACATGTATCGACCAAACAAACAAGATGATAAGGCTTGCACGGTATTATAATACAGATGGATACTTGGGCGCATGGGCAGCTTCGGAATTTGTTAAAGGCTATTATATATATGGTGAATTTGTATTTTTACAGTAATATTAAATTGGAAATATATATAAAATTTTCAAAAACAATATTTCTTTTAATTACTCCTTAATATCAACATTCGGCTATTTAATTAAATTATTTAAGTCGCTTCAATTTGAGTTGCTTCAATGCGTCTCCAAGACGGTTTTCTTTTATATGTATCGCCCAATGTACGAACATATATATCTCTTGAAACTTCACCACCATGAGGTATATATATTTGACATGAAGCCCATGAAGATTCATATTTTGACAATAATGTTATAAGAACACCATATCCATATGCACCTTGAGGCATTCCGACTATGCTATTAGGATTTTGTGTAGTTATAGCGTGAATATATAATGGTTTATGAGAGCTAAAAAGCTCACTATCCATATTTATACTATTTCCAGAGCTAATACCATTGCTACCCATTGTTTCAATAATATTGTTGTTTAGCTCACTTATCATACTATTGTTATTCTTAATTCCATCCTCCATATGGTTTAATCGTGAGGCACTCCATGGTGTGCCTCCGCCTGGTCCGTTTTTCCATAATTGTTTTACATATTCTATAAAATTCATATCATCTGTTTCCTTTCTTAATAAAAATCTAGACCCACTCACTATTTCCATGGCTATATTTATATGAGGCAATTATTGTGTTATCTATATATATTCTAAGATAAGTTCCATCCCAGCCAAATGAAATATCGTTATCTGAAGTCCTATTTAAAGCTGCTCCACACCAACCAATATTTTGATTATATAATTTAAAAGAATCTGTCTTTATCCCTCCTATAGCAGATAGAGCACAATCCTTATAATAGTTAGTACCATTATTGCAAATGCGAACATATCCCTTGCCTATTTTTGTATATTTTGAGAATTTGGCTGATACCATAATGTTATACTATCTCTAAGCACTGAAACTTCTGTACCAGCGGATCCAGTTATAATAAGTCCATCTCCACTGCCATCATCACTATTAGATACCAATGTAAGTGTATTTATATTTTCTTTATTTCTTGCATGTATTCCGTGTGGATGTATTAGAGTATATGTATTATTGGTTGTATCAAGCATCTTAAGATATCCACCAAAAAGACATGCTTCAGAATTAAATGTATTACCTGACTCTTGCAATTGACCATACGAACACATTTTACCTTCTGCTGTTATAAAGAATGTATAATCAAACACATTATTCTTTTCCTTAGTAACTTGTAATATATGCGTTGATGGCTTTTCTGCTTTTTGTAACGATACATCATATGTCACATCATTATAATCGTATGATGAATATATTGACTTATCACCTATTTTCCAGCCACCGACTGTACCACCATCAACGACAATGTTTTTACACTTAGTTATCCTTCCATCTGACGTAAGCGTAAAGTTATCAGAGTCTATAGCAATTCTATTTCCCGACAGGTTAAGTCCACCTTTTGCCGTAATGTTAATAGTATCAGCAATAGCCTCAATAGCACTCTTTAGCTGACCATCCTTATTCTCTATTAATGCTTTCAAGCTTGCAGATGTAGCATAATCCCCCAGCTTTGCTTTTACCGCCGCAGTTATACTTGTCTGACCTGGGCTTATAGATTCTATAATATCTGATGTCGTAGAGTAATTTTTTAATGCGGTATCAGTATAACCAGTAGCATTTGTTGTAGCTGTCCCTGCTGCATCATCTGCATACTTCTGTGTAGCATATGTTGCCTGTAGAGAAGCTGTTATTGAAGACTTATCATCCTTAATTTCCTGAACAATCCGGTTAACCATTTCGGTTGTAGTAGAATAGTTGTTAGCTAAATCCTTTCTAACGCTCGTAAGCTCACCTGTTATATTATCTACAGCTACATCATGCCGGGCGAATCTGTTAAGCATATAGGCTGTTTCTGTGTTTGATATCTCTTCCCACACCCAAGCATCATCTTTCTTTGTAAATCTCCAGGTCTTATTAGCCGTTGGATTATATGCTATGGCTCCTACATGTAGAGCGTATGCTGAATCATTATATTGCCACGTATCTGTTTCAAGTGGATACCAGTCTTCCGCAGGATATACTGGGACAAAAAACTCCGTCGCCGGATAATTATCAAGGGTTGGAATTTCCGATACCGTATATGCATTAAAATCTCCGCCTATCCGCTTATACGTTTCTGACACATATGTTTTAACACTATCAGCTGACAGCTTTATAGCTGATTCCATATCCTTTGTAACCGTATAATTCTTTAAGGCATCAGTTAATGCATTTGCTGCAGTACCTTCTGCTGCTGACTGTGCTGCACTTGCCACTCCATCTGCATATTCCTTGGTAGAATTTATTCCATCTGTAAAATCTGTCATAGTTGTATACGTTTTAGATATTGAAGATGTAATGCTTTCCTCACTCTGACTTATAAGAGATTTTGCAGATTCAGTTGTTATATAGTTATCCTTGATATCAACCTTAACCCTGCTAACTTCCGCTGTTATCCCATCAATAGCAACCTGAAAAGCTGCATGCTTGTTAAGCATATAAGCTGTCTCACTTGCAGATATTTCCGTCCATCCATATGTCCCAGACGACTGTTTAAGAAACTTCCAGGCACGATTAGAACTTTTCATATAAGCAACTGCTCCTGCGTGCTTAGCATACTCTTCTTGTGTATACTGCCATTTATCTGTTTCAAGTGGGTACCAGTCCTCTGCTGGATATACTTTCACAAAGAATTCAGTTGCTGGATAATTGTCCAGCGTTGGTACCTCTGTAATATCATATATCTCAAATGTACCATTAAGCTGCTTAGTAACGTCCGACATATCTATCTTAAAGCTGTCTAATGTTGTCTTAACATCATTAAACTTGCTTTTTACAGAATTGCCTTCCTCATCAATATCCGTCCACCACAGTTTATGCTCTATGAATGTCTTAGCCTGCAGCATAGTAGAACCCCATGCATCAGAACCACCGCTAACATAATTATTAATAGTCTGAAATGTACCCTTGTATATATGCCTTGTTACACCGAACACCTTTATATCACCTTTAGTAATAACAGGAAGCTCCGGTGCAATATCTCCAGGTATCAAAGCACATCCTTCAAGTTGTATAAGAACCTTTTCTGCTGTTAATTCTGTCTTACCGCTGTCCTGATAGTTACATAAACCATCCCATATAAAATGTTCAAGAGGTTCTCCATAAACATTTCTGCCTTCCTGCTCTATCTCTACATGTATTTCTGTCTTACACATGCTCTTTAATATCAAGCAAGGGTATCTCATACTCACACCCCCAGACTTAAGCAGCACAAGCCCGTCTGGCAAAGCACCCGGTATGTATCACGCTTTACAGCAATTCCATTCTGCACAAGAACATTCCAACTGCTGCCAAACTGCATAGATACTCCATTTACAGCATAATTCTGTAAGACACAATTAATCATGTCTTCATTCTCATACTCAAAATCAGCCATATCGCAGCATACATCTATGATTATTGCCTGCTGGAACTCTGTCAGATTATCAAAGCCTCTTGATGTTATACGATTAAAAGTAAGCGAGTCGATATGACGGCTCGCCTGTTTTAATCTTCGTTCTATCTGTTCATCCGTGATAAGATTATGCTCGCTCAGGTACTGTTCTTTACTTGCATATACCATAGGCTTACTCTGCAATCTCTTCTGCAGGATCTACATCAACGAATACAGAATCAACCTTACCATCCTTGCCATTAGGGAATACAAATGTATCACTTAACTGGCGATTCTGATAAAGGAATCCGTCTCCTTCTGTATGTGCTCCTGGTGCGAAGAAATAAATAGATGAAATCTTAGGTACTGTCTTACATGTCTGGCCACATGCGACAAGTACATTAATCTTGCGTGAACCCTGAACAGTCTTTTCATAATATGTGGCTATATTAGTCTTTGTAGGCTTTGACACAACTGTATAAGTGCTGTCGCTCTTAGTGTAGTATGTCTTTCCTTCTACCACATCTGTATCAGTTGTTATGGTATACTTTGACTTAAGCGGAGCAAAGCCGCCCTCTGCAACATCCCAATCGAATCTGTCATAGAATCTTTCATCATCCACAACTTCCATAAGTGTCACGCCATCAATATCAGTTACACGTGTTTCAATGCCAAGACCACCTTCTGCAATCTGTGTCATTTCAATCTTACGTGTAAATTCCTTTGATACCTCAAGCTTATCCATAATGTCAGAAGATACATACATAATGAGACTTCCATTTGGTGCAAAGTGTGGATAACCTTTCTCCTCACAGTACTTATCCTGTGCCGCTCTTGCTTCACTTGAATTAAAATGCTCCATAATATCACCTCTTCTTATCATCTCTGCATAAAACTAATATTGTTATGCAGATGATTGTTGTTATTGCTACTGCTGTTACATTCATCTTTTTGCTCCTTGCGTAAATATCTTGTTTAATCTTGTTTTAACTCCTATACTTTAATCACAGGCTATTGCCGTAGCCGAGTATTTTGAAAGGAGTTTGTTTATGCCAATTACATACACTATCATCAGCAACTTTACTGAAATTGGAACTTGTGAAGGTCTTCCCGTAACCGAACAAGGACAACCTTTTGTTTTAATACATCCTTCATATCTAGGTGTAGTATCTGTTGGTGACACTCTTGTTTCTCCTGATGGACAATACCTAAAAATCTATATGGATGACTATGTTCTTGAAAACAATGAATTGAGAGCAATAAAATTTTTCTATGAATAGCTTATTCTTCCCTGTATTAAGTCCTTGTTATTGAAATACAGGGAAGTTTCTCTCCTGCTTTCCATCCATTCTTATGGTTAAATACCTTTGCCTTTTGATAGCCATCATCATATGGAACTTTTACAATAAATGGCTTTGTGATTTTCTCTCCATCTATTTCAAGTTCTTCTTTATCGTAATTAATTTTTATGCTATTCATTCTTAACCTCTTAAACTAATAATCATTAGCGCAGCTATTGAAAAATATATTGGGAAGTTAGGATGCCTCTCTCTGAATGGTATCCTTATAACTTCATAATGCTTAATGCCAGATACTTTCATTTTCTTTATAGCTGATACCGCCTGTATAAATGTCTTGGCTTTCTCTTCTATGAATGGTTCGTAGCTACGGATAATGTACTTATATGTCTTCTTCGCAATTGCTCTCACCTCCTTGTTATATTACTTGCTTAAAATAATTCTTGAACTTATGTTCAATTTTTGTTAACATTAACTTGTCCTTATCGGGCAGGAAAGGAGACTCTATATGCTACTTATAGAAAAACTTATCTGCCCTGTTCTTTTTAGTTAAGGTTGCAATCGTGGTTACCCAAAGCACGTTAAACTGGGGTATAATGTAATAATTGATATGGCGTAACAAATGCTCGCAAGAGTAACGGGTTGGAACTGGTTAATAAATCCTCACCATATCGGGATGTTCCTTGCTTTCCACCAGCTAATGGGCAGGTAATTAATGCTGAACTAAAACAGCATAAGTGGTGGAATACTTGATAGAAACACTTAGCGTTATTATGTGTGATGAAAATCTGCAAAGTATAAAAAGTAAAAAAATTTAGCACTAAACTGTTAGAGATAACGCCTCTGACAGTTTTTTGTTTTATTACGAATTTCTTATAAAAAAATACTTTACTATTTCCTTATCTTCTATTTTCAACAACTCTTTCGCTTTGTATATTTCACTCTGTGTCCATTGTCTTACGCCTGTAAGTTTTAGCGATACACTTCTTTCAGATAATCCCATTTTTTTTGCAAAACTAATTTGATTTCCATATATCTCTTTAATTCGATTTTTCAATTTTTGATTATCGAATTTCACATTTAAGCCTCCTTATTTTGTTGCATAACGCAACTTTCTTTGTAAAAAAAATATATTTCAAATTCTGTAGGCTTAATTTTTAATAAATCACATATCTTTTCAGCTTCATCTAAGTCCATCGGTC
>ULVP01063573.1_pt1 | contig 12638 bp, 9 predicted proteins | sample 1959551 | NCBI WGS metagenome assembly ULVP01 (sample SAMEA4835789, study PRJEB28245) | human gut metagenome | biome: gut microbiome; material: fecal sample | place: Denmark | collected 2008 | reverse complement strand
CAGCTGCGGATAGATCACCGAACGGATATAGGCATACTCTTTCGGGAACCGCAGCCGGATGGCCTGCTCCCTGCGGTCGGGATTCTTCTCCGCGGCGATCAGCTCCAGAATGGCGTCACGGTTTACGATCTCCCGGTCTGTTCGGATGCGGTTCGTCAGTTCCGCCCAGTCTTCGGCCACCCACCGCACGGTGAGCATCGTGTCGATGCTTCTGCCGTATCGGCGGACGAGGTAGCGTTTGAGCGCCGCGGCCCTTCCTTGCGAAAGACGGTCGTTGAAAGCGTAGGCTCCTTCCGGAGACGATGCTGCCGTCAGCGTGATGGTATCGACGTAAAACTCCTGCTGTTCGACGATCCGCCGCATCAGGCCGGCGATCTTGTCCAACTGCCGCCGGTTGTCGCCCAGCGTATCGACCACGCGGGTATCTCCCACGAAGAACTGAATGTAGTTGCGGTCTTCGACGGTCACGAACTTGTCGATGACCTTGATGCGATACCTCGGCACGGTATCTACGAAGGAGAGCATCGAAGATACGACGTAGCTCAACGTATCGGACGGCGGCAGACGGTAGGCGCTGTCGTCCACAGCCAAGACCTGCCCCTGAAGCGTTACCAGCATCTTTTTCGAGGTCTCGTCGGTTTTCACTGCTTGGGAATAGTAATACGTGACGGTGCTTCGTCCTTCGACCAGTGAATCGAGCCGGACGTCTTCGGGATAGGGAAACTTCACGAAGCGGTTGAAGGCCGCCTCACGCCCCACGGTATCGGGGCGGAAGCGTTCGACATAGGTTTCGTACTGCCAGTAGTCGCGCTCTTGCAGCAGCGAGAACCGTCCGCCGCGGATCATCAGATCTTCGAGCGCCACGGATTCGTCGGGTTTGTGAAGTATCGGTGTGATTACGACGCTGCGGCTCTTGCCCAACAACTGCTTGGGCAGCGTCACGATGAAATCCAGCACGACGCGCCCGTTGCGTTCGGGAATAGACCGCATCTTCGCCACGACCGTCACCTGCTCGATCTGAAGCGCCATCACGCGTTCTCCGTCGGCAAGCGTATCCACGAGTGCAAGAAAGAATGTGTTGCTGTCACGCTGGAGTTTTACGACCTGCAGGCGGGAGTCCTGCTGCCGCTCCTGCCGCTCGGCGCGGGTAAGCTGCGCCAAACCTGCCGTCGCCTGCTGCCGCTGAAGCCGTCCGGCTACCGAGCAGCCGAACAGGCTTCCGAGCGCTGCCGACAGCAGACCTATCTGCAATATCTTATTGCATATCTTCATGGCTAAAAGATATAAGAGAATGAGACTTCCAGTTTTGTCGGCGCCAGCGTCCAGCGTCGGTAACGGTAGATGTATTCATCCTCCCAGTCAGAGACGGTCGGGTCGCGGCGTGTGTCTTCGGTATGGAACAGCCCTATGCCGGCTTCGAGGGCGATATTCCATCGTTTCGAGAGCATCCACGCATATCCGTAGCTGACACCAAGACCGTAGGCATTGCCCTTATAGCGTTTTGTCCGGCTTCCGAGGTCGTAGTCGGCATAAGTGAGGTGCTGCCCGAGAAAGTGCCCGACGAAGGATTCGTAGAACCAGTAGCGGCCGCCGAGCTGTACGGCGTGGAAGTTCATCGAGAGGGATGCGGTATTCACCGGATTCCAATAGCCGGACAGCTCCAGCGACCAGTTGTCCGTCAGGGCCGTTTCGGCCCCGACGTTCAGCGTCGCGCTGCATGCCGCAAGGGCATTGGCCCTCACGGCGAAGATCTGCGCCGAAGCCCTGCGGGGCAGCCCCCACAAGGCCGCCGACAGCAGCAGGAACAGTATGATTCGTTGTTTGTTCATTGTTGAAAGTTAATTCGGTTTTATTCCCGGATGCAGCGCACCGGATTGGCGGCATAGCGGTAAAAATCCGTCGTATTGACGAACGGCGGGTAGTTGCTCGTATCGAATAGGATCGAGGTGCAGGCTACGTCATGGAACACGCCGGTCGAGTCTCTCCAATGAAGATAATACGGAGCGTTCGTGTAGAGCCTTCCGAGCGACCCGTTGCGGTCGTAACGTCCTTCGTAGAATGTTCCGCCCAAGGGTATTTTCGCTGTCTGCGTGCTGTTACAGCGGATTGTAACGTAATAAGGTGCCGATACGCCTATCCGCTCTATTCCCGCAAAATCCTCGGCACCGGGCACTTTCCATCCCGGAGGGCATGGATCGTAAATGGATTTATGGCTGGTGCGGCTGATATTGTTCTTCCCGGTCGTGACGTTGCCCCAGAGGTTCGGGTGGTGGTCGTAGAGCCAGTCGGCGACCGACGTCCACTCTTCCCAATCCTCGTAAAATACACCGTCCATATAGGTCGTTGGATGCGCTGTGGCCCATTCGAGGGTCATCACGTCGTAAGGCGATTCAGTTCCGGAGGTTCGGGGATTGCTTTCAGCATACTCGAATCCCGGAGCATAGACGGTCGGAGCCTGCGTGTAGGCGTCCGTGGCCAGCGCCGGATACGGGAACGGATCTTTGCGGCCCCACTGGTAATAGAGTCCTTTGGCAGCGGCCTGCGTGCAGTCCGTAGCCAGGGCCCCGAGGTTGCGATCCATAAAGACGGCTCCCGAAGCATAGGTCTGGGCCGTGGCCTCGATATCGTAATCCACCGACCAGATGTGCCACGACCATATGCATACCCCGCGGCTGTCGAGAAGTCCGATTACGGCATTGCCATAGGTCATGCCGGTTCGGAAGACGATACGTCCGTCGCCGGTCAGTTTCGCGCTTTCAACGATCGCGCCTCGGATCGTGCCCGTTTCCCAAAGCACCCGTGCTTCCGCACCCCGCAGGGGCTCCGGGCGGATGTTCGTCGTCGCACGGCCGTTGCCCATCGTCGTAGCGTCGAACGAATAGGAGGTATTCAATTCCGGCGCGATATAGCAGTTGGCCGTGCCCCCGTCGTCGAGCGGCCGGGTATTGACCGTGAATTTCGGGAAGATCGCGGCTTCGGGCGAGGTCGGAATGTAGGCATACGAAGCCGAGGTCGAAAGCCGTGTCTTGTAGTCGGCTGCCGAATACCATCCCTCGAAGCGGTATCCGGCTTCGGGTACGGCTGTCAGCGTGCATCCCTTTTCATGGCACAAGACGACCCGGTCGTGCGTCAGGAAAGACGGTTCAGCGTCATACAACGCTCCGGCGACGGTTACCGTACCGTTTCCGTTTTCAGCCGTCGCGGGGTGAATATATACGTCGAGACGGTTGGCGAAGCGGTGTCCGATGTCGAACGACTGTGCAAATCCCGCATCATCCTCGACCGTGACGGTATAGACCACCTGCGAATTGACTGTCGTATAGATTCCCGGAGCGTAGTTCACGCCGAAGATATTGGGGCCGGGCTGTTCCGGAAGCATAAGGTCGCGGCCTTCCCCTACGGGAGAGCCGTTCAGACAGAACGCTCCGGCGTTGCCTTGCGCGACACCGATACGTCCCCGAAGCGTCAGGGGTGCGGGGTTTCCGTCGATCTCCACAGCGAGCATCTGAAACGGATTGTAGGTGCAATATCCGCCGGCCGCGTTTTCTTCGTAAGTGTCATGCACATTGACGGCATAGCTGCTAATGCGGGTATCTACCTCGCTGTCGCCCAAGATCGAGATATTGAGCCGGTAATGCGCGTTGGCCCGGACATTGAAATCCGAGGTGTTGTTTCCTCCGAGGTAAATATAATAAGCCAATATTTTCGACCCGCGCACGGCGCGGATCAAAAGATACGAGGCATTCGCGGGGGCATTTTCCGGGTTCTTCTGCCGTTGGTCGGTAATGGCCGCCACCATGCCCTGCATATTGGGTAACAGATAGCAGTCGCCCGCAGCCTGCTGTCCGGAAAGTTCCACCTCCGGACAATCCGTATAGTCGTCGGGATCATCCGACGGTGCGGCCGCCATATCGAACACGGATACAGAACGCGGTACCGAGAACAGTTGCACGGAGCGCAGTTCGATGTCGGCAACGGCCGGAGTAACGGTAATGTGATAGGAGATTTTCGACACGCAGCGTTGTACTTCGACGGCAGGCAGCGTCAGCATCCCGTCTGCCGAGGGAATTATCGTTATATCGCCCTCATAGGCCATAGGCAATACATCGTACTTGTCGGCGTGTGTAACGGTAAAATCCTCCCACAGCAGATTGTCGCCCAGATCGCGGCCCAGATTGGCGGCAATGCAGATCCGGTAGTTGCCCGGTAGGCATTCGAAACGCAGCGTCGCAGAGGTCTGGTAACGGTGTAGGACAACATTGCCGTTATCGTCGTAAAGGTAGAGGTTCAGGTCGCGGATGGCCGTTTCATCCGCAGAGCGAGTTACGGAGGACATCCTTTCGGGCCGTACCGTCAGGCTGACGAAGACACCGCGGGGATTTGTACATTCTGTCCTGTCCTCGGCGATGCAGCCCCACAGCAACAGGATGGCAGCGAGTATCAACAGATATTTTTTCATAGTCGGAAAAATCTGAAAAAGGGATTGAAAACAGCTCCCGCCCGCGAGGGACGGGAGCTGCCAAAACAAGAGGGCTATGCCCCCAGTTCGACGTTCTGCGTAACGGGCGTCTCCCAATCGGCGACGGTGACCGATACGGCGCAATCCTGACCTACAAGGCCCGTGATATTGGCCGCGACACGGTAGTAGCCGTTTCGGAGAATCTCGCCCGCGGCCTTGCCCGTCAACTCGACCGAATAGGTCACCTCCGAACGGTCGTCCGTAGTCGAGGCGCTGCCGTCCGAATCGTATGTGGCGTTAATTTCCAGCAGGATGCGGTTGCCTGCGGTCAATGTGCCGTTTTCGAAGATGTAGAACAGGCTGTTCGTCTTTCCCGAAGCAGTGGCGGGAGTCTGCGTGTGGCTGAAGGTCATGGCCCCGGGCGTCGGAGTTCCGGCCACGACGAGCGACTGCGAGGCGGCTTTGGAGAGTTTTACCGAGTGGATGGTAAGCGTTCCTGCATATTTGTCGGCGAACGACGGGTCGATGGTCGTCTGGAGGACTACTTTAGCGACAGTGCGTTTGAGCGTGATGCCGACATTGGTCGTGGAGTTCACGGCCCCGACGGTCTGCGATTTCATGCCCGACATCACGAAGCCGCCCGAACGTTTGGCTGCGGTGGACACCTCGACGAAGGTGCCGTTATAGTCGGCGGCCGACTTCTCCACGAGGGCCGTAAGGGCCGCCCGGGTCTTGGCCGACGAGGCGTCGTAGTTCGCTATGGCGTAGAATGAACAGGGGGTGCTGGCAAGAGATTTAGGTAGGGAGAATGTCGCCGATTTCGCGGCCAGCTCGCTGGATGTTAAATCCCGGCGAATAACGAAGTTGTCGGCATTATCGAAGACGAAAATCGACAGTGACGACAACGAAGACTCTCATGCCTCGGCCGAGGCTGTCGAATCGAAGAAGGAGCGGGTGTCGGCGGCATCATCGGTAAGCGTAAGTGCGATACGTGCCCCATCGGTGAAAGAACTGGGTGAAGGTACGACTTCGGTCTCCTTGTTGCAGGAAACGAATGCGGCAGCGAAGACTGCAACGGCTAAAAGGATGTTTTTCATGTTATTTGGATTTTGAATGCAGCGATGCACTATGCGTCGCTTTCTGCTGCAAATGTATAATACAAAATCACTGAAAAGTACACTTTTCCGGATGCCTCTCGGGAAAAATCAAAAAGTTTTTTGTAAAGTATGAAAATATAATCAACTGAAAAATAAACTGTTGAAATTTTGCAAACGGAGAAAAACTTTCTGATTTTCTCGTCCTTGACAGGTCTCTGCTCTCTCTATCGCAGGTGTCTTTCGACGACTTGCTCATAGGCTTTTTTCAATTTATCCAGAAAAGGTGTGACCGCTGTGCTGCGGTCAAGCATCCTGGTTTTCTTGACATAGACATCGTTGATCGTGATATGGAATGTAGAAGACAAGGCACGGACGATCTCGATGAAACGCGCCTTGCGGTTGCCGTACATGATAATCCCGTTTTTATGAAGGGCAACGGCAAGCTCCAGCAGCTCTTGCTGCGTCCCTGTCCACAGCAACTCGCCGTCCTGATAGGATAAAGGGAACGAATAGTCTTGGTTCGAGCTATATTTCGTACTATTGCTGACGATATTGATTTCGCAATCCAGAATATACATGATTTTATAGATGAACGTCGTCCTTAAAACATTGTTCGAATATCGATTAAACGATGGATGGGACAATACGTCGAATTCAACCCGGCTGTAATACAGTATTCTCAAAATATCATCCCGGTTATCGAAATTAGCAACCATCTCGGTCATCGTCTCGATAAACTCTTCGTATGCATGGGCTAATTCCGACGGATTCGATTCATTTTGAGTTAGCAACGCGTATATACGGGTATGAATAAGCGTTTTCATAAGACAGATCTCCGTATTGCAGAATCATGTGTATTTTTCGTATTCACAAAGTATCTGTTGGATAATTTTTCTTATCTTTGCAAAACAGCGAATAGCTGTCGAATCCTGTCATCGACACCTGAAAATGCTACCAAGACAAGATGGACGGGATGATAGGAGAATCGTGCAAAAACAGCACGGGCTCTCCTATCTGTTCATCGGGTTGTAGCATTCCTCAGGTGTCAATAGGTTGAGTCCGTGCTTATTTTATACTATCTCAACTTATTATTGTACCAACTAAATATAATTTGAATACGAATTCATCAATTCGTGCGTTATTAAATAAATACTATCACAAACCGGCCACGGAGAGTTTTTAGATTGAAAGGTCACTTACGGGTATATATCGACTCGAATCGGTCAATGTATTTGTGGTAGTTTTTGTTTCCCCATTCGTCTTTTGGATGGGGGAACGTTTTCATATCCCTTCATCAGTTAAAATAACCCGCACACCTGTTTGCGGATGTGCGGGTCTGGAATCGGTCACTTTCGGGTATATAACCAATCCGAATCGGTCAATGCAAACACATCGCTATCATGTTATTCCACTTCGTCCATGGTGATTTCATACCCCGACGATACGAAAGTCCAGTCTTGAGGGCGATCGCCGTTCTCACAGGTAACGGTCAGACCGTAAAGCCCGCTTGCCGTAGCGTTGAATCCGTTAAGCGGATTAACGTTGCTGCTGCGACGCAGGTTGAAGAACATGAATGCGCCGTAGCCCTGGGCTTTGGCACGCTTGGCCAGCGAATTCAGCGTCGCTGCGTTGGGAGCAGAGCCGAGATTCGTCGATACCGGCGACCAGCGGGTTTTGTCCACCAGACCGGATGTCATGAAGCTCGAACCGAAATAGCCATGATACGCATAGTCGATGCAGGCTTTAGCCTCGCTGTTCAGCGTGTTGGTATACCCCCAGTCGAAAACGGTGATGAGTTTGTCGGCCGGCATCAGCGCGTGGAGTTTGGTGATGATTTCGCTGTACGAAGTAGAATTGGTAGACGAATAATTAGCATACTCATCATCGAATCCGATTCCGTCCAGACCGTATTTTTCCACAGCATGGGCCAGGATCTTGGCGAACTGTGTGGTCTGGGTATCGTTCATGTTGGCGACACCGATGCCCTGCCAGTCGCCCAGCACGGTCAGCAGCACCTTGATGCCCTTGTCCTGCAACGGTTTCACGTAAGTCTGATAACCGCCGTTTTCGAGCAGGTTGGTCATCTTGTCATTCAGGAAGAGCGTAGGCTCTACCACTCCGTTCACCGTCCGCTTGTGGATGTTCGAGGCAAACAGCTCCACGATACCGGCAAAGGGTTTGCCGTTGGAGAGCATGTAATCTCCGGCATTGAGCGGGTTGGTGTCGTTGGTCTCGACATAGATGGCCACCACGGGCGTATCGCCGTAAGCACGGGTTTGGGGAACTGTGCCCTGATCCATCGTCGGCTCCTCGGCCTGCTGGCACGAGAACATCATCGTAGTACCCAAGAAAAGGGCTGCAAAAATTTCAAAATAACGTTTCATAGTCGTTTTTAGTTTTAAAGGATCAATAACTGGTTAATCGGTTTGTTTTGGGTTTTGGTTTTTGTTTTTTCTGTCATTCAATGAGTTTTAAGGGTTAAAGAATATGTCGTTTAGACCGAAATAGGCATGCCTGTAAGTTTACCAGTCTTTTAACCATTTGTTATATCCTGTACCACCATTCGGGAGTTTGCCCAAAAGAGATGTATCGAATGAATATTCATTATCGCTCATAATGGAGGGGCCCCAAGGTGTATCCTCGATCATCCAAGCGCCATCGTCGGCAAAATACGTATATCCAACCTGAATGCTGCTAGCCCAAGTGCTTTCGAAATTATCCTGAAGAAGCGTCCGCAGACTTTCAAAAACCAGAATATTGCTCTGCTTGTTTCCTGCCTGACGCCAGAAGAAAATATCGGTGAAATAGTCATTTATAGTGTTCGGGCCCTGCGGATACCACGGAATATTGATACATCCGTATTTCGCAGGATCGAGGCCGGCAATAGGCTTGCGGGGATGATCCGTCGAGACATATTGCTGCCCCTGATGCCAGGGATCGACAATCTGAACATTTTTCTCATTGTCCAGATACCCAGACCATGCGTAATCGAGGTATTGCCCGACTTCGATGCCTCCGGTCGCCCCGGTATCCCAGAAATACTCGGTGGGGGCTTCGTAATCGGTCAGCGTCACCAGTTTGTCATTGCCGAGCGCTTCCCGCATCGCTTTGATGAGTTTCGGATAGGAGGTCGTGTTCATGGCGGGCATTCCCTCCTTGCCGTAGGCGGCATTGCGATCCCAGAAATTCACACCGTCGAGTGCGTATTCCGTGATAACGGTCTTCACCTGGGCTACGAAATCGACAATCTGGGCGTCGGTCAGATTGCAGAATCCGAGCCCTGTTCCGCCACCTTCCAGACAAATGCAGACCTTACGGCCTTTATCCTGCAAGGGCCTGATATATTTGTCGATATGGTCGAGGACATAGCGCATGTCGTTTCCGAGATTCAACAGGGCGCGTCCCGTCTCCGCATCGTAATCCAATACCACCTTGTTCAAATTGACAATGTTACCGATCGTCCGCAAGCCGTCTTCCCGCTCGCTCCACGCATTTTCCCACGTATTGGCATCGAGCTTGGACATGAGGTATTCATCCACCAACAACGGCTGGTATTTTTCCGTGTCGAGATAGAATACGGCAAATACCTGGTCGGCATTGAGCTTGTACTCCCCGAGTTGTCGTGCGCGAATTGAAATGAGATAATTGATTGTCTGATGCTCCTCGGTTCCGGCCTCTTCAGCCACCGTCAGCGGCAGATAATATTCGCCCGGAGCCAGATTCTCGGCCATGAAGCGGATGCGTTTAAGTGCAGAACGCTGATTTTCTGCCGAGAGCGAAAGCGTTTTGCCGTCAGGAAAATCATAATTGCCTTCGGGCAGCAACGTTCGCTGCTCGTCGTTCGCCTCGTTCCACCCATCGAGCAGCGAACCGTCGATCCATGCGTCGAGGGATAATTCCGAAGCCGGCGCTTTTGAAAACTGGTAATAGAAGTTGGAAGTTACGAACCCGGATCCTTCCGTCATCCGAATACGAACCTTGTCGTCGGACATACTGCTGCTACGCAACCTTCCATAGATATTCTCCAACGGTTCCTTGTCGGGAAGTTTCCCGCCCTGCTGCTCTACGGTGTCGGCGTCGCAGGCCATAAGGCCTGCGAGTGCCGCCGTACAGAGAAGCGTCGCAATTCCCGTTTGCAAACTAAAAATCGTCTTCATAATCACTCGTTGTTTTCGTTAAGTTTCGGAATCTCGATGCCCTGCGGCCAGATAATATCGTACTTGGCTACGCCGTCATTGCGGTACATCGAATAGTCCTTGACCGTATTGCCCGAGGCATCGTTGCACTTCCAATAGCCAAGAAGCGTCGGATCGTCCTGCGGGTTTTGAATGTCGTACATATTGTCCCAGATCTGTTCGGGCGTACGGGCCACCGACCAGACACGTGCTTCGGCGATCTTGCCGTTCAGAGGACGGTAATCGTCGTAGGAGCGGCCGAGGAAGAACTGGTAAGCCTCGCCCAGCTTGTTGTAACCCGTGTCGTCGGTCTCGTACTGCGGTTTTTCGTTGTCGGGAGCCGTATTCCACAGGTCGTAGAGCGCCCGCATGGCCAGATTGATCTGGTTCTTCTTGCTCTGCGCCGAGATGCCGACATCGGTCGCTTCGCTCTGAATCTGGCCATCGACATAGATGCGTGCGGTACGCGCCGCTTGGTCATATGTGCAGGCGACATGGTACCAGCGCCCCTTTTCGAGGTTCTTCGTCGCATCGCGTCCGGGAATCTTCCCGAAGGACGAGCCGGCGCCCGATCCGTCGAACTGCAACTGCTGACGCTCGAAATTCGTGTCGCCGATACGCAGCAGCAGATACTGCTCGACACCCATGATGGACGAGATGTTGACGGGGCTGCCCGTAGCGTTGCTCGTCGCAAAATCGTCGAGGTAGATAAGGGCCTCGTAGGTCACGGCCGTCAGACCGTTCCAAGCCTTGCTGCTTTCCGAATACTTGTCGAGGGTCGGGAACTCGATCCAGTTGTCGGTGAGCTGCGCTGCGACGGTGATGGCCGAGGATCGTTTCACGACATAATAGGCGACGTCGGAACCGTGAAGCACGTCCATCGAGGCATGGCCGATGCGCACGGGAACGAGATAGGTTTCGTCGATAGGAAGCGCTCCCGTCTGTTCCTCGCCTTGGCCCATCAGCTCCTTGAATTGCAGGGTCACGACATCCGAGGTTGTTTTTCCCGCGGCGATCGTGACACTCTCGGCCGACAACTCATAGTATTTGGCATCGAGCATCGTCCACTCCGTACCGTAGCGGGCGTTGTACGTCCCGACGAGCGACGGGTCGACCGTGAGCGTCACCGCCACATCCTGTCCCGCAGGATAGGTCAGCTCCGCCTGCAAGGCGCAGTCGTAAGTCGGTTTATTGTTGCCGAAGGTTGTAAGCTGCACCTCGTTCGTTTCCGCGACGTCGAGATAAACGGCGTTTCCGAACTTGTGGTCGTCGGCCTCATAATTATCGCAGGCCGCGAAAAACACGAGCCCCGCGACGGCTGCAATCAGATATTTTCCGTATTTTTTCATGGCGTTCACTATTTAGCGGGATTTAACGTCTGGATCGCCCCACGGATCGTCTGGTAGTTCATCTCCGCATGATAGTAATCTCCGGAAATGTTGTAAGCTGCCAGACCGCCCAGCGGGCCGAATTCGATGACGCGGCGCGACATCTCATCGACGGCCGCGAACTCCGTGCGATCCTCATCCAGCAGGGGTGCGCTGATCTCGGCCGCCAGCAGCAGCTTCTCCGGCGCGATACCGGCATACCCCGTGGCATTCAGCACCTGGAGCTTCACCTCCTGCACATTTTCGAGTTTCTCCGTATCGAGGGCAATAAAATCGACCTTGGGACGGTCGGCGGCCGCAAGCGACAGCGGGTTGCCCTCGAAGACGAGGAGCTGGCCCTCGGATTTCGCCGCAGCAAGTTTCTCGACGATGCGGGCTGTGGCATCCGTCGCCAGCGGGTTGGTCGTAAACGAGTAGCCGTCCATGCCGTTGGCGGCGACGGCGGCGACAACCTGATCCAGATAGGCATCGAGCGCCTGCATATCGACGAACTCTTCCGCGCGTGCGGCATAATCGACCTGATAAAGTACTTTCGTCCCCTTCTCGCGCATGACGTCCATATCCTCGGCGTCGAACTTCGAGAAGTTATCGGCGTTGGTCAGCGTCACGATGTCCAGCGAATCCGGGAGGCAGCGCATGAAATCCTGCTCACTCGATGCTTTCTCGGGCGAGTTGTGCAGACGGGCATAAACAATGAAATGTTCTGACTGTTTATAGGCCCTCAGCGCCGCGGTGTATTCGGCCCATAGTGCCGGATCCTGCTCCCAGGGCTTTTCCACCTTGCTGTCCACCGTTTCCATCTCCGTCCAGTCGTTGCAGGCCGCAAACGTTGCGACGGCAGCGCAAAAAGCGAGGAAACGTATCATTCGGTTTGGTTTCATATTCATAGCGATTACTTGTTATACGGTTTGCAATCCCACCATACGCGGGTTCCCATGACGTCGCCCGAACGGTCGCCGTTCTGTTGCTCTGCACCGAGCGTTTGAATGGCCGCCTGAAGGTTGGCGTTGTTCTGCTGGTACTCCTCGACAGGGTAAGGCAGACGGCGTGCGCCCTGTTCCACATTGACGGAACCTCCCGATTTGTCGGTAGGTACAGGCAGCAGTTTCGGATACCCCGTACGGCGGTGTTCCGACCATGCTTCGACTCCCAACGGGAAGATAGCGATCCACTTCTGCACGATGATGCGTTCGAGGTTGCGCTCCTGAACGGCCTCCGTATCGCTGCCGTCCGTCGCCGTTTCCCACGGAACGGTGATTTCGCTCCGGGCAGATGCGCTGTAGTTGCCCAGCGGATCGGTATAGGGTGCAGGCTTCTTCGTGGCGTCGACCAAATAGGCGTCGGCCCCCGATGCTCCCCGCTCCTCGAACGAAAGTCGGACAGCCTGCTCATAGAGCGTCTTCGCCGTCTCGGCCGATCCCCAGCGCAGTTCGTACTCTGCATGCAGGAAGGTCGCTTCCGCGGCATTGAACCATAAATAGGGCGTATCGCTCGCAACGATCATATTCGAATACTTCGA
>ULVP01024053.1_pt1 | contig 12638 bp, 7 predicted proteins | sample 1959551 | NCBI WGS metagenome assembly ULVP01 (sample SAMEA4835789, study PRJEB28245) | human gut metagenome | biome: gut microbiome; material: fecal sample | place: Denmark | collected 2008 | reverse complement strand
CCCCCAGCCGTATTTTCCCCAGCTACTTTCGCTGTCACATGCCATGTGCCTGCTGTGATAATCTGCTCTGTCGCTGTACCCTTTACAACAGCATCTTTCTGGTTACATCCAACAATACCACCGGTATAGCCAAGATAGTTGTCAATCGTTGTATTTCCTTCTTCCTTTTGCGAATTATCTGTCAAAGAAACCGTTCCATAATTTGTACCAACGATACCGCCGGCATTCGCTCTTGCAGTTTCATATGCAGTTCCATCTACCATGCCGCCATGCACAACGGTATCTGCACTTCCAATCGTGTTTGCCTTGACCGTTGAATTATATCCATTGGCACCAACGATACCGCCAACATTTGCTGTCACGCCATCTCCCGCACCAGATACGCTTCCTGTAAATGTACATTCCATCACCTGTGCCGCATCTGTATCCTCTGCTTTTTCCGTCGCGATACCACTCACACCAACGATACCGCCGTAGCTTGCAATAGATGTACCACGGTTACCTACGATCGTTGCGCTTACATTACACTGATTGACTGTACCCTTGTTCTCACCGACAATACCACCTGCAACTTCTTTCGCTGTGATGGTTCCATAATTATTGCTTGTCAGAATCTTATTATTCGACTTGCGGCTCGCGCTGATCATACCACCTGCGTATCCAGTCTTTGCCGTTACAGCAGCCCGGTTCTTCGCATTCTCGATACGTAAAAATGTGTTTGCATCATCGTATCCAACAAGTCCGCCAACATAAGTATCTGATGTCACACTTCCACCGCCAACAGTACCTGTCACATACATCTGTACTTCACTTGTCTGGACATTGGCATTGCATACCTTGTCAACTACCGTCTCTTCGGATGGCTGATTTAAGGTCAGCTTTCTTACATTCTCCGCTGTCGTTCTCGCATAGGTCGTATCCGTACTGTTTACAAGCATCGTGTAACCGATGTAACCTCCAGTAAATGCGCTGCCTGTGATCGTGCCTCTGAAGTCTGACATGTCCGCAGAGGTCTGGATGCGGGCGTACTGAATATCTTCGGTTTTTGTAACCAATTTTGTTGTATAAAATATTAGCTTTGCATTATTTAAAATGTAATTATATACAGACTCATCCTCCGAATAAAACATCATCTGATAGTTTTCAGAGCTGCTTTTTTTGGCTATTCGTGTAACCGTTTTAGGACTTAATTTCCAATAATTATTTGCCTTTCCATCTTCTCCTATCTCTTCTACATATTCTTTATTCATTGAATTTGCATTCCATTGATCAAAGTGAATTGAAAGTTCATTTTCAACAGGAATCTTAACATACCAATCAAACGCATCATATTCACTATTGTTTAAAAATTGAACATTCGTTATCTGGTATACCGTTAAAAGTTGTCCAACCCATATTGTTGTTTTCCCGCCTGTTAATTTTAATTGGTATTCACCCTCTCCTGTACCAATTACTTCGTGTATATTTTTTTCTGTAATGTTATTGTTTCCTGGTTTAAGTACAGTTTTGTTTCCATCTCCTCCCGTATAATAGAATTCTATATCCGTAATATCAAAGGAATATGCTTCCTGATAGCTCTTAAATGTCAACACAAAACTTCTGCTTCGACTTTTATTATTGGCAGCTATCTTTAAATCATCTGGCCGTAATACATATATAATCTCTGATTTCTCCGAATCCTCAACTTCCTCCACTGGCAACTGCCATCCCCACAACTGTTTATCTATTAAAACATTTTGTTGCACATGTATTTTTACATACCAATCGGAGATTTCTTTATCACTGTCATTTACAGCTTGAATATTATATTTCACGGTCGGTGAATCTGCACTTCCCCATATTGTCTCTACACTCAAATCCAAGTAACAAAGTTTCGTTGTATTACCCGCGGAAGAATCCGTTGCCGTATCGGTAGATCCACTCTGTCCAGGCTCCGTAATCATGTTCTGGTTATACCCATTCGTATTGATGATGTTCGCGCCAATCACACCACCGACAAAATATTTGCCGCTGATGTTCTGTGTGCTTACATATAATTGTTTCGCACTTCCGTCTGCCTTCTGCAACATCAAAATCGACGCATTGCAGCCGGCAAGTCCGCCGACATAGCTTCCTTTATCTGTATCTCCATTTATACTTCCAGCCGTCACAGCGTAGTTTGTAACTTCCGCGCCACTATCATTATAACCAACGATACCACCAACATAGTTTTTACCGACGATGCGTACATTGTTATCTTTTCTTGCTTCTGCTTTGATCACACCATGATTGTAACCAGTGATTCCTCCAACATAATCAGCTGCATGGGAAACCGGATATTCCCCAGCAACAGTCACTGCACCCGATGTATCAAGATTTTCAAGCAGAGAACCTGTATTATAACCACTGATACCTCCTGCATACATACCGGTTGCATAGACAACGCCTGTATTCTGCCAGTTTGAAACGGTATTTTTCGAATTCACGGTATCGGATACTACAATTGGACTTGCGCCCTTTTCAACCAATACCAAAGTATCTCCGCTACTATTTCCTGTATCTTCCTGTGTTTTTGTCAGATCTATATCTGCATTCGCGCCAATCACACCACCGACATAGGAACAGCCAATGACATAGTTGTCATTTCTGCCATTTGTATTCGTATCGTCCGTACCCGAAAGCTCCGCAGAACCAGTTGCATAGCCGACGATACCGCCGACATAATCATGTCCAAATACATAGCTGTGCTTGCCATTATCCAATTCTGCACGCACACCCTGAAGCGTACTAAAATAACTGTAACCGGTAATACCGCCTACATAGGTTCCAGCTACCTTGTCCGCATAAGTTGCAAATGCCGTTCCATCCTGATTTCCAAGGAATGCCTGTAAATCTTTTCTCGAATAAAACGGTGTACTGTTGCTGTTTTTGATTGTAATATTTGCAAGGGCTGATGTATCATCTGTATGATTTGCCGCATACTCGTTTACACAGCTTCCTGCTATACCACCAACGAATTTACTGTCCTTTTTATCTTCGCCATCCTTCACGACTGCATATACAGCTCCTGTATTCTCACAGTCTTCCAATGTGATGGCAGTTGACCGATTCTTCTCTGTCCGAAGCTCGCCGACAACACCTCCCACATGTGAAAGTCCGGTTACCTTTGCAGCATTGGAAAGCTCCTTCCATGTGACTGCAGACACAACCGAATCCGAATCCGCAATCAATGTTCCGGTAATACCACCGACATAAGACTTTCCTTTTACAAAACTGGCTGTTTCTGCGTCTACATCATCATTTACGACTTCGAGATTTTCTAAGATTCCCGCCGTCTCTCCAGTCAAATCCTTACCATACATCGTGATTCCGGCAAAAGAGCCAACATAATCGCCCGGAGACGTTATCTGTACATCATCCAGTTTCAGATTCCCAATAGTTCCATAATTCGTGGCAAATAAACCAACCGGCTTTTTCTCATCATCCGCTTTACCAGTATCCATGTCTGTATACAACCTACACAGGGCATTTCCTGCCTGCGACATAGTAAGTCCCTTGATCGTATAAGACTTACCATCCGTATTCTTACCATCCAGAGAATCTTCCGCACGAAGCTGCTTCATCGAGATAAAGGATTCTGCCAGACTTTCTGTCTCATCATTTAAATTGATATTGATATCATTTCCATTTGTATTATAAAACGCCCCTGACGCCACAAATTTCGTCCAATCGATATCTTCCGCCAACTGGAAGTGACAGGCTAACGTTTTCTTTGTATCCTGCTCATAATGCGCACTGCTCAAGCGCAGTTCATCCACAGACTTCTCAGTATTCGCTGTAATGTCTGTCACGTAACGCATATTATAAAGATGTCTTGCATTTGCAATCGAATAATTGTAATTTACAACCTTCTTTGCAGCATCCGTGTTGTTATTTTCCTCGGCAAAATAAACATACGACTGGTTGCTCTGCCGTTCCGTTGTTGTATCATATGCAGCACCATACCCCTTGATGGAGCATTTAATCTTATTTGCATCCAGCCCAAACCGATGGAATGTATAGGTTGACTTGAATTTAAAGTTTGCATTGGCAACCTTACTTGCTTTCGATGTGTCCCGTAAAATTGACAAATTCATCTCATAGCTGGCAGATGTCGCCTGAAAATCCGCTGCATCCAATACGACACGGATCGTTCCATCCGTATCGCTCCATGCAAGGACTGGGAACTCCCCAAGCTCCTGCGCACTCCAAGTTCCAGTCTCATCTTTCACATACCGTGTGATTGCACAATTCTGTGCCTGCCGGTTTGCATAATTCTTGATCTTTGCTCCGTTTAATGTGAACTTCATAACCGGAACACCATCTGCCATATTCTCACTGGTACAGAAATCAGAATCTACATCATATACGGTAATGTCATAATTCATCTTCTGTGCGGCATTTGCCGGCTTGCTGACCTTGAACGACAGATTTAACGTATCTTCATTATTTAATTTCACTTCATCAATGGACGGCTTTTCCTTTGTACCCTTCAGCGCCGTCGACAATGTATCCACACCATAGTACCCGATCATACGGTCTTTCCGGTAAGAATCATACCGGGTGGCAATGTTAACCGAACCCCGAAGGGAATCATTGTCATTATCATACTCGAAAATTTCTACCTCATCTCCATTTGACTTGGCAGAATAAAGGACAGAAAATACCTGTCCATCCTCTAAGGAAAACTCGACGCAGATCGCGTCATTTAAGATAGACGTATCATACAGATACCCCTGTAAAAGCTGATATACGATTGGTGCCGTCAGGCTTGTCGTATCTTTTCCTGCCGCATACAGACTATAATCGCCCTTATTTGCACGCACAGAAACAAGCGTACCCTTATTTACCGTTACCCAAACGGAATCATCACTGTACGCCTGTCCTTCTTCGTAATATATCGAATCCAGCTTCACCTCGGCTGGACTAAAATTTTTCGTCTGCTTTGCAAAATCTTCTAAGGTTCCATTTGCATTATATTCCGACAACTGATTCTGCGCTGCCAAAAACATGGTCTCTGCATATTCATTCGCCTGGTTAAAGTCTGACCAGTCCTGCCATGCCATAAGTCCCATGACTGATATTGTGAGCAATATCGACAGCAACATCATCGTCACGATCATCTCAACAAGCGTGAAACCCCGATTGGATCTGCATCGTCTCTTTTGTGTCGATCTCATATTTATCACCTACTGTATAACACTATTCGCTTTATTATACAAATATATCGGAAAAAAGGCAAACTTTATCCAGTGATTTTTTTTGCATATTTTTGCCATTTCAGTGAAATTTGTGTGATATCTTACATAAATAGCTCCAGTATATACACAATCGCACACGAAACAAGCGACACCACAAACATGCTTGTCCTGCGCCATGCAAGGATCAGCGCCACGACGAATCCGATGCCTGCTGCCACCATACTGTTGCTCGCCGTGAGGATCGCCGGGAATGTCATAACCGCGAGCGTCACATATGGCACATAGAACAGAAACGACCGCACCGTCTTGTTCTTGATCTCTTTCTTGATCAATGTGAGTGGCAGAACACGGATCAGATACGTGACTGCTGCCATCACAAGAATGTACAGATAAATATTATGCTTCATGGTTCGCCTCCTCTTCTTCCTTCTCCTCATCCGGAAGCGGGAACAGCACGGCTGCCACCCCGGAGATCACAACAGTCAGAATAATCACCTTCATACCGGAAGAAATATTCTTGATCACCGGTATCTTCGTGAAAAGGAAGCTCGCCGCCATCGCGATGATCACAAGTCCGCGGATCACCTTATTGTCTCTGGCAGGCGGGATAATGATTGCCAAGAACATACCATATAATGCAACGGAAAGCGCACTAACCACGCCGCCCGGCAATACGTTACCGAGCACCACACCGAGGCAGGTGCCGATCGTCCATGCCGGAATCGCAATCGACATCGCACCATACATATAGCACGGATTTAATTTACCTTTTCTTGCAACTGAGATGCCGAAGATCTCATCGGTCACACCAAATCCAATAAAAAAGCGGTGTATGATTGAAAACTTCGGATCAAGCTTCTGTGTCAGTGCACACGACATCAGCATATATCTTAGGTTTATGACGAGCTGCATCAGTGCAAGCTCTGCATACCCTACGCCACCGGCAATCGCTGTGATCGCTGCAAATTCTCCTGCCGATGTCGTATTTGTCAGGCTCATAATTGTCGCCGGAAGTGCATACACCCCCGCATTTCGCGCCGCAATCCCAAGTGTAAATGCGACCGCAAGGTATCCAAGTGCGATTGGAATTGCATCCCGCATTCCATCGCAGTAATTTTTTCGATTTATATTTTCTGCTCCACTCATTTTATCTCATCCATCACTTCTTCTAAAGTTCCGCAGTCTGTCCGCACGCGGATATGGCAGGCACGCGCATAGACTGATCCCCGTTCTTTCATCATCGCCTGAATCTTCGCATACGGATCGTCACACTGTAACAGCGGACGGTTCGTACAATGCTTTACCCGCGCATAGGTCGTATCTGCATCTGCCATCAGATAATATACTGTTCCGACTTCTTTCAATAGATCACTGTTCTCCTTGCGAAGCGGCAGTCCACCGCCCGTCGCGATCACGCAATGTGTCTTCTCCCGAAGTTTCCGGATGACATCCGTCTCCAAAGCGCGGAAATATGCCTCTCCCTTCTTCTCGAAGATGTCCGGAATCGTCATTCCCTCCTGTGCCTCTATATAAAGGTCGGTATCAATAAATTCATATCCAAGCTTCTTGGCAAGTGCCTTTCCAACGGTTGTCTTCCCGGCACCCATATAACCGATCAGGACAATATTATCGCCGCGCTTCTTCCCGTAGATCGCATCCTGCAATGCCAGATACACTTTATCGGTCAGCGTCTCAGACACGGTCAGATTATTCCAAAGTTCATATGCAAGGATTCCCTGATATAATAACATCTTCAATCCATTTACCGCCGGCACGCCAAGCTTCGCCATCTCCTTTAAGAATGGCGTCTGTGCCGGATTGTAGATCAGATCCACGCCTGCCTTCGCCATCGCATAGAACGCATCGCCGAAATCAAACGGCATTCCGTCACCCTCATGCAGCCCGACCGAAGTACACTGGATCATCAGATATTTTCCATCCGGAATACTCTTATAATCCTCCGAAGCCACCGCCTGCACAACCGTCTTCCCTGCAAATGCATTCATATCATCCGCAATCGCCTGCGCCCGCGCAAATGTCCGGTTTACAATATACACCTGCTTTGCGCCATAGCTGACACACATATATGCGACCGCACGTGCGGCACCACCTGCGCCAAGCATGATAACCGTCTCATCCTTTAGCGCAATTCCTTCGGTCTCTAATGCTTTTGCCAATCCCGGCATATCCGTGTTGTAGCCCTTATAGCCACCTTCCACACGGACAAGTGTATTCACTGCACCAATCGTCTTCGCGGCGATATCGACATCCACGAGAGTCTCCATCACATGCTGCTTGTGTGGCACGGTAATATTCAGTCCAAGCACGCCTTCGTCATACGCAAGCTTCACACAATGAGAAAGCTCCTCGTCCTCCACGCAGAATGGCACATACCGCTCTGACAGTCCGAGTGCATCGCTGAGCGTGTCATGGATGACCGGTGACAATGTATGTTTGATCGGATTTCCGAAGATTCCAAGCAGATACTCTGCGGTGACATCCTCGTAACCCGGTATCGCATATTTCATGATTTCCATCGCTATTTTCCCCTGTTTCGTCTATAATTGTCTAAAATCAGACATTTTCCTCAAATATAATACCATAAAAGTGAAAACCTGCAACCATTTAGATACATTTCGGATACATTTGTATCTTATAATATAGACAGTTCTTACACGCAGCCCCAACAATCAACGGGGATGCCGCACGAAAACTACGAGGGGGAATTTCATATGAGACGCAAAACCATATTCTATAAAATGGTGATCGGTGCACTCCTGCTTTCCATCTTATCCGGATGTGGAAAGAAAGCGGGCGTCGATTATATTCAGGAGAACGATTCCAGACAGGATGCCGTTTCCGCATCCGACTTACATCTGAACTATTCCGTATCAAACGGACGCACGACCGTCAATGTCGACGCCGATGTGAACACCAGTCTGTCCACGCAGTCTGCTCCGGTTGCGACTGCCGTCCGGTGCGACTATACAAATGAAGATATCACACGCATTGCGGCTGCAATCTTCGATGAGGGAAGCTATAAATTATTCCTTCCATACAGCCGTCAGTCAAAGGAAAATATCACTGCTGCCTGCGATGCATTTGCAGAGACTTTTGCTACCTACGCAGATAAATCCAAGATTCCGTATAATCTGTTGGCGGAATGCTCCTATGCACAAAATGCAAAAGACGGCGGCGTCTTTGATCCTATCGAGACAGATGGAACGATTCAATACTATCCAACCATCAAGCCAAGTGCAGACAGCGAGGAATTTTGCAACTTCTGTAATATCCGTGGCACGATAGACGGAAAGGACTATCAGCTTTCCTTCGTCCAGACGCGCAAGCACTGCATGCTTGTGTTGCACAAAGATTATAACGAAGAGCTTACCTATGGCTTGTTTAACCAATTATCCCCGATCCGTCCGGATATGCTCGAAACGCTTGCCGGCAGCGACAACATCTGCTCGTATTCCACGGAAGGTGCCTCAACGCTTGTCACCGATACGCTCTCCAGAATGGGAATCGATGATTATGTAGTTACCGGCGTATTTCCTACGCAGACCATCCGGCCTGTCTACGATATTGATGACGCTTATCAGGTATCTGCGAACTACAACAAGGAACCGGTTATTTCCTATGATTCCTATCTGGTCTACGGTGGACGCAGCTTAGATGCGCTTACCCCTGTCTACACCACTGCGAACTTCCAGACAGAGCTGACCGATTATGAAAGCATGGATCAGGACGAAAACGGAACTATCACCAATTACGAGGATTATACCTTCTATGGTTATGAATTCATCACCGCCAATGTCGGAAATGACGGTTTGAATTATCTGATTGTCTCCAATCCTATGAAGATCGAAACCATCGACGTCGATATGGCGAATACATTAGATTTCTCCCAGATCGATACGATCGCACAGGACTACATCAACAAACACACCTTTGATGAGACGGTGTATGACATAACCGATATCCGGTATGGACTGATCCGGGTATCCAACGAAGAGGATGATTCCTACCAGTTGCTCCCGGCATGGTATTATCTTGCAGAAGGAAGCGAGGAAAGCAAACCCTATTATTTCCCATCTGCCTACGTCATTATCAACGCCATCGACGGAAGCATCTACAATAACGAACTTGGCTACATCTATCAACATAGAAACAAATCAGATTAACAGGAGGACGATCTTATGAAGAAACGAATTGCAGGCATTCTCATATCCATCCTTGCATTATCCGCCCTGTCCGGGTGTGGAAAAGAGAAAGATATCTCATACGTGGATGAACCGGCAACGACAAGCGATGCTGCCACCGCTTCGGTTCTGCACCGGAATTATGAGGTCACAGACGGACTCCTGACATTTACGGTGGATGCCGATGTCGATACCTGTTTATCGGCACAAAGCTCACCTGTGGTAAAAGTCTCCCGAAACGACTACACCAAGGAGGATATGAAGCGGATTGCAGATGCCATCTTCGATGCTGGAAGCTACGCATTATTCCTGCCCTATGTCCTGCGCCCGGACGAGGAAGTCAAAAGTGCGTGCGCCGATATACAGGAAGAAATCGCACAGTACAGTGACAGCGCAGACATTCCATACTCTTTGCTACAGGAATACTATATCGCCCAGCAATGTATGGAGAATGACAACGTGGTCACCCCGATTCATACGGATGGTTCCCTGAAATGGTATCGTTTCACCTCCACCGAAAATACGGATATTTATACAAATTTCTGCGTCATCAAAGGAACGATCAGCCAGAAGCCTTACTATCTGTCGTTTATACAGACGGATGCGTACTGTACGATGCTGCTCCACACGATCTACGAACCATATATCCAGTATCCGCAATACTACGACACCTATGCAAACCCTCTTTATGAGAATGAATCGTACTCCGACGAATGTCAGTATTCTAAGGAAGAATCAAAAGCAATGGTGCTTGATACGCTTCGGACTATGGGAATCTCCGATTACACGATCACAGATGTACAGAAGGCTCAGACCATAAAACCCGATTACGAGATAACGAAAGATGGTGAAATCATAGCCAGCGATTCTTCAAACGATGGGTATTCCTATGATTCCTATCTGCTCTATGGCGGCAGAAATGTGGACGGTATCGCTCCTGTTCATACGGATTTCAATTTTTCCCGCGAACTGGTCTCTGGGACAATCGGTGAAAACAGCAGCTCCAACGATTCTTACACGAATACCAGATATGGATTTGAAGCCATCTTCGCGAATGTCGGAAATGATGGTATCAACTATCTGGTTATCCAGAATCCGATGAAAGTAGAGGAAGTCTTAGAAACAAATGCACAACTGCTCTCTTTTGATCAGATTGACGCAATCGCCAAAGATTACATCTCGAAGTTCGATGGGACGACTTTACCATTTTCTGCGGATAACACCTACAAAATCAAGGAGATTCAATATGGATTAATCCGGTTATTTGACGAAGAATCTGATTCCTATATGTATATTCCTGCGTGGTATTACATGATCGATGGGGAATCTCTTTCTTCCCCATTTTGTACATTTTCCCCATACGTCATAATCAGTGCCATCGACGGAAGCATCTATCATGATTATAACGGAAACATCAACTAAAGCGAAAGGAGAACGCATATGAAGAAACTATCCTGGATTTTAATTATTACACTTCTTGCATCCTGTCTCTCTGCCTGCGGCAGGAAAGAGACTGTCATCTATCAGGGAGATACCGCATCTTCGTCCGATGCCACAGATAACCCTATCCGGAATCTCGATTACACCGTTCCGGGGGACAAAGGAACTCTGACTGTACAGGCACAGGTGGATACCTCGCTTGCCGAGAAATCAGCACCGGTTGCATCTTTATCCCGCGCTGACTTCACGGACGAAGGCATCCAGACGTATGCAGACCTGATCTTCGACGAGGGAAGTTATTCACTATTTATGCCATATGATTTTCGTTCGATTGAGGACTTAACCTCCGCCTGCGGCGCATGGGAAGATACATTCAAAAGCTATGAGAATTTCTCTACGATCCCGGAATATATGATTGCAGAATACTACGACGCTACAAATGTCCTTGCGACGAAAAAGCAAGATGCCGATGCAGCAAAGCGTGTCGTAGAAACCAACGGTGAAATGAAATGGTATATCAATCCCTATAGCGAAAGGGATGATATCGGGCAATTTATACCGAACCAATTCTGTATTATCGACGGAACCATTTCCAAAGAGCACTATTATCTGGCATTTTTTAAATCCAACCTATTCTGTCGTATGGTATTATACAAACAGTACTGTACTGATGCTATCGATTTTTCTACCAGTAACACCTATAAGGCGTATCCAATTTCTTCCGCTTACGTTGAGCAAAATGGGGGAAACTGCTGTTCCCTCTCCCTCACAGAAGCGAAGCAGATTACTGAAAAATATATGCAGACACTGAAGATTACTGATTATACAATTGTGCAAACACTGGATGCTATACGACATCCCCAACATTATACGATCAATGCCTCCTTTGCCGTAGAACCTCCGGCAGAAGAAACAGAACCTGCCACAGACTCCTATCTGTTCTATGCCAGCCGAAGCCTGAATAATCTTTCTACCTTATATACATCTGAAACATTTTCAACAACCCTGACGGATTATTCCAATGCCGAATATGACGCCAATGGTGGTTTTATATTCTCCGCGGACGAATCCAATACATTTTACGGTTTTGAATCTCTGACCGCCAGCATAGACAGCAACGGGCTTTCCTACCTGATCTGGAACAATCCAATGCAGGTAGACACCATAGAAGCAAAAACTTCTCCAACCCTGTCATTTGATCAGATTGATGCCATTGCAAAGGCACAGATTGATTTCATGAGCATATGGAACAGCAGTCCTTTCGATCCCCTTTCCATAGCTGATTGCGAATACACGGTAACGAGTATCGAGTATGGTCTGATCCGGATTTCTGATTCCAAGCACAAATCCTACTCGCTCGTTCCTGCATGGTTTTACATGCTTAAACCGGATGAAGCCGGTATCCTTTACAAATCCAGTTATGCAATTATCAATGCGATTGATGGCAGCATCTATAACCCATTTATTGGCACACTGGAACCAACAGACAACAGTCAGACAGAGAAATGACAGACAATCATACAAAAATCCGAAACAGGCTCACAGCTATATGGCAGATTATAATCATGAAAAAGGGATTGCATATGCAATCCCTTTTGTAGTGTGTGTGATTTTAAGTTTATTTACTAATTTGTTGTTATTACTTTCTAAGACCAAGCTGCTCGATAAGTGTTCTGTAACGCTCGATATCCTTGCTCTTAAGGTATGCGAGAAGGTTTCTTCTCTGACCAACCATCTTAAGAAGACCTCTTCTTGAGTGGTGATCCTTTGGATGTAC
>ULVP01064547.1_pt1 | contig 12678 bp, 8 predicted proteins | sample 1959551 | NCBI WGS metagenome assembly ULVP01 (sample SAMEA4835789, study PRJEB28245) | human gut metagenome | biome: gut microbiome; material: fecal sample | place: Denmark | collected 2008 | reverse complement strand
GTGGATCGGGGCGACGAGCGGCGCAGGCGATCCAGCAGCAGCACGGCGGCGGTACGCACCTGCACGTCCTGCCGGACAGAGAGCATCTCCGCGAACCGCAGCAGCAGCGCCCCGTGGCGGGCATACACCGTGTCCGGCAGGGAGACCGCCGCGTCCAGAAGCTGGAACGCCGTGGCGTCATCCAGCTGGTCGGGGCGGCGGTAGTAGGAAAACAGCGGCGTCAGGAAACGCTCCTCCCTTCCGGCGGCGTGCTGAAGCAGGGAGGCGACCACGAATTTCAAGGTATAGCCGATCCAGCGGCGGTGCTGGGGCATCAGCTTGTGATCGGGATAGATGATCTTGTCCAGATACAGCTTCCACTGATCCAGATCGGTGACGCCGCGTGGGTCGGGACGGCTGCCGGCGGGACGCTCCTTGGCGTAGCCGGCGTGGAAGCCGCCGATGATCTCGCCCAGCAACGCCGCCGCCTGTCGGCGGATGTCGCCCTCCCGGTGCATCAGCAGCTCATAGAGGAAGGCCAGCGTCTGTACCTTCTGGGGGATGTGCAGGTACAGGGAGTAGGATTCAAATACGCCCAGATAGGCGCGGAGACGGCGCCAGTTAGTCTCGCCGCGGGCCAGCTCCAGCAGTTGGGCAAAGCTGCGCTGGCCGGTGAGACGGCTCATCAGCTCCATATTGTGTCCCACGCACTGCATGGTCAGGGCGTGGAGCGCCTCATCATCAGTCATGAGGGCGGTCTGCTTCTCCGGCCGGGGCGGCGTGTCATGCCCTTGCAGCGTCACATCCACGCCCCTGTCGACCATGAACTGCTCAAAGTCCCGCAGCCGGGCGTAGACCCGCATATACCGGCATCGCTTGGCGTCGTCCACGCCGTCCAGCTTGGACAGGATCACGTCAAAGGCCTCCGCCAGCGAGGAGATGCGGGTGATCTCCCGCCCGTCGGGATCGCGGCTCTGCTTTACCCGGAAGTCCGCGTAGATCAGCAGCAGCGATTCCACCGAAAGATAGTCCGGCTCCAGATCCCAGACGGAGTGGTTGGCGGCCACATGACCGATGTCGGTGATACGGCGGCGGCGGAACCACAGGTCGGTGTAGTAGTAGTGCAGGTAGGGTACCCGCTCGCCGGGGCGGCAGCCGAATTTGCCGATATCGTGTCCGGCGGCGCTGCCGGACACCAGCGCCAGATCCAGCGGGATACCGGCCCGGCGCAGGCCGCGGGCGGCGGTCATGGCCACATGGTGGACGCCGGCGATATGCTCCAGCGTGCGGTAGGGTGTGGCCTCCAGCCCCAGACGCATCAGCTCGTAGACGTACTCCCGCTTCCAGCTTCGCAGCATCTGGCCGAGGCTGGCGGCGCAGGTACAGCCGGATAGCTCCTCCTCCGTGGGGAAGTCGAAGGTCCAGGCCGGGTCGCGGGGCAGCAGCTCATCCTCCGCCGCAAACAGTACCTGTAGGACAGAGAGAAGGAATACGGCTCCGGCGGCGCAGGACGTGTCCGCGTCCTCCTCTGGAAACAGCAGGCGGCAGGCGAAATCGTAGGTGTATGCCAGCCAGCCCCGCGCGGGCTCCTGCCCACCGCTGAGGGCGTCCAGCTCCGGGCGGCACAGCGCCAGCACCTCGGCGCAGCGCAGCCGTACCCCGTGGAACAGCGGGGCAAAGCGCTGCATATAGTTCTCCGCCTCCAGCGCCCGGGCAAAGGACTCCCCATCGGGGAGCCAGTCCGCCGCCGGGCGGCTGGTCAGGCGGCGGCGCAGAGCGCCGTTCATCTGCCGGATGCGTTTTTTCGTCATGGCGATCCCTCCTGCGTCAGAGGCGCACCGCCCGGAAAAGCGCCGGGCGGCGGCAGTTTTCATCAAATATTTTATGCCATGAGCGCAGGCGCTGTCAACATTTTCCCGCCCGCAAACTTATACAGCCCTTAAACCTTTGTTCATGTTTTATTCACATTTGCGAAAAAGGGGCATGGTATGATAAAAGCGACTTTTTTTCGGCGGATATACCCACGTTTTGCGGAACATTTTTCCGGGGCGCTCCGTCATAGAAGTATGTGAGATACTGCGGCGTGCCGCAGAGGAAAAGCAAAGGAGATATAGAAAAGATGAAGAAAGCTGCATTCATTCTGGCGCTGGTCATGCTGCTGGGCGTAGCGGCCGGCTGCGGCGAGAGTAACGGCGAGGCATCCGTCCAGTCCGTCTCCATGATCTGCGGGATCGGCACCGCCGGCCTGACAGACCGGTTCGCAGGTGTGGTCAGCGCAATGGGCGAGACAAATATCAAAAAGGACGACTCCCTGACCATCGGGGAGATCAAGGTTAAAGTGGGCGACGCCGTCAAGGTGGGCGACGTGCTGTTTACCTACGACATGAGCCAGCTTGAGATCAGCCTGGAGGAGGCGCAGCTGGCGCTGGATGATCTGAAGGACACGCTCGCCGACAAGGAGAAGGAGAAGGAGCAGGCCGAGGCCGCGTTGAATGAGATCGAGGACGACACCGAGAGAAACAAGACCCTTGGACAGATCCGCCAGATCAATCTGGATATCCGCACTACCAACCGCAGCATCACGGAAAAGGGCCGGGAAATCGAGAAGATACAGAACAATATGAAGAACAGCTCCGTCAAGGCGGAGGTGGAGGGCGAGGTCAAGAGCGTCAATCCCAACGGCGGCACCGACGACCGGGGCAACGCCCTGCCGCTGATCTCCATTGTCCAGACCGGCGGCTTCCGGGTCAAGGGCTACGTCAATGAGAGCAATGCGTCGGTGCTGAACGAGGGCGCCAAGGTGGTCATCCGCGCCCGCACCGGCAATCAGACCTGGAGCGGCGCCATCACCAGCATCGACTGGAACAACCCGGCGCAGAGCGGCGGCAGCAACTACTATGATGGCGGCTCCAGCGACACCGGCACCTCCAGCAAATATCCGTTTTATGTGGAGCTGGACAGCAGCGACGGACTGCTGCTGGGCCAGCACGTGTACATCGAGCCGGATCTGGGCCAGAGCGACAGCCCCGCCGGCATCCAGCTTCCGGCCGGCTTTATCAACGACGCCGACACCTCTCCGTGGGTGTGGGCGCAGGGCAGCAACGGCAAGCTGGAGAAGCGCAGCGTGACGCTGGGCGAATACAACGGCGAGCTGGATACCTACGCCGTGACGGACGGCCTGACGGCCTCGGACTATATCGCCTACCCCGACGACACGCTGAAGGCCGGTATGACCTGCGTCACCTATGACGAGAGCACCTTTGAGCCGGATGACAGCGTCACCACACCGGGCGGCGACATGGACGGCATGGACGGCATGGATAGCATGCCCGGCGGCACGGATGGTATGGACGGTGGCATGGATGGCATGGACGGCATGACCGGCGGCGTGGACGTTCCGGAGGATATGCAGACCGCGGATGCGCCGGTGGAGGGTTGAGTATGATCCTTGAAATGCGCGATATCTGCAAGGACTACCCCATGGGAAAATCCGTGAACCACATTCTCAAGCACATCGATCTGGATGTGGAGGCGGGGGAGTATCTTGCCATTATGGGTCCTTCCGGCAGCGGAAAGACCACGCTGATGAATCTCATCGGCTGTCTGGATGTACCTACCAGCGGCAGCTACCTGCTGGGCGGGCAGGACATCACCAAATGCACCCCCAAGCAGCTGGCGGAGGTGCGGAACAAGCAGCTGGGTTTCGTGTTCCAGTCCTTCAACCTGCTGCCCAAGCTGACGGCACTGGAAAATGTGGCGCTTCCCCTGCTGTACGGCGGCGTGAAAAAGGCCGAGCGGCTGGAGCGCGCCCGGGAGGCGCTGGAGACGGTGGGGCTTGCCGACCGTGTGGACCACCGGCCTGACCAGCTCTCCGGCGGCCAGTGCCAGCGTGTGGCCATTGCCCGCGCCATCGTGGGAAAGCCCCAGCTGCTGCTGGCTGACGAGCCCACCGGCGCGTTGGACTCTGCCAGCGGCGCGGCGGTGATGGAGCTGTTCCAGCAGCTCCATGACAGTGGCTCCACCATCATTATGATCACCCACGATCAGGGCATCGCGCAGCATGCCCACACCATTATGAACATCCGCGACGGTGTGCTGTCAGGAGGTGCGTTCCATGAATAAAACCCTGAAAAAGACGCTGCTGATCGCGGGCATTGCCGTGGCGGTATGTGCCGCCGTCTGGGGCGGTCTGACGCTGGCGCGGAACGCCCAGCGGGGCGACGTCAACGTGTATCAGGTATCCGATTTTGCCATGACCGACTACTGGGGCGACACCGCCAACACCAGCGGCACCGTGAGCACGGATAAATTACAAAAGATCTATATCTCCGAGACCCAGGAGGTCAGTGCGATCTACGTCAAGGAGGGGCAGAACGTCAAAAAGGGCGATAAGCTGCTGGCTTACGACTCCTCCCTGTCTCAGGCGCAGGTGGAGCAGGCGGAGATCGATCTGGACACGGCACAGCTCAACGCCAAGGCCGCCAAACAAAATCTGGAGCTGTACAAAATAGCGGAGGACAAGGAAAAGCTGCAGATCGAATACGACACCCAGTACGCCAAGCTGGAGGCTCTGATCCAGGCGCAGGACAAGGAGGCGGGCCGCTACGAGCCTGTGAAGGAGGGTCTGCTTTCTGTCGAAGGCAGCAACGGCAAAACAAAGTCGACGCCGCTGTACTATCAGATGCTGGAGGACAACGGCACGCAGGAGTACTACCTGACGGACGAGTTCATCCGCACGAAGATCCTCAAGCACCGCACCAGCGCCTATGTGGTGCTGGTGGAGAAGGCGGGCAACGTGAACAACGGCGCCGTCACCTGCTACGGTATGTACCTTGTGGCAGATGACACCGCCGCACCGGTGAAGCTGAAGATGCTCAACGACCTGCCGCCCTACGAGGACGCCTACTCCACGAAGAACACCAAGGAGATCAAGGAGGCCAGAGAGAAGCTGGACAAGATCAAGGAGCTGCTGGATACCTCCCTCACCAAGGAGGAGCTGAAGGCGCTGATCGCCAGCACCGAGAAGGAGGTCTATTCCACCCAGCGTGCCGTCCGGCGGGCGCAGATCGAGCTGGATAAGAAGAAAAAGGAGCTGGGAGACGGCAACGTGTACAGCGAGATCGACGGCGTTGTGAAGGTCGTGCGGGACGCAAAAGAGGCCTTCAACAACAGCGAGCCTGTGGTGGAGGTCTCCGGCGGCGGCGGTTACTACGTTACCGGCACCATCGGCGAGCTGGATCTGGGTACCGTCAAGATCGGCGACACGGTGCAGATCAGCAGCTGGATGACCGGCGCAAGCTGTGAGGGCAAGATCGTGGAGATCAGCGATTTCCCCACGGACAACGGCAGCTCCTGGGGCGGAGACTCCAACAGCAACGTGTCCTACTACCCCTTTAAGGTATTTGTGTCCGAGGACGCCGACCTGCAGGCCGGCGACTATGTGGATATGTCCTATCAGAAGACCGTGGCAACCGACGGCCCCAGCCTATACCTGCAAACCATGTTCATCCGCTCCGAAAACGGCAAGAGCTATGTGCTGGCGCGGGGTGAGGACGGCAAGCTGGAGCAGCGCTGGATCCAGACGGGCCGCGACCTGTGGGGCAGCTACACCCAGATCCGCGGCGGCTTGACGGTGGACGATTATGTGGCGTTCCCCTACGGCCGTGACGTGAAGCCCGGCGCCGCCACGGTGGAGGCCACGGCGGATCAGCTGTACGGCGGTATGTAAGGAGGGCGAAGGTATGTTAGAAAATATCAATCTCGCCTTTCAGGGCGTTTGGAGCCACAAGCTGCGGTCATTCCTGACCATGCTGGGCATTATCATCGGCATTGCCGCCATCATCACCATCGTGTCCACCATTCAGGGCACCAACGAGCAGATCAAGGAGAACCTGATCGGCGCAGGCAACAATGTGGTGCGTGTCCAGCTGACGCAGGACGGCAATCAGGTGGAGCTGGGCTATATGGCGCTGCCCGAGGGCGTCAGCGTCATCACCGAGGAGATGCGCGATGAGATGAGCAAGCTGGACAGCGTGGCGGATGTGGCGCTGTACCACCAGCGCCAGTGGCCCGACGGTGTGTACGTGGGCAACAACTCCTTCAGCGGCAACCTGTACGGCATCGACAGCCACTATCTGGCCGCAGCGGACTATGCTGTCAACTATGGCCGGGGCTTCAGCGCGTCGGACTTTGCCGCCTGCCGGAAGGTGGCGCTCATCGACACCAAGACGGCGCAGAGTCTGTTTCAGGGTGAAAACCCCATCGGCGGCACCATGGAGATCTCCGGCGAGCCGTTCACCGTGGTGGGTGTGATCTCTCCGCGGGTGACCTCCGAGCCGGTGATCAACAACCTTAACGACTACTATATGTACACCGGCAATACCTCCGGCACGGTGTTTATCCCTGACAGCTGCTGGCCCATCGTCTATCGCTATGACGAGCCCCAGTCCGTGGCGGTTCGCGCCACGTCCACCAACGATATGACCACCGCCGGCAACAACGTGGCGGAGTACCTGAACGGTCATGTTATCTCCGGCGACACGTTCAAGTACCAGTCCAAGGACCTGCTGGAGCAGGCCAGCCAGCTGCAAAGCCTGTCCGAAAGCTCCAACAAGCAGCTGATCTGGATCGCCGCCATCTCTCTGGTGGTGGGCGGCATCGGCGTGATGAACATCATGCTGGTGTCGGTGACGGAGCGTACCCGCGAGATCGGCCTGAAGATCGCCATCGGCGCCCAGCAGAGCCGGATCCGCTGGCAGTTCCTGACGGAGGCGGCGGTGCTGACCAGCATGGGCGGCATCCTGGGCGTAGGCTGCGGCATCGGCCTTGCGGAGATGATGTCCCATGTCATGAGCACGCCGGTGGCCATCAGCGTACCGGCCTGCATCATCGCCGTGGCCTTCTCCATGTGCATCGGCGTGGTATTCGGCTTCGTACCGGCGGTGAAGGCCTCCAAGCTCAACCCCATCGAGGCGCTGCGCCGCGAATAAAAAAACACACAAAAAAGAAAGACCTGCCCGGCAGGTCTTTCTTTCTTGCTTTTTTCAGCGGGTGGTAGGCGGCGGCGCGTTCCAGCCGTCGGGGAAGTTTGCCAGCACCCAGCGGCGGGTGTGGTCGATAAAGGCGCGGGTACTGTTGGACAGGGCGTTTTTGTCCTTGACGCAGACGCCGATGTTCCGGTAGAAGGGCTGGGGCAGAGAACAGGCCACCAGCGGGTAGGCGCAGCGGTAGAGCATCAGCTCCTCCATGATGCTGATGCCCAGTCCGTTGGACACCATGGCCAGAATGGTCTGGTCCTGCTGAACGGTGTACTGGATCTTCGGCGTGATGCCCAGCGTGTCGAACACCGCCTGTATCTCATAGTCGTCCCCCTCGTCCAGCAGGATCAGGGGGTACTTCTCCAGTGCCTCCGGCGGGAAGGGGTCGGCGCCGGCCAGCGGGTGTCCGCAGGGAACGATGACCTTCCACTGATCCTGCTGCAAAAGCCAGCAGTCCAGATACTTTTCCGCCGGGGCGGGCAGGCTGATAAAACCGCAGTCCGCCTGCCCCTTGAGTACCCAGTCGCTGATCTCATTGTTGAAGTTGGAGGGCAGCAGCTCAAATTCGATGCGGGGGTACAGCTCCTGAAATGTCTTGAGAATGTTGGGCAGCCACTTTTCCGACACGCTGGTGAAGGTGGCGACCTTCACCAGACCGGTTTCCATCCCTCGCAGGTCGGCGGCCCGCTGCTCCAGCTGGTGCTGCATGGCGCACATCTTCTCAAAATAGGGCATCAGCGCCCGGCCATCCGCCGTGGGGGTGACACCGCCGTGACTGCGGATGAGCAGGGAAACGCCCAGCTCCTCCTCCAGCGAGCTGATGGCATGGCTGATGCCGGACTGGGTAAAGCTCAGCTCCCGCGCCGCCGCTGTAAAGCTGCCGCGCTCCACCGTTTTCAAAAAGATCTGGTATTTTGCCACGCTCATGCGCCCACGCTCCTCTCTTTGCGCCAGTATACCACACCGTGTTGTGCGGTGCAAAGTATTTTTCATGATTTTGATGAATATGATGCGTTTTACAAATTGAATATTGTATGATACAGTAAAGATACATTAAAGAGACGTTAAGAATTCAACAGAAAAGGAGGCGCTGAAGCATGGGTCCGAATGTTATGTTGGCAGCTCTGGCCGGTCTTCTTCTGGTGGTCGGCATCGTCAGCAGAGTCACAGACAAGTAAAACTTTTCTTTTCCCGTTGTGTATATCCCGCCCGGAGGGACCTCCCCAAGCCTCCGGCACGACAGTCCCGCGCAGTGCGCGGGGCTGTCGCTTTTTCCGGGGAGGTACGGCAGAAAAGAAAAGCTTCCTATATCATTCCGTGTTTTCTTGTGGTATAATCGCCGCAGAACGGCTGCCGCATAAGGCGGCCGCAAAGAAAAAAGAGGTATCGGGACATGACACAGAAAAAGACGCATACGCTGTCGCTGCTGGCGGCACTGACCTCCGCCGTGATCTTCGGCATGAGCTTTATGTTCTCCAAGCTGGCGCTGGAGGTGGCGGCGCCTACGGTGCTGCTGGCCTTTCGGTTCACCGTGGCGGTGGCGGCCATGTCGCTGGTCATCTTAGTCAATGCGCTGGTAGGAAAGCTCCGGGGGCGGCCGCTGTTCGCCTTTTCCCTGCGGGGCAAGCCGGTGTATAAGCTGGTGCTGCTGGGCATCGTGCAGCCGGTGGCGTATTTTATCTTCGAGAACTACGGTATCCTGTACACCTCCTCGGCGGTGGCGGGTACCATCATCGCCGCCGTGCCGGTGTGCTGCATCCTCATGGATGTGCTGGTGCTCCACGAGCGGGTGACGCTGAAGCAGGTGCTGTGCGCGCTGGGCGCCATCGGCGGCGTGGCGCTGATCTCCGTGGGCGGCGCCATGATGGTCTCCGCGCTGGGTATGCTGTTTCTGGTGCTGACCATGCTCAGCGATACGCTGTACTACGGCATCAGCCACAACGCCGCCAAGCGCTTCACCCCCTTTGAGATGACCTACGTCATGTTCATCGTGGGCATGGTGGTGTTCATCCCGGTGGGACTGATCTATGCCGGCGGGCTGCACAGCCCCCTCATCACCGGGCCCATGCACGACGGCGGCTTCTGGGTAGCGGTGCTGTATCTGGGGCTTTTGTCCTCGGTGCTGGCCTACGGCCTGCTGAACTTCGCCAACAGCCATCTGTCCGTGTCGGAGACGTCGCTGTTTTCCAACGTGACAACGGTGGTATCGGTGCTGGCAGGCGTGGTGCTGCTGAAGGAGCCGTTCAGCGTGTGGCAGATGCTGGGCGTGGCGGTGATCCTGGTCTGCGTATTCGTCGCCAACGTATCCGGCGGCAAGGAAGCCTGACGATTTTTACAGGAGGTGCTGCGATGTATAAGAACGAGACGCGCTATGCGCTGATAAACGGCGTCCTGCTGGACGGGACGCGGGACATGACCCCCCAGACCGGCAAGATCGTCTGTGTGGAGGGCGGTAAGATCGCCGCCGTCACCGACGGCCCTGTTCCTGCCGGGTACGAGCCGGTGGATCTGGCGGGACGATACGTTCTGCCGGGACTGATCAACCTGCACGTACACCTGCCGGCCTCCGGCAAGCCGAAGAAAAAGCCCTCCGACCCGAAAAAGCTGGTGAAGCTCATCACCTCCAACGGCCTTATGCGCCGGGTAGGCGTCAAGCTCTGCGAGAGCTACGCCAGGACAGAGCTGCTCAGCGGCGTCACCACCATCCGTACCGTGGGCGGCGTGGCGGACTTCGACACCATCATCCGCGACAGGGCGGCGGCAGGCGAGATCCTCAGCCCCCGGGTGGTGGCCTCCAATATGGCGGTATCCGTACCGGGCGGCCACATGGCCGGCTCGCTGGCCTATGAGGCACGGACGCCGGAGGAGGCGGCGGCCTATGTGGAGCGGATCGCGGCGGAAAAGCCCGACCTCATCAAGCTGATGATCACCGGCGGCGTGATGGACGCCGAGGTGGTGGGCGAGCCGGGCGTCCTGCGGATGGAACCGGCACTGGTGAAGGCCGCTTGCGACAGAGCCCACGGGCTGGGCATGAAGGTAGCTGCCCATGTGGAGAGCCCGGAGGGCGTCCGGGTGGCGCTGGAGAACGGCGTGGACTCCATCGAGCACGGCGCCAAGCCGGATGAGGATATCCTGCGCCTGCTCAAGGAGCATGGCGCGTTTCAGGTGGCTACCCTCTCCCCCGCCATCCCCTATGCGCTGTTTGACCGCAGCGTCTCCCACGCCACCTACGAGCAGCAGGAGAACGGCAAGGTGGTGCTGGAGGGCGTGATCGCCATGGCCCGGGCGTGTCTGGAAAACGACATCCCCGTGGGACTGGGCACCGATACCGGCTGCCCCTATGTCACCCACTACGATATGTGGCGGGAGCTGTGCTACTTCGTGAAATACTGCGGCGTGACGCCCGCCTTCGCGCTGCACAGCGCCACGCTGCTCAACGCCCGGCTGGCGGGCATCGACAGCGTCACCGGCTCCGTGGAGGCGGGGAAGGCCGCCGATCTCATCGTGTGCGACCGTGATCCGCTGGCCGATCTGTCGGCGCTGCGGAGCCTGCACATGGTCATCAAGGACGGCGTCCGCATCGAGCATCCCGCCGTGAAGAAGCTGCCGGAGGTGGAGCGGGAGCTGGATAAATTCCTGTGAGATGCACCGCGTATACAAGAAATGAAAACGGGACGACCCCATCGGGTCGTCCCGTTTGCTATTGCTCCGGCATAGTTCTTACAGCGCTAATTCCTTCAGCACGCCGCGGCACTTGGCGTTGGCGGCAAACACCGACGAGGGGTGCAGCACGTCCAGCGGCGTATCCGCCAGCGTGGTGACGGTGCCGCCGGCCTCCGTCACGATCAGACTGCCGGCAGCGTAGTCCCACGGGGACAGACGGCACTCGTAGAACAGCTCCACCCGTCCGGCTGCCACCTGACACAGATCCAGCGCTGCCGCCCCGAAGCGGCGGAAGTCCAGACCCTTTTCGTATAGCTGCCGCATCAGGGAGAAGCTGCGCTCCGTCAGACTGCGGTCGTAGATGGTGGAGCCGCAGAGGAACACGGCGTGTGCCATGTCCTTGTCGCTGACGCGGATGGGAAGACCATTGCAGAACGCGCCGCAGTCCTTCTGGGCGGAGAACAGCTCGTCGGCAAAGGGGTCGTAGACCACGGCGTACTCCACCTGCCCGTCGTGGGCCAGCGCCACGGAGATGTTGCTGTAATGCAGGCGGCGGACAAAGTTGGTGGTGCCGTCGATGGGGTCGACGATAAACGTCCACGGCTGAGTCAGCTTCGCGTGATCCCCCTCCTCGCCGAAGAAATCCGCCTCCGGCAGCAGCGTCAGCAGCTCCCGCTTCAAAAAGCCCTGCACCGCCACATCGTACTTGGTGACAAGGTCGGCGGCGCCGTTCTTCTCCGTGGTGACCTGCTCGATGTCATGAGCCTCCCGCACCATGTCCCCGGCACACCGGACGATGCGCTCCAGCTCCTGCAGCATATGTTCCTTCATAGGGTATCCCTCCTGATGACTGTTCCGGCCTGTGCGCCGGTGTATGTATCGTGTATGACCGCAGACTCTCCTGCCACCAGCACGGCGTCCAGTCCGGACGCCATCCGGCAGGGGTGCTGATAGTCGCCGTTTTCCCGGAGCTGCGCCGGGTCAAAGACGCAGAGATCCGCGTCCATACCGACAGCAATGGTCCCCTTGCCCCGCAGACGCAGCGCCTTGGCGGGGAGCGCCGTCATCTTCCGGACGGCCTGCTCCGGCGTGAGGATGTGCTTTTCCATGACGAAGTGTTGGATGAGACGGGGGAACGTGCCGTAGACACGGGGATGGGGCATCCCCTCCGTGGGGTAGGTGGCGTCGGAGATCAGGTTGGACAGCTCACTTTGCAGAATGGCGGCGATGTCCTCCTCTGAGGCCATGAAGTCGATCATGGTGATCTGGCAGTCCTCCCGTACCAGCAGGTCGCAGCAGCAGTTCAACGGATCCTGCCCCGTCAGCGCCGCGATCTGGGCAAGGCTCTTGCCCAAAAACGGGTGATCATCCGGACAGTGGAGGCTGGTGAGATAGATGCCGTCCCAGCCCGCCAGACGGGCAATGTCGTCGAAGCCGTCGCCTGTCTCGATGCGCTGTGCCAGCTCTCGCCGGGCGGCGGGGTCCCGGAGACGGCGCACCACCGCGTCCATGCCGCCCTCCAGAAACTCCGGCGGCAGGATGTGCAGCAGCTGGGTGGAGCCGGCGGTGTAGGGGTACACATCGCAGCTGACATCCAGCCCCTCCTGCCGCGCCTGCTCTAAAAGCGCCAGCGCACGGGGGATCTTTTTGCCCCAGCTGTCCCGCCCCATGGCCTTCAGGTGGCTGATGTGCAGGGGGATGCGGAGCGTCCGCGCCACGGTGAGCATCTCCTCCACGGCGGTGCAGACCCCGGCGCCTTCCTGCCGCATATGGACAGTGAGGGGGATATCCTGTCCCCGCAGCGGCGCCAGCGCACGGAGCAGCTCCTCCGTGGTGCAGAAGCACTCCGGCGCATAGCCCAATCCCAGCGACACGCCCAGCGCACCGTCGGCCAGCGCCTGCTCCATGGCGCGGTGGATGGCGCGGTAGTGTTCGTCCTCCAGACGCTCCAGCTCATACCCGGCGGCGGCCGCCCGCAGGGTACCCATGCCCACCAGCA
>ULVP01042398.1_pt1 | contig 12718 bp, 7 predicted proteins | sample 1959551 | NCBI WGS metagenome assembly ULVP01 (sample SAMEA4835789, study PRJEB28245) | human gut metagenome | biome: gut microbiome; material: fecal sample | place: Denmark | collected 2008 | reverse complement strand
CTGGCGCAGGACGCCATACAGCAGGCGGCGGCCGCGTGCGACCTGCTGGTGAACGCCACACCGCTGGGCATGGCGGGCAGTCCGGCCTTTACCGGGCTGGACTTTTTGCAGGCCATGCCGCCACGCGCCGTGGTGTACGATCTGGTCTACCATCCCCGGCGCACGGCGCTGCTGGAGGCGGCGGCGCGGCAGGGGCTGCGGACGGTAGGCGGTATCGACCTGCTGATCCGGCAGGCGGGGCGGGCGTTCACCTTCTTCACCGGCGAGACGCCTGACACAGCGGCATTGTACGCGACGCTGCGGGAGCCTTTGGGCTTGGCATAGCGGTTTACATAAAGAGAACCGTGCCTTGCGGCACGGTTCTTTTTATGTGTTTCGTTTGCAGCCGTCACGCCAGAATGTCCGTCAGGTCGTTCAGACCCATGGACTGGGCGATGACCAGCACATGGTCGCCCTCCTCGATGGTGGTCAGGCCGCCGGGAATGATGGTCACGCCCTCCCGGACGATGGCGGCCAGCAACACGCCGCTGCGCAGATCCAGATCCTTCAGCGGGATGTGCAGCAGGCGGTCGGAGGGCCCGGTAGCCAGGAACTCCAGCGCCTCCACCTGTCCGCCCAGCAGCTTGTACAGCGACTCCACGGTCATGCCCTCGGAATTGGCCAGCGCACGGACATAGCGGGTGATCTGGTTGGCGATGATGTCCTTGGGGCTGATGATGCTGCCCAGACCGGTGTCCTGCAGCAGCTCCATGTAGTTGGGACGGGTCATCTTGGCCAGCACCTTCCGCACACCGGCACGGCGGGCGGACATGGCCATCAGCAGGTTCTCCTCGTCGCGGCCGGTCAGGGATACAAAGGCGTCGGCACCGAAGATGTTCTCCGCCTGAATGAGATCGTTGTCCGTGCCGTCGCCCTCGATGATCATGGCGTCCGGCAGGTGCTGGGACAGGGTCAGGCACTTCTCATGATCCTGCTCCACGATGCGGACATGGGTGCCGGTGCGCGCCAGCTCCCAGTACAGGTACATACTGATGCGGCTGCCGCCCAGCATCGCCACCGTCTTGACCCGGTGGAGCGTGCGGCCCATGGCCTTGAGCATTTTTTGCAGCTCCGTCTTGGTACCCACCATATACAGCCGGTCGTCGGCCCGCGGCACAAAGGAGCCGTTGGGGATGATGCACTCATCGCCCCGCTGGACGGCGCAGATCAGCACATTGGCCTTGCGGTCGCCGTGGGACTCTCCCAGACTGCGGCCCACAAGGAAATCCTCCGGCTGCGCCTGCAGGCCGATCATGTCGATGAGGCCGCCAGCAAACGGCTCCACGGAGATGGCGGCGGGAAAGCTGAGGATACGGGCGATCTCCTGCGCCGCCGCCAGATCGGGGTTGATGACCATATCCAGCCCGATCTCCCGCTTGAGGATGTCCGCATCCCGGCGGTACTCGGTGTTGCGTACACGGGCGATGGTGTGGCGGGCGCCCAGACTCTTTGCCATCAGGCAGCAGACCATATTGGTATCGTCCACGCCGGTGACGGCGATGACCAGATCCGCCGAGCGGACGCCGGCATCCATCAGTACGCTGATGGATGCGCCGCTGCCGTGGATACACATGACATCCAGCGTGTTGTCCGCCTTGGTCAGATGGGCGATCTCGTTGTCCACCATAACGATGTCATGCTTTTCCTGCTCCATCTGGCGTGCAATGGCGTACCCCACCTTACCGCAGCCTACGATAATGATCTTCATGCTTCCTCCTCCCCGCCCGACGGGGGCGCGGCGTTTTTCTTTTGCTGTGCCAGAGCTGCCGACAGCTCCGCGCCCAAAATCAGCACCTGCCCGGACATATACAGCCACAGCAGCACCACCACGATGGTGGCGATAGAGCCGTATAGCCGTGCATATTGGGCCACGTTCTCCACATAATAGGAAAAAGCCATACTCAGCAGCATCCACGCGGCAAGGGAGCTGCCCACGCCGGGCAGCACCTCCCGCAGGGGACGGCGCTGGCCCAGCGCCAGCTGATACAGAACTCCCAGCGAGATGGCCATGATAAGCGCCAGGATCACAAAGCGCAGATAGCCCCACACGCTGATGAACGTCTCCGACAGGGGCAGCAGGTGGGACAGAAAGTGCAGGGCGCGGCGACCCATCACCACCAGCAGCAGCGTCAGGCCGATGACGACGATCATCCAGATGGTAAACAGCAGATTCCGCAGCTGTCCCAGCAGGATATTCTCCGGCGAGCTGCGGTGAAACGCCTTACGCAGCGAGTGCATCAGGCAGCCGGTGGAGCGCATGGGAAACCAGATGGAAAAGACCAGACTGAACCACAGCAGCTGGCGGCTCTGGTTGGCGGCCACATATTCCAGATAGGAGCGCACCACGCCCACCACGTCGGATGGCAGCAAAGGCGCCAGCACCGCCGTGATACTGTCGATATCCAGCTCCAGAATACCCAGCAGTGTGCTGACGAAGATCAGCAGCGGAAACAGGGCAAACAGCAGATAGTATGTCAGCGCCGCGCTGTCCCGCGCCACATCGTGGGCGTAGTACCGGCGAACCATATCCTCCGCCAATCGTCCCACGCGGGTCTTCGGTGTATAGAGTGTCGGTGTTTTCATAAACAGAGTTCCCTCCGAAATTTTATTGTAACACAGTGCGCCGTAAATTAAAAGGGGTATTTGTGGCGGTCGGCTCCCGCTATGCACAGCGCCTGCATAATTTCTAATTTGGATTTTATTATTTTTTTGTGAATTTTCACTTTTCCTATTGGCTTATGCGGAAATTCGTGCTATACTCTTTGCATCGCAATTGGAAATTCTTTACAGAAAAGCGAGGTTCTGATATGGATAATCTTACAAAGCTGGTTCGAGACGAGATCACACGGCAGTATCGGAGCGTGCGGCAGTTCGCCTTCGCGGTGGATATACCTCTGTCCACCATCAACAGCGCCCTGCACAACGGTGTCGGCGGTTCCTCCTTCGACACGGTGATGCGCATCTGCAAGATCCTGGGCATTAAGGCCATGTCCGACGACGCCGCCCTGTACCTGACGGACGACACCGAGAAGCTGCTGACCCAGTATGCCAAGCTGGATGACTACGGCCGGCATACCATATCCTCCGTGATGCAGGTGGAGTACGACCGCTGTAAGGATAAGGAATGACACCTGCCGGATAGATATTCGATTTTTATAAAGCATAAGCGCCGTGAGCCGCCGCCCGAATGGGCGGCGGCTCTTTTGCTGCCATAAGACAGATGTTTACATAATGCCGGACTTCTCCTTACTGGCGGCGATAACCGCGTTCAGCTTGCGGGCCGGATAGTAGACCAGCAGGCCGAAGACGGTGAACAGCACGCACATCCCCAGCAGGAGCAGTGCGCAGTGCAGATACGTCTGGCCGTACATACCGCCGATGGTCTCCCGGATCATGTCCATCCCGTAGTGGAAGGGCATGAAGGGATACAGGCTTCGGAACAGCGCAGGCAGTACGTCGATGGGGTAGGAGCCGCCGGAGCCGGCCACCTGTAATACCATGATGATGACGGAGATGGCAAGACCCACGTTGTCCAGTGAGTAGACCAGCGCATAGTTCATAAAGGCAAAGTTCAACGAGCAGATGCAGCAAGCCAGCACGAACAGCGCGGGCTCCGCCGCCTCCATGCCCACAAAGTGCAGACAGCCGAAGGCCGTCACCAGCGCCTGCGCGATGGCCATGAAAAAGAAGGTGAGGAAGCGGCCGAAATACCGCTCGATTGCGCGGCACGGCTGGAATTTTGGCTGTGTCACCGGCACCTTTACCATCACCGCCGTCAGGAGGCTGCCCACGAACAGGGCCAGCATCACATAGTATGGGGACATGGCGGCGCCGTAGTCCTTGATCTCGTAGATGATCTGGGTGTTCATCTGCACCGGGGAGGCCAGATACACCGCCATGCTGTCGGAATCGCTGGCCATCAGCTCTACGAAGCGCTTGAAGGCGGCGCTGTCGGTGATGCGGCGAACATCCTCCTCCATATCCGCCAGATAGCCGGATACGCTCTCCGCCAGCGTGACGCTGGCAGCCAGCGTAGGCTGGGCGGCGGAGATGGCGCTGGAATAGGAGCGCAGGGTGCCGGACACGCCGCCCAATGCACCGGAGGAGGCGGTCAGGATCTCCTGCACGGAGCCGAGGGTGGACTGCGCCCGCTCCCCGGCCTTTTGGATGTAGGCGTTGACCTGTTGATTGGTCTTGACGGCAGCGGTACGCAGCAGCTCGCGCACCTCCTCGATCACCTGTCGCAGCTCGTCCTGTACATGGGACAGGCCGGACTGCTCCACGGCACTTTTCAGCGTCTCCAGCCGATCGATAGCGGCTTCCAGCCGGTCCACCAGCACGGCGTCGTCCGTTCTGTTGCAGACCCTTTGCAGTGCGGCGATCACCTTGTCGATCTGGGCAATGATCTTCTCGTGGGTGATATCCTCGGCGGGGGTCAAGTCCACGCCGTTGAGCATATCCTCCAGCTCGGAGAGCGCGGCATCGGCGGTGTTCAGCACCTGCAGCAGGTCGTCTGAGGTGTCGTCCGCCGCGTCGAGCCCGGTGTCTATGAGCTGCACGGTGCTGCCGACGGCAGCGGAGGTGCTGTTCATGGTGCTCTGTGCGTCGCTGATGGTGATGGCGGAGGCGGCCAGCAGGCTGCCGGCGCCGTCCATCACATTTTGCAGAGAGCGGAACACCTCCGCCATCTGATCCATATCCTGCTGGGCAGAGGACAACTTCTCCAGCAGGTCGTCGGCAACGTCCTGCCCGTCAAGCCCCATGGCCTTGAACACGGAACCTGCCGTGGTCAGGGCGTCGGCCACCTTCTCCAGAATGGTGGTGTTGATCTCCTCCTGCACGGCGGTTTTGGCCTTGCCGGTGATCTTAGGGGCAATGGCGTTCTTTTTCTCGTTCTCGTAATACTGGATCTCAGGATGGCGCAGGTCGCCCTCCAGAATGCTGACGAAGTCGCCGGTAAACTCCGGCGGCAGGATCAGCGCGGCGTAGTAGTCGCCGGCGTTCACGCCGTCCAGCGCCGTCTGGGCGTCGTCCACAAAGACCCAGCCCATCTGGTCATTGGTCTCCAACCCCTGCAGCACCAGCTCGCCGATATTCAGGTGGAGCCCCAGCACCTCGTAGCCGTCGTCCTCGCTGGCCACCGCCACCTTGATGCGGCCGGTGGAGGTGGGGCCGTAGGGATCCCAGTTGGACAGAATGTTGAACCACGCATACAGGCAGGGTACCAGACACAGCCCCAGCATGACCACCACCGCCACCACGCTGGCAGTCAGGCGTTTCCAATCGGCGCAGAAAATACGCCAGATATTCCTCATCTGTCCACCTCCTCCTGCTGCGCCGCGGCGCGGCGCAGATCGTCAGACAGTCCCTGCAGCGCACGGGTCAGCAGCTCCAGATCGCCCGCCAGCTTCTGCGGGTCTCGCAGCAGGCCTTCCAGCAGCTGCGCGCTGTCAACAGCGCCGCCCTGCGGCATTTTCTGCACGTTCTGCGCTTCCTGCACGTTCTGCGCTTTCTGCGTATCCTGACGATTCTGCGTTTCCTGCAGGTTCTGCTGCTGCGGCGTCTGTCCGTGTACCTCCTGCAAAATATCCTCCACGGAGTAGCTCTCCTCCGAAATCGGTTCCTGCGCGTCCTCGGCGGAGACGGGCTCGGACTCGATCACGATATTCGCCGTGGTCTCCTCCCGGCGGCCGTGATACCGCCGGTCGGGCAGACGCGGCATACGGGGCAGCTCCGGCAGCTCCAGCAGCGCCCCCATGCTCTCCATCTCCATCTGGGTGATCTGCTCCAGTTTCTTTTGCAGCTCATAGTCCGCGTACTCCACGGCGATCAGATATGCCGCCACGGCGAACATGGAGAAGATCCACAGCATCAGGGTGAACACTTTGTTGCCCTGCGCCAGAAACATCAGCAGCATCAGTCCTACCGTCACCACCAGCAGCATCCGCATACCGTTGCGGATGCGCCGCCGGTTGTTCTTGTGCAGCGTTCTCACCTCATCCAGCAGGCGATCATACAGCTCCTGATATTCTCTTTCCGTTGTCATGGTACATCCGCCTCCTTTCACAGCAACTCCGTCTCCTCCAGCTTCTCCTCCATAAAGTGGTTCAGCCCCATGAGCGGGCGACGCACCAGCAGTCCGATGAGCAGCGCGGCAACGGCGAACAGCAGCAGGAACGCAAGCTGCGTTATGTAGTAGTCGCCGTACAGGCCGCAGATGCACTCGCGCATGGCGTCAATGGCATAGGGGAACGGGAAGAAGCGGTAGATTTTCTGATAGATCTCCGGCAGCAGCTCAATGGGGAACGTGCCGGAGGAGCCTGCGATCTGCATGACCATGATGACCACCACCACGGCCTTGCCCACGTCGCCGAAGGCGATGGCAAGGGAGTAGATCAGCAGGCTGAAGGTAAAGGCCGTCAGAGATGCCGTCAGGTACAGCAGCCCCGGGTTCAGGCATTGTATCTTCAGCAGGTACAGGTCGCCGGTGACGATCACCGCCGCCTGTATCTGGCTGATAAGGAAGAAGAACAGGTACCGGCCGAAGTACAGCTCTGCCGGCCTGGGGTCGATGAGCCCGTCGGTGCGGGCGTGGATCTTCACGATGGACGACAGGATGACGCCGCCCACCCAGATAGCCAGCGTGGTGTAGAACGGCGCCATGGCGGAGCCGTAGTTCTCGATGGGATAGACCTTGTTCACCGTGGTCTGCACCATCTCCGGGAAATACCGGCTGTACGCGGCGGGATCGCCGCCCAGTATGGTCAGCAGCATATCGATATACTCACTGGTGGTGGCGCCCTCCAGCTTGTCAATGGTATCGGACAGCGATGTGACCATCCGTTCCGCCGCCGGACGCAGCAGCTCCATGGTGGTGTTCAGCGCCTGCGTGGTGTTGGCCATCGCCCCACGCAGGGCCTTGACATCGCCGGACAGCGCCTTCACGCCCTCCATGGCGTCGGACACATCCGTCACCACCGTATCCAGCTGATCCCGCAGCTCATGCTCTGTAACGGGGATCTGGGCGGTCATCTGGCGGATGGCGGCCACCAGCGCGTCGCATTCGCTTTGCAGGCCGCTGATATCGTCGGCGGCAGCCAGCTCGTTCAGCTTCTTCTGCAGGGCGGTGCAGCGGTCAGCCAGCGCGCGGAGATGCTGGACCTGCGCGGTGACCAGATGGGTGTCGGAGACGGCGGTGGACTCCAGCCGGTCGGCCAGCGTATTGATCCGTGCGCTGAGCTTGCCCATCTCGGCGGCGGCCTCCTCCAGCTGCTTCTGGATCTCCGGCAGGTGGATGTCGTCCTGCTGCTGCTCAAAACGGTCCAGCGCACGCTCCACCTTCTCCAACGCCGTGTACAGCGCGTGCTGTATGGCTGCGGCAGTGTCCGCCACCTCCTCGCCGTCCGGCAGGTTCTGGTTGATATGGGCGATGGCGGAGGACAGCGCCTCGGCATCGGCGGCGGAGATGCCGCCGGAGCCGCCGGCGGCGCGGAAGGCATCCATCATATGGCTGCACCCGGACAGCACATCCTGGGTCTGGTACAGCAAACCCTTCACCGCGGTCTCCGGGTCGGTCTCCGTCAGATCGGCGGCCAGCAGATTGCTCTGCTCCATGATGCCGCTGATGACCACCTCCAGATAGTTCTCGCTGATGGAGCGCTTCAGCGTCTCCACCGCCGTGTCCGTGATCTTGGTGGCCACGGCGTTCTTCTTGGCATTTTCATAGTAGGTGATGGCGGGCTGGCCGGTCCAGTCCGTGAACATCCGGTACATCTTGCGGGAGAAGTCCTCGTCGATGACCACGGCGGCGTAGTAGTCGCCGGCGTATACGCCGTCCACCGCCTCCTGCTCCGTATCCACGATGACCCAGTTGATGGACGTGGAGGTCTTCAGATCCTCCTGCACATCCCGGCCCTTATTGACGTACTCGCCGTTGTCGGTGTAGCCCCGGTCCAGCGATGCCACGGCGATGGAGATGCCGCCGGTGTTGCCGTAGGGGTCCCAGTTGGAGTAGATGTTCAGCCATGCGTACAGGCTGGGCAGCAGGGCAATGGCCACTACCACCACGCTGGCAAAAAAGCACTTGCTCAGCGTGCGGATGTCCGTTTTGAATATCTTCCAGATATTTCGCATATGTCCTCCGTCAGCGGCGCGGGAGCTTTCCACGCCGCACATCACATAGTTCCGATCCTAAACCGTCCGCAAAAAGGGACATTTTCCATTATACAGAATGTGACACAGAAAAAACCAAACACTTTTCCACTTTTGCCCGAATTTTGCACAGTCACAACGGATGGACGGGCAAAACATCCCGCCGCAGGCGTACCCGCAGCGGGATGTTCGTATAGATGTTATTCCAGCACCATCAGAAGCTCCTTGGCCTTGACGGGCTGCCCCTCCTTGACGCGGACGGTCTTCACCGTACCGGCAGCCCGGGCGGTGATGGCGGTCTCCATCTTCATGGCCTCGATGACGGCCAGCACCTGATCCTTCTCCACATGGTCGCCCTGCTTGACGGAGAGCTTGGACACCATGCCGGGGATGGATGTACCCACCTGCATGGGATCGGACTCGTCGGCCAGCGTGGCCTGCCGTGTCTCCTCGGAGGCGTGGGGGTCGCGGACGGTGACCTCGCGGCGCATACCGTTCAGCTCGAACTGGACGTTGATGGTACCGTCGTTGTTGCGGTCGCCCAGACCCAGATACTTGATGACCAGCGTCTTGCCGTCCTCGATGTTGATCTTGTTCGTCTCGCCCAGCGCCATGCCGTTAAAGAACACATGGCTGCCCATGCGGGTGATGTAGCCGTACTCCTTGCGGTGACGGCAGAAATCCTCATAGACCTTGGGATACATGGCGTAGGAGATGAGATCCTTCTTCTCCGGGTCGTCGCGGAACTGCTCCACCTCATGGCGCAGCTTGTCGAAGTCCACGGGGGGCAGCAGCTTGCCGGGACGGCAGGTGATGGGCTCCTCGCCCTTGAGCACCACTTTTTGCAGCTCCTTCGGGAAGCCCCACGCGGGCTGCCCCATCATGCCCTTGAAGTAGGACACCACGGAGTCGGGGAACGCCAGCGCCTCGCCGCGGCGGACGATATTCTCCGGCGTCAGGTCGTTCTGCACCATGAAGATGGCCAGATCGCCCACCACCTTGGACGAGGGCGTGACCTTCACCGGGTCGCCCAGCATATCGTTGACGGTCTTGTACATCTCCTTGACCTCCTCGAACCGGTCGCCGAGGCCCAGAGACTCCACCTGCGGGCGGAGGTTGGTGTACTGACCGCCGGGGATCTCGTAGCGGTAGATATCGGTGGTGGAGGACTTCAGGCCGTGGTCGAAGCTCTCGTACCGCAGGCGCACGTCCGCCCAGTAGTTGCTCAGCTCCTGCACCCGGCGCAGGTCAAGACCGGTGTCGCGCTCCGTGCCGTGGAGGGCGGCCACCACCGCGTCCAGAGACGGCTGGCTGGTGAGCCCCGCCATCGGCGCGCAGGCCACATCCACCACGTCCACGCCGGCCTCGGCAGCCAGCAGCAGCGCCGCCACCTGATTGCCGGTGGTATCGTGGGTGTGCAGGTGGATGGGCAGCCCCACCTCCTGCTTCAGGGTGGTCACCAGCTTCTTGGCGGCGTAGGGCTTCAGCAGGCCGGACATATCCTTGATGGCCAGCATATGCGCGCCCCGCTTTTCCAGTTCCTTGGCGAGGTTGACATAATATTTCAGCGTGTACTTGTCCTTCGTCTCGTCCAGAATATCGCCGGTGTAGCACATGGTGGCCTCCAGCAGCTTGTTCTGGCGGAGCACCTCCTCCATGGCCACCTCCATGCCCGGCACCCAGTTCAGGGAGTCAAAGACGCGGAACACGTCGATGCCGCGCTGGGCGGCCTCCTCCACGAAGGCGCGCACCAGATTGTCGGGATAGTTGGCGTAGCCCACCAGATTGGAGCCGCGCAGCAGCATCTGGAACGGGATGTTGGGGATCTTCTCCCGCAGCAGGCGCAGGCGCTCCCACGGGGACTCGTGGAGGAAGCGGTAGGCCACGTCGAAGGTGGCGCCGCCCCACATCTCCAGCGAGAAGCAGTCCCGCAGGATATCGGCCATACCGTCGGCGCCCTTGACCATGTCGCGGGTACGCATACGGGTGGACAGCAGGCTCTGATGGGCGTCCCGCATGGTGGTGTCGGTGAGCAGCAGCTTCTTCTGCCCCAGCACCCAGTTTTTCACCGCCTCGGGGCCCTCCGCATCCAAAAGCTGCTTGAGGCCGGGCCCCAGCGGCTCCTTGGCCTCCGGGAAGCGGGGGATGTCGTACTGGTGGCGCTCAGCATCGGGGTTGGCCACCTGGATTTCGGAGATATACCGCAGGACGCGGGTAGCGCGGTCACGGGAATCCATGATCTCGAACAGCTCCGGCGTCTCGTCGATGAACTTGGTGTGGCACTGGCCGTTGACGAACACCGGATGTGCCAGAATATTGGTGACGAAGGGGATATTGGTCTTGACGCCACGGACGCGCACCTCATTGATGGCGCGGGCGGACTTGCGGCAGGCGGCGGCGAAGGTGCGATCCCAGCTGGTGACCTTCACCAGCAATGAGTCGTAGTACGGGGAGATGACGGTGCCAACGCCCACGTTGCCGCCGTCCAGACGGACGCCGAAACCGCCGGGGGAGTGATACGCCGTGATCTTGCCGTTATCGGGGGCAAAGTTGTTGGAGGGATCCTCCGTGGTGACGCGGCACTGGATGGCGTAGCCGTCGATATGCACGTCCTCCTGCTTCGTCAGACCGATCTCCGGGCAGCTCAGGGGATATCCGGCGGCGATGAGCAGTTGGGCGCGGACGATATCCACACCGGTGACCATCTCCGTGACGGTATGCTCCACCTGAATGCGGGGGTTCATCTCAATGAAGTAGTAGTTCCCGGATTTGTCCACCAGAAACTCCACCGTACCGGCGCTGACATAGTGGACGGACTTGGCGATCTTCACCGCGTCACGGCGCAGCGCCTCCACCGTCTCCTCAGGCACCGACCACGCGGGGGCAAACTCCACCACCTTCTGATACCGGCGCTGGAGGGAGCAGTCACGCTCGCCCAGATGGTAGACGTTGCCGTACTGATCGGCCAGGATCTGCACCTCGATGTGCTTGGGCTCCTCCAGATACTTCTCCATGAAGATATCGCCGCAGCCGAAGGACTTCTCCGCCTCGCTGTGTACCAGCTCATAGGCGGTCTTGACCTCCTCCGGCCGGTCGCAGCGGCGCATACCGCGTCCGCCGCCGCCGGCGGCGGCCTTCAGGATAACAGGGAAACCGAAGCTGACGGCCTTTTCCAGCGCGTCGTCGGCGTCCCGCAGCGGCTCGGTGCAGCCGGGGATGATGGGTACGCCGCACTGGATGGCGATCTCCTTGGCACTGAGCTTATCGCCCATCTTCGCCAGCACATCGGCGGACGGGCCCACGAACAGAATGCCGTTTTCCTCGCACGCCCGGGCAAAATCGGCGTTCTCGGACAGAAAGCCGTAGCCGGGATGGATGGCGGTGACGCCCCGGCGGCGGGCAAGGCCAATGATGCCGGGGATGTCCAGATAAGCGCCCAGAGGCGACTTCTTCTCACCCACCAGATACGCCTCGTCCGCCTTGGTGCGGAACAGCGAATAGGTATCCTCGTTGGAATAGATGGCCACGGTGTGAAGCCCCAGATCGTGGCAGGCGCGGAAAATACGCACCGCGATCTCGCCCCGGTTGGCGACCAGTACCTTTTTAAGCTGTGTGATCTGCATAAGCCGGTCTCGCTCCTTCCTGCCGTGCCGCTGGCACGGTCTTGTTTTTCTCCATTATACACGGTTATACCCCTCTGCGCCAGACGGAAAATGTGTAGAAATGCACAGGTTTCCCGTCAGGAGAATTTGGGACTTCTGCGAGGGGCGTGGACAAAGAGCGCCCGCCTGTCCATGACAGGCGGGCGCGGTGATTCAGTTGGTCATGCCGCCGCCTACATCCTTGCCCAGATCGCAGGTGTAGACCCAGCGCAGCACATCTCCGTCCCGCAGCTGATAGCGGGAGCAGCCGTAGTTGGGAAACCAGTCGTTGACGGTGTACATCCACCCGGACAGGCTGCCGGCGTCGAACTCGTAGAGGTTGCCGATGCCCTCGATATAGGCGCTGTTGTAGAGGGGTGTGAAGCTGGACTCCATGTGGATCTTATTCTCCCGGCAGACCCGCTGGAGCACATCAAAGGCGCTCTCCCCGGCGGCAAACGTGACCTGCGTCTCCGGCAGGAGCACGCCGTCCTCCGGCACCAGCGGCCGCTTGTTCTGTGCCAGCTTATCCATGTTGTCCAGCAGCACCTCACAGGAGATGGAGATGGTACAGGTGCAGTCGGCAGTATCGTCCACCTGCGCGTCCTGCGGCTCCACCGGCTGGGGCTTGCCCTCCGGCACCGGGTCGGTCTGGTAGCGATCCTGCTCCACGGCGGTCATGTCATATAGGCGGGACTGCCCCTTTGTAAAGCGCTGGCACGCCGCCAACGCGTAGAAGCCCTGCTCCGTGGCCATGTTGTCCGGGACGGTCTGCTCGGCGATGTGGCGGAAGCCGCCGCCCTCCACCACGAAGGACGCCACGGCGTCCGGCACCGAGGCGCCGTTCTTGATAAAGCGGCTGTCGGTGAGGGGGTCGATGCCCAGCG
>ULVP01106545.1_pt1 | contig 12735 bp, 9 predicted proteins | sample 1959551 | NCBI WGS metagenome assembly ULVP01 (sample SAMEA4835789, study PRJEB28245) | human gut metagenome | biome: gut microbiome; material: fecal sample | place: Denmark | collected 2008 | reverse complement strand
ACCGAACGTTTTGAGGAATTTCCGGCGGTCTATCTTTTTCTTCTCCATTTTTTTCTTGCGTTTAGACGATTCTGTGGCGCGAATGGCCTTCGACATAAATGGCGCTGAACGGACGCGCCGGACAGAGATTCTCGCAGGCCCCGCAGCCGATGCAGCGTTCTTCGTTCACGGCGGGGATGCGCGGCGACTTGGGGTCGTCGGGGTCCCGGCGCACCATCTTGATCGCCCCGGCAGGGCAATGGCGCGCACAGTTGTTGCAGCTGACGCCGTCGGTGTTGACCTCGCAATTCTCCGCAATCCACACGGCATGGCCGATCTGGATCGACGATTTCCCGGCGAGGTCGGTCAGGCGGATGGCGCCCGTGGGGCACACCTCGGCGCACTTCGTGCACTCCGGACGGCAGTATCCGCGCTCGAACGACATTTCGGGCTGCATGAGGGTCATCAGCTTGCCCGACGGACGCAACACCTGATTGGGACACACCGAAACACACAACTGGCATCCCGTGCAATGGGCGTTGAAGTGCCGCAGGCTCTGCGCTCCGGGCGGAACGACGGGCGTGGCACGGTTCGGAATCTTCTTGTCGACGATCACCGCCAGCCCGCCGTCGACCTTCTTCTCCTGCGCCCGGAGCGCGGAGTAGGCCACGATGCCCGCCAGGCCGAGGAACCGGCGGCGCGAAGCGTCGGAAGGCGTCTTTGCGGCGTCGGCCGCCGGTCTCTGCGGCGCGGGAGCCGGGTCCGGTTTCCGCCGCCGCAGCGTATAGGTGATGGCCCCCTGGCGGCAGTTTTCGAGGCAGTCCATACAGGCCACGCAACGGCTGTAATCAATTTTATGCGCCGCAGGGTCGATACACGACGCCTTGCAGTTGCGGGCGCAGAGCTTGCATCCGTTGCACTTCGAGGTGTCGAAACGCGGTTTGAACAGCGAGTAGCGGGCGAGGAATCCCAGCACCGTGCCCACCGGACAGATCGTATTACAATAGGTGCGGCCGCTGCGCCACGCAAGAACAAACAGCACGGCGAACGTCACGACGGCAACAAGCAGCGTGGAGAGGCTCTTCATCCAGACGTCGACCGAATAGAAGGCGTAGCTGTCCATGCGCCCGGCGATGTATGCCAGCAGGTTGTTGCCCCACGCGTAGACCGGGGCCAGCAGGTTCGAGGCGATGCGGCCGTAGGCGCTGTAAGGCGCGAGCAGCGAACCGACACCCGCCAGCATCGCGGCGACGAACACGACGAGCATCCCCCGGCGCAGCCAGGTGAGGGCGGGGGAGTACGCGAAGCGGTTCCGGTGCTTTCTGCGCTTCCCGGAGGCCCACGAAACGATGTCCTGCATCACCCCCAGCGGGCAGATGACCGAACAGTACACGCGGCCGAAAAGAAGCGTCAGGATCACCAGGAACGCCACGACGCCGACATTCAGGGCCAGCAGGGCGGGCAGGAACTGGATTTTCGCCATCCAGCCGAACCACGCGTGAAGCGTTCCGGTAAAATCGAGGAACAGCAGCGTCGTCAGCACGAAGAAAAAGGCCGCGGCCGCAATTCTGATTTTTCGTAACATAGATTCAAGTCTGAATCAAGTGAATTTATTTCGGAACTCATGTCGTCTCGGGCCGTCGCCGTGGCCGCCGGGCCGCCCGAGACGGGGTTTTGGAGGTGGACCGGATTCGGGAGCGACGCCACCGGCGGCGAACAGGGCCAGCGGATTGATTTCAATGCAAATTACTCAACCATTCAACCGTTTCGGGATCGCGGTGATCCAGAAAACTGCTCTCCGGACGGTCCAGCGAGGCGATCACGGCCATGTCCTCGGCATCGAGCGCGAAGCCGAACACGTCGAAATTCTCCGCGATACGCTCCGCATGCACCGACTTGGGAATGCAGACCACACCGCGCTGAATCAGCCAGCGCAGCACCACCTGCGCCACCGTCTTTTTGTACCGGGCAGCGACCGCCAGCAGGACTTCGTTCGAGAACAGCCCGTTCTTGCCCTCGGCGAAAGGCGCCCACGACTCGATCTGCACGCCCTTCGTGCGCATGAACTCCGCGGCGGCGGTCTGCTGGTGGAACGGATGGGTTTCGACCTGATTGACCGCCGGCGCGACCTCGTTGTGCAGAATCAGGTCCTGAAGGCGGTCGGGGTAGAAGTTAGACACACCGATGGCGCGGATGCGGCCCTCGCGGTAAAGCTCCTCCATGGCGCGCCACGAACCGTAGACGTCGCCGTAAGGCTGGTGGATCAGATAGAGGTCCAGATAGTCCAGCCCCAGCTTCGACATCGACTCCTCGAACGCCTTTCTGGCAGGCTCATAACCCGCGTCGCTGATCCACAGTTTCGTGGTGATGAACAGCTCTTCGCGGGGAATGCCGCTGCGGCGGACGGCACGTCCCACGGCCTCCTCGTTGCCATAGGCCGCGGCGGTGTCGATCGAGCGGTAACCGATCTTCAGGGCGTCGCCGACCGCCCGTTCGCAAACCTCCGGGTCCGAAATCTGATAAACGCCGAAGCCGAGGACCGGCATTTCGACGCCGTTGTTCAATTTTACGTATTCCATACCTCACTACTTTTTTATTTTTCCGGCAAAACTTCGTTCAGGCACGCAATGCCGTTCAGCGTGCGGGGATAACCGATATAGGGCAGCAACTGGGTCACGACGGCCAGCAGGGTGGCCTTGTCGTTGCCTATGTTCGCATTTCCGGCGATGTGGCCCTTCACCTGCGATTCGCAGCCCCCGAGCGAGACGAGCATCGAGAAGGTCAGCAGCTCGCGCATCTTCACGTCCAGGCCTCCGCGGGTCAGGAAATCGCCGAAGCAGTTGTCCGACAGGTAACGCTGGATGTGCTTCTGGTTCGCGGGGGCCGCCTCGCGCATCCCGTCGATACGCTCCGCGCCGAAAATCGACCGCTGCACCGCCAGCCCCTTTTCGAAGCGGTCCGCGGACGAGGTCGTCGACTGCCCCGCAAGCGGCAGCGTCACGCCGCGCGCCTCCAGCACCTCGTTCGTAATCCCTACGAAGTCGGCGACCTTCGCCATGCCGACGTAGGGAACGGCCTGATAAAGCGTCTCTTTCACCTCGACGGGCATCACTCCGGCGTTCAGCGCGCCTTCGAGCGTCGTCCGGTAAGCGGTCCGGCCCTGCGAGGCGATGTTCGAGGCCAGGATGCACAGCATGCGCGTCCGCGTGTCGAGCTGGCCGTAGGCGGTCACTTCGCCGAGCGCAAAGTTACCAAAAATTTCAAATAATTCGGGGTCCGCATCCCCAAGTTCCGGTATTCCGCCCGGAAACAATTCGGCCAGGCGGCGTCGGGCGTCTTCGCCCAGGCGGGAGGCCGGAGCCGGGACGGAAGCCGTCGCTGCCGCATATTGCGCGTCGTCGACCGGTTCGAGCCATGTGTTCTCGTTGGTCGCGGGATTGCACGCGACGGCCAGATGCGAGAACCAGCTGTCGGGAGCCGCGCCGTGCCAGTGGACCACGTCGGGCGCGATCTCCACGATGTCGCCCGGAAGCAACGCCCGGGCCGGACGGCCCTTCTCCTGATAATAGCCCTGGCCCCCGACGGCTATCAGGAGCTGGCCGCCCGTATGGCTGTGCCAGTTGTTGCGGCATCCGGGCGAAAAGGTGACGTTCGACACGGGCGCGTTCAGCCGCTTGTCGTCCGTCAGCGGAGCGAGCCAGGCCTGCCCGACAAAGTACTTCGAAAACTGTTCCGGCAGTTTGTCGCCCACGGGAAACGGGCTGACTTTTTTCGGTATTTCCATATTTTGAGCATTTAAGGATTGCAGGATTCCGTCCGAAAAAAGGGCTGCGGCGGTCAGGGCCGCGAAGAGGATTCGTTTCATCGGTTCAAAAGAATGGTTTCACGATGCAAAAATAGGGTATTTCGCGCAACGGTTCCGTACCCCGATTACGGTTCGGCATACCATTATTACGGAGCGGCGTCATTTTCGGTCGGGTGAAGACCGTCTGCACGCAAAACCGGTTCTGCGCCCCAGACACAGAACCGGATCAAAAACGGATCGGCAGACGACTGCCTCCGAAACCGGCGTCTCGCACACCGGAAGTGAGGGGGGGGGTCAGCCCCGCCGGCCCTGATTGGCGACGGCCTCCATCAGGGAGGCGATCTCGGCCGGGTCGCCCAGGAAATAGTCCTTCACACAGCCCAACCCCTCGTCGAATTCGAAGACGTAGGGCACGGCAGTCGGAAGGTTGAACTCCGAAATGGCCTCGTCCGAAATCCCTTTCAGGTTTTTGATGATGCCCCGCAGGCTGTTGCCGTGGGCCACCACCAGCAGTTCGTCGTGGCGGGCCAGCGCCGGGAGTATCTCGCACTCCCAGTAGGGCATCGTGCGGGCCACGGTGTCTTTCAACGACTCGGTGCGGGGCAGCGCGGCGTCGGGAATCCCGGCGTAACGGGGATCGAAGCGCGGATTGCGGGGATCGTCCTCCGGAAGCGGCGCGGGGGCCACGTCGTAGCTGCGGCGCCAGACGTACACCTGCTCGTCGCCGTATTTTTCGGCCGTCTCGCGCTTGTTCAATCCCTGAAGCATGCCGTAGTGCTTCTCGTTGAGCCGCCAGGTCTTCGTCACCGGAATCCAGTCCCGGTCCATCCTGTCGAGCACGACGTCGAGGGTCTTCACGGCCCGTTTCAGATAGGAGGTATAGGCGCGGCCGAAATGAAAACCCTCCTTGCGGAGCGTCTCCCCGGCTTTGACGGCCTCGGCGACGCCCTTCTCGCTCAAATCCACATCGGTCCACCCCGTGAACCGGTTTTCCCTGTTCCAGACGCTCTCGCCGTGGCGGAGCAAAACGATCTTTTTCATAACTGTCCGACTGCGTTTTCCGGTTCGGCGCGCACCTCGTTCTCCAGACGCCGGCATTCGCTGAAGTCCTTGATGTTCTGCATCGTGGTGCGTGCTATATTATCCACTGCTTCACGTGTGAAGAAGCCCTGATGCGAGGTGACGATCACGTTGTTGAACGACAGCAGGCGCGCCAGCACGTCGTCGTCCATGATGCGGTCGGAAGTGTCCTCGTAGAAGTACCCGGCCTCCTCCTCGTATACGTCCAGTCCGGCAGCGCCGATCTTCTTCTCTTTCAGTCCGTCGATCAGCGCCTCGGTATGGATCAGCTGACCGCGGCCCGTGTTGATGAGGATCACGCCCGGTTTCATGCGCGAAATGGCCGCGTCGCCGATCATGTAGCGCGTCCGGTCGGTCAGCGGACAGTGGAGCGAAACGATGTCCGCACGGGCGTAAAGCTCGTCGAGCGGCACGTAGGCGATGCCCGCTTCCGCGGCGTACTGCGGATCGGGAAACAGATCGTTGGCCACGACCTCCATGCCGAACCCCTTGAGAATGCGGATCAGCTCGCGGGCGATCCTGCCCGTGCCGACGATCCCTGCGGTCTTGCCGTACATGTCGAAGCCCATCAGCCCGTGGAGCGAGAAGTTGCCGTCGCGCGTGCGCCAGTAGGCGCGGTGTATCTTGCGGTTGAGCGCCAGCATCAGCGCCACGGCGTGTTCCGCCACGGCGTGCGGCGAATAGGCCGGAACCCGCACCACGGGAATCCCGTAACGGGCCGCGGCGTTCAGGTCGACGTTGTTGAAGCCCGCACAGCGCAGCGCGATCAGCTTCACGCCCATCCCGGCCAACTGGCGGATGGTCCCGGCGTCGGCCGTGTCGTTGACGAAGATGCAGACCGCATCGGAACCCTGCGCAAGGGCCACGTTATTGGCGTTCAGGTGGCTGCGGTGGTAGCAGATGTCGAACCCGTAGGTGTCGCGGATGCGGTCGAACGACTCCCGGTCGTAGGGCTGCGTGCCGAATAGCGTTATTTTCATAGTTGCACTTTTTTAATATAAAAACGTCTTCGGGGACCCGGATATTATGCGATGGTCACTTCATCGTCGAGGTAAACGTCCTGAATGGCGTGCAGCAGGGCGATGCCGTCCTTCATCGGACGCTGGAAGGCCTTGCGGCCGCTGATAAGCCCCATGCCCCCGGCGCGCTTGTTGATCACGGCCGTGGTGACGGCCTCCTGCAAGTCCGAGGCCCCGCGCGACTCGCCGCCCGAGTTGATCAGGCCCACGCGGCCCATATAGCCGTTGGCCACCTGATAGCGGCAGAGGTCGATGGGGTGGTCCGAAGTCAGCTCCGTGTAGACCTTGTCGCTGGTCTTGCCGAAGCCGACGGCCCGGAAACCGCCGTTGTTCGACGGGAGTTTCTGTTTCACGATGTCGGCCTTGATCGTCACACCGAGGTGGTCGGCCTGCCCCGTGAGATCGGCCGAAGCGTGGTAGTCGGCACCCTCCTTCCTGAAACCCTCGTTGCGCAGGTAGCACCACAGGATCGTCGCCATGCCCAGTTCGTGCGCCAGGTCGAACGCGCGGGCGATCTCGACCAGCTGCCGGCGGCTCTCCGGCGAACCGAAGTAAATCGTGGCCCCGACGGCTGCGGCGCCCATGTTCCAGGCATCGCGCACCGTGCCGAACAGCACCTGGTCGTAGGTGTTGGGGTAGGACAGCAGCTCGTTGTGGTTGATTTTGACGATGAAGGGAATTTTGTGCGCGTATTTGCGCGCCACGGCTCCCAGCACGCCGAAAGTCGAGGCGACGGCATTGCAGCCGCCCTCGACGGCGAGTCTGACGATGTTTTCCGGATCGAAATAGGCGGGGTTCGGGGCGAACGAAGCCCCCGCGGAGTGCTCGATGCCCTGATCCACGGGCAGGATCGAGACATAGCCCGTGCCGCCCAGCCGTCCGTTGGAGAGAATCCATTGCAGACTGCCCAGCGTACGGACGCTGCGGTCGGATTCGGCCCAGATGCGGTCCACGGTGTCGGGTCCCGGCAGGTACAACGACTTTTTGTCGATGGTGCGGCATACGTGGGAGAGGTAGTAGCCGGCCTGCTCCCCTAAAATTTCAACTGTCTTGCTCATAATCGCTGTGTTTTGGTCATTTTACGAATCCCGTGCAATTCCGGGTCCAATCAGGTCCCGTTTACGGCCTAAAAGTTACCGAAAAATCCGGGAGGTTGTTCCCGGCGCGGGAGGCGGAGCGCGGATTCGGACCGAATGGTACAGAGGTAGGACAGAAATGCGAAGCGGGCGCGCCCGTTCAGGGCATGCGGCGAGGCCCGTTCAAAGCGTTCCGGCTGCTGCGGGCCGGACTACGCAGGGACACAAACCGTCCCGGACGGAGAATTTACCGCCCGGAGCGGACAAAAATCCGAAACCCGGATACCTATTTTTTGTTGTTGCGGTACTCGGTGGGCGATTCCCCCGCGTGCTTCTTGAAAAAACGCCCGAGGTAGGACTGGTCGGGAAACCGGAGCCGGTAGGCGATCTCCTGCACCGAAAGGTCGGTCGACTGGAGCATCATCTTGATCTCCAGCATCACCGAACGGTCGATGAACTCCTTGGCCGAACTGTGCGCCACGCTGCGCACGATGGTCGACAGGTAACGGGTCGAAATGCAGAGTTTGTCGGCATAAAACGACACTTCGCGCTCCTGGGCGCAATGCTCGTGCACGAGAGCGACGAAACGGTGGAACAGCTCCGACTGCCGCGTAGTCGTCTCCGGCACGCGGTGCTGCCGGGCTGCGAAACGCTGCATCTTGTCGTAACTCTCCAGCAGCAGATTCTGCAAACGGTTCTTGATGATCGTATTGCGGAACACGTTGCCGCGGTCGCGGTAGGTGTAGGCCGCCATCTGGAGCCAGATCGAAGCCCCCTCGACGATCCGCTGGGGCGGACGGGAGATCGGACGCTCGCGCAGGGCGTGGAAAAACGAAGGGTCCATCCGGAAGGCCGCCTCGGAAAAGAGATCCCGCGAAAACGAGCAGTAGGCCGCCCTGAAATCCTCCGTGCGGTCGGTGAGCATGAAGATAGATCCGGGCAGCAGCAGCACCATCGTATTGCGGCGCACCTGCCCCTGGTACTGGTTGACGGTGGCGTCGGCGCTGCCGCTGCGACAGAAGAGAATCGCACCTCCTTCCACACGGCAGGCGTAATTGCCGAAAAAGGCGAAATCGGATTCGCCCACAACAAATTGCTCCTCGGGAGTGGTGATTAGCGGATTGACCTGTGGCATACAATTCTTTTTTCGAACAAAAATAATGAAATTTTCGATAAATATTCCATTTTTATTCCGAAAAGTACCAATTCTATTCGCAATAAAGGGTACATTGATACCGTTTTTAAAATACTTTTGCACCTGAAAAAGTTTTTTAGTCCAATCAGTTAAAGGAATTGTTATGAAGCAAACATTTGTGAAAGCTGCCGTTTTGGCATGCTGCATGGCGGCCGTCGGATGCAAACAGGCTCCGATGACAATGGGCCCCGGCGAATACGCCGTAATGACCATCGCCACCACCGACCGGGAAATCCCGAGCAACTACTCGGCGACGATCCGCGGCCGTCAGGACATCGCAATCTATCCGCAGGTTTCGGGAACGATCTCACAGCTCTGCGTCAACGAAGGTCAGAAAGTCGCCAAGGGACAGACCCTTTTCATCATCGACCAGGTTCCCTACAAAGCCGCCTTGCAGACCGCCGAGGCCAACGTCGAGGCCGCCAAAGCCGGCGTAGCCACCGCACAGCTCACCTACGACAGCAAGAAGGAGCTTTTCGCCCGCAACGTCGTTTCGCAGTTCGACCTCTCGACGGCCAACAACAACCTGCTGACAGCCAAGGCCCAGCTCGCACAGGCCGAGGCACAGCGCGTGAACGCCGCCAACAACCTCTCCTACACGGTCGTGAAGGCTCCGACCGACGGCGTGGTGGGAACGCTGCCGTACCGCGTCGGCGCGCTGGTGAGCGCTTCGATCCCGCAGCCGCTGACCACCGTATCGGACAACTCGGAGATGTACGTCTACTTCTCGATGACCGAAAACCAGCTCCTGGCCCTGACACGCCAGTACGGCTCGATCGCCGAAACGCTCAAGAGCATGCCGGGCGTACAGTTGCAGCTCAGCGACGGTTCGACCTACGACCAGACGGGCCGCGTGGAGTCGATCAGCGGCGTCATCGACACCTCGACGGGCAGCGTGTCGCTGCGCGCGGCGTTCCCCAACCCGAACGGACTGCTGCACAGCGGCGGCGCGGGCAACATCATCCTGCCGAGCATCTACAAGGATTGCATCGCCGTTCCGCAGGCCGCAACGTTCGAACTCCAGAACAAAGTATATGTATATAAAGTGGTGGACGGCAAGGCCTCTTCGGCGATGATCGACGTCGAGAAGATCTCGAACGGCCGCGAGTATATAGCACGCGCGGGACTCGTGCCGGGCGATGTGATCGTTGCCGAAGGCGTGGGTCTGCTGCGCGAAGGCACGCCCATCGTTCCGAAGGGCCAGGCCGCAGCAGCCGCTGCCGCAGCTCCCGCAACCGACGAGTCCGCCGCTCAAACCCAAACCGAGAAGGAGGAATAACCTATGACACTCAAGCATTTCATAGAACGACCCGTATTGGCGTCGGTCATATCAATCGTAATCGTAATCGCCGGTCTGATCGGTCTGGCGACACTGCCCGTCGAGCAGTATCCCGACATCGCGCCCCCGACGGTCATGGTGCGCGCCTCCTATCCGGGAGCCAGCGCCGAAACGATTCAGAAGTCGGTCATCGTACCGCTCGAACAGGCCATCAACGGTGTGGAGGACATGACCTACATGACCTCCAGCGCAGCCGTCGGCAGCGCCTCCGTGACGATCTATTTCCGCCAGGGAACCAACGCCGACATGGCGGCCGTCAACGTGCAGAACAAAGTGTCGCGCGCCACCGGCCAACTTCCTCCCGAGGTCACGCAGATCGGTGTGACGACCATGAAGCGCCAGACCTCGATGGTCAAGATCTTCTCTCTCTACAGCCCCGATGACTCCTACGACGAGACCTTCCTGTCGAACTACCTGAAGATCAACGTCGAGCCGCGCATCCAGCGTATCCGCGGCGTCGGCGAGGTGTTCACCCTCGGCGCAGAATACTCGATGCGCGTCTGGCTGAAGCCCGACGTAATGGCCCAGTACAAGCTCATCCCGTCGGACGTGACGGCGGCGCTGGCCGAGCAGAACATCGAATCGGCGACCGGTACGCTGGGCGAGAACTCCCAGAACACGTTCCAGTACACGATGAAATACCGCGGACGCCACCAGACGCCCGAAGAGTTCGGTGAAATCGTGCTGCTCTCGAAGCCCGACGGCACGCTCCTGCGTCTGAAGGACATCGCCGACATCGAACTGGGCAGCGAATCCTACGCTTACAAAGGTTACACCAACGGCCATCCGGGCGTCAGCACGATGATCTTCCAGACGGCCGGTTCGAACGCCACGCAGGTCGTGAACGACGTCAACGCCCTGCTCGACGAATTGCAGGCCGAACTGCCGAAAGGCATCGCCGTCGCACACCTCCAGAGCGTGAACGACTTCCTCTACGCCTCGATGAAAGAGGTGGTCAAGACCCTGTTCGAGGCCATCCTCCTCGTGATCCTGGTCGTGTACGTCTTCCTGCAGGACATCCGCTCGACGCTCATCCCCACGGTGTCGATTCTCGTGGCGCTGATCGGAACCTTCGGCTTCCTCGCATTCGCCGGATTCTCGATCAACCTGCTGACCCTCTTCGCGCTGGTTCTTGCGATCGGTACGGTCGTCGACGACGCCATCATCGTCGTCGAAGCCGTGCAGGCACGCTTCGACGCGGGCTACAAATCCTCCTACATGGCGACCATCGACGCCATGTCGGGTATCACGTCGGCCATCGTGACCTCGACGCTGGTCTTCATGGCCGTGTTCATCCCCGTCGCCATGATGGGCGGAACGTCGGGCGTCTTCTACACGCAGTTCGGTATCACGATGGCCGTGGCCGTGGGTCTTTCGGCCGTCAACGCCCTTACGCTGTCGCCGGCGCTCTGCGCCATGATCCTGAAGCCGTACCTCGACGAGAACGGCGAGATGCGCGACAACTTCGCGGCGCGTTTCCGCAAGGCCTTCAACACGGCATTCGGAGCCTTGGTCAACAAGTACAAGCACGGCGTGATGCTCTTCATCAAGCACAAGTGGCTGATGTGGTCGACGCTCGGCCTGACCATCGCGGCGCTGGCTCTGCTGATGAACACCACCAAGACGGGTCTGGTTCCCGACGAGGACCAGGGTACGATCATGGTCAACGTCACCACGGCCCCGGGTTCCTCGCTCGCCGAGACCCACAAGGTCATGGAGCAGGTTTCGCAGCGCATCAGCGGCATTCCGCAGATTCGCGACTACATGCAGGTGGCCGGTTACGGCATGATCGCCGGACAGGGTTCGTCGTACGGTATGGCCATCATCAAACTCAAGGACTGGGACGAGCGTCCGAACAAGGAGGATGACGTGAACGCCGTCATCGGCCAGATTTACGGCCGCACCGCCGACATCAAGGACGCACAGATCTTCGCCGTGGCTCCGCCGATGATCTCGGGTTACGGAACCTCGACCGGTTTCTCCATGCACCTGCAGGACAAGACCGGCGGCGACCTGACCGAATTCTACAATATTTACCTGCAATTCATCGGCGCGCTGAACCAGCGTCCGGAGATCGCCCGCGCATACTCGACCTTCAACATCAACTTCCCGCAGTACATGGTGGACATCGACGCGGCGAAGGCCAAGCGTGCCGGCATATCGCCGACCTCGATCCTCTCGACGCTGGCAGGCTACTACGGCGGCCAGTATGTTTCGAACATCAACCGGTTCTCGAAAATGTACTATGTGACGATGCAGGCCGATCCGAAATACCGTCTCGACACCGAGTCGCTCAACAACGTCTACGTGCGTTCGAGCAGCGGCGAGATGGCTCCCCTGGGCCAGTTCGTAAATCTGACGAGGGTTTACAGCTCCGAGGTGCTGAACCGCTTCAACATGTACAGTTCGATCGCCGTGAACGGTACGGCCGCCGACGGTTATTCGTCGGGCGACGCCATCCGGGCCATTCAGGAAACGGCCGCGCAGGTGCTTCCGAAGGGCTACGGTTACGAGTTCGACGGCATCACGCGCGAGGAGGCCCAGACGGGCAGCAACACGGTCATCATCTTCGGTATCTGTATCCTGCTGATCTACCTCATCCTGAGCGCGCTGTACGAGAGTTTCCTCATTCCGTTCGCCGTCATTCTGTCGGTTCCGTGCGGTCTGATGGGTTCGTTCCTGCTCGCCAAGATAATGGGACTGGAGAACAACATCTACCTCCAGACGGGTATCATCATGCTGATCGGTCTGTTGTCGAAAACGGCCATCCTGATCACGGAGTACGCCGCCGACCGCCGCGCCGCGGGCATGAGCCTCTCGCAGGCCGCCGTGTCGGCCGCCAAAGCCCGTCTGCGTCCCATTCTGATGACCGTCCTCACCTGCGTGTTCGGTATGATCCCGCTGGTGCTCTCGCACGGCGTAGGCGCAAACGGCAACTCGACCCTCGGTGCAGGTGTCATCGGCGGTATGATCGTAGGTACGCTGGCGCTGCTGTTCCTCGTGCCGACGCTGTTCATCGTCTTCCAGACGTTGCAGGAGAAAGTCAAGCCCCTGGAATTCGATCCCGATCCGCAGTGGGCCGTGCGCGCCGAACTGGAAGAGTGTAAAAACGAGAAAGAGGAGGAGTAACACATGAAAAAGATCCTGATTATATGCGCCGCGGCGGCGCTGACCGGCTGCGGCATCTACAAACCCTATACCCGTCCCGAGGTGACGACCGCAGGGCTGTACGGATCGGCGGA
>ULVP01023376.1_pt1 | contig 12754 bp, 12 predicted proteins | sample 1959551 | NCBI WGS metagenome assembly ULVP01 (sample SAMEA4835789, study PRJEB28245) | human gut metagenome | biome: gut microbiome; material: fecal sample | place: Denmark | collected 2008 | reverse complement strand
CTCGCGTCGCTCGCCTTCGGCATCATCATTGCCGAGACCATCCACGAGTTGGGTGTTACCGATGACAAGCGCGTGGCCTTCGAGATTTCGCGCTCCGGTGTGATCGCCGGTGTGCTCATGGCCGTCATCTACTGCGGCCTGGCGCTTGCCGGCATGCAGCTCGGCACGGTCATGCCCGATGCCACTAACGGCGCTGCCATCCTCGCCCGCTCTGCCTCCATGCACTTTGGCCTTGTCGGCACGGTCGTGGTCTTTGCAATCTTTTTCCTCGCCTGCATGAACGTGTGCATCGGCCTCATCAGCTGCTGCTCGCGTTACTTCTGCGAGACGTATGTGGTTAAAGGGGGAGCGGAGGCTTCCGAGGAGGCCATGCGCCGTCCCTTTGCGGTTCTCGCCTTTGTGTTCGCGGCGTTTTCGTGCGTGCTCTCCAACGTGGGCCTCGACATGATCCTCATGTTCTCGGTGCCCATGCTCAACGCTCTGTATCCCGTCGCCATCGTGCTGGTGCTTATGGGCCTGGTGCATGGTTTTTGCGATGCGCATCCGCAGGTGTGGGTTTGGGTCGGCGGCGTGGTCGCGGTGCAGAGCGTGATCACCTCGGTCCGCGACGCGTTCTTTGCGAGCGCGTGGCTGCCGTTCGATGTGCTGCCGCTGGCAGACATCGGTGCTGCGTGGGCACCGGTTGCTGTGGCGGCGTTTGTGATCGGTCTGGTTCATAGCCAGTTTGTCACACATTCGAGGAGCTAGGGTTTCTGCGCTTGCACAGGCGGGAAGTCTCCCCTATAATTTCCTTCGCTTTGGGACACGCAAGGTTTATGCCTTAGCTGCTCAACACCTTCGGGACGTGGCGCAGTTTGGTAGCGCGCCTGCTTTGGGAGCAGGATGTCGCAGGTTCAAATCCTGTCGTCCCGACCATATCTTGCGGGCGTAGTTCAATGGTAGAACCCCAGCCTTCCAAGCTGATGACGCGGGTTCGATTCCCGTCGCCCGCTCCAGAAAAACCGCAGGTCAGAGGTATTAAAGCCTTTGACCTGTTTTTTTAGTCGCAATGGTTGGTCGCAAAATAGTCGCAAAATGCTATTCGATTGCGCTTTGATTGCGACCGTTCCAGCCCTGTCCAAGCGCCCCCTTTTTTCGCTTGCCCATGCTCCCTGCGGTGCTGTCGCTTTTGCCCTTCCAGCGCCATGAAAAAGCCGCCCACGTTGATTGTGGACGGCTCTGAGCGCCTTGTTTCGGTCTTGTGCTGCGTGGTTGCTGTTCGGCGCTGTGCGCCGTTTTGGGGCTTCTGGTTGGCTCTGCTAGGGTTCTCGGTTCTGCTTCCGCGCCCGCTCCTTCTCCCTTTGGCACTCTCTCTTATTTGCCGTGTAGCGCCTGCGGGCTTTCATAAAGTCCACGCGCTCTGCCATAGCGTCAGCCTTGGCGATCTCGTAGCACGTTGGGCACAGCCCCATGTTGTACGCGCGTGTGCTGGTTTCCCTTAGCCTGTGCCGCCCGCAGTTGGGGCACAGACCGCCCAGCCTTGGGCGCATGGTCATGCGTACGCCCATCTCATCGGCTTTCGACCTTATCGCGCCCTCCGTCCTGCCCATCGCCATTGCTAGGAAAACGTACCCGTCTGCGGCGTGGGCTATCAGGTAGCGCTTATCTTCGTCCGTCCATGGCTTGCCGCTCTTCTGCGCGTCCCCGCGCTCGTTTTCCCGCTTCACTATGTCGTATGCGGTCGGGTTGTCGGTCGTGCCGCCCTTGTTTTGGCGCTTCTTGTCCTTTGGTGGGCTTCCAGTGTCCTTTTTGGCGTTTCCTTCCACCTCGTTACCTCCTTGGGCGTTTCGTCCGCAGGGCTACAGCCCCGCTAGTATGGTCGGGGAGAGAGGAATGGGGCACACGCGGATGGTAGTCCGTGGGCGGTTCGATGCGATCCGTTACCGCCCCTCCCTTGCCGTGCCCGCGTCCTCCTGTTCCGCTTCCTTCACCTCGCCAAAACAGTTGTACGCGGGCGCATATTTAAGCTTTACGGTGCACGGTTTCCCACGCTTGTTCTTCTCTATGTGCAGCTCGACCGTGTTTTCGCCCTGCCCCTTCTTCTTTGCTCTCATTTCCGTTATCGTTTCGGCTTTGTACTGTAGCGTTGAGCTGCCGCTCGCGTTCATCATGTCTGGTCTGTCAGACTGTACGCCCGTCTTACTCATATCGCATATCAACACTATGGGTATCTTCTTCTCCATTGCTGCATCTGATAGCAGCTCTATTATCCTGTCTTTTCTCTGCTGCTCGTCTCCTTTACCGTTCTTTGGTGCAATCTTTAGCGGCTTCAGGTAATCGACCACACATAGGCGTACTTCCTCTGTGTTCAGATAGGAAAGAAGCAGCTCCACCTCGTCACCTGCTGGCGTTCGACCTATCAAGCCCTGATCGACCAGTTTGCTAAAGGGAAGAGTTTCGTTATAAAAAATATCAAACGTTTTCTCCCAATCCTCTTCTCCATACCCATTGACCAGTGGCTTTAGTTCTAGATAATCCGTCAGCTTTTCGCCCATATCCCTATCGAGGTACCACTGCCTATTCCAGCCGCTAAATATCTTGTCTAGGTCATTGCGCGTGCTGTCGGTCGGTCTCATGAACTTAAACCCAGCATTGTCAAATCTGCCGTGTACCATCTCTTCAACCTTGCTGGTAGCTTTCAGGTAATCGCCTACGGTGCCGCCCATGATCTCTTTAATAGCTTCTTTGCACTCCCTCAATTCGCGCTCATGGTTGGCGGTGTTCTTTCTGTAGCGCTCAACGTCATTCATGAGTTGGTTGAGCCGTATGAGTTCATCGCTCGGAACGTCTTTGTATGCAAACGGCTCTATGCCAAGCTCTTTTCCTTTCAGCATTGATACACAGCTTGCCAAACGTGCCCGCACGTCTGATTCGCTCGTGTCCAGACCCCAGTAGAGAACTTGATCATCTATGCCCCATTTGTTTGCATCTTCGCTGAGCGCCTTTAGGCACATGAATAAGGAGTGCGCGGTCTTTCCTTCACTAGGCGGTGCCATGAGTACGTGCAAGCCTTCATAAAGTCCGCCGCCCAGTGCTTTATCTAGGGTTGGGATTCCCGTCTTGAATCTGGGTATGGCGTTTGCCGCTGCCGTTCTGATGACATCAGTCACACCCGATAACATCCCATCAATTTCCGCTAGCAGTTCGAGCGATTCGGTTGTTTCGCTCTCGGGTGCATCCCCATCGCCCCCGGTCGCGTCCGTCCCCAGTTCTGCCCTTCCATCGCCCCGCTTCTCGTCCTCGGGTTGCTTGTCGTGGTCGGTGGCGCTTTCCCGTTTCTCATCGTGGTCGGCGTTGGACGCTTCGACCTGCCGCGCGGCTTCTTCTTCGTCCATCAACCGCAAACACTCCCTTTCGATTTCCCTCTGCTGTTCCCGCTCCCTATGCCTTATGAATCGCTCTTGTTCGTAGTACTCGCAATTCAGGGTGAACAGGTACCATTCATGCTCGGCTATATCCGCTCGCGTTTTCAGGTCGGTAATACCCGCAGCCGTGAGCCGTTCGAGCACATCATCGTAAAACGCGGACTTTTCTCTATGTGATCGCTCCCTTTCAGCATCGTCCATTCGGGTGCATCGCCCCCTCTCGTGCCACGCGCGGATACTTCCAGACCGCCCACGTGATTCGCCGTCATGAGTGGTCGGTAGTGGTCGCGCGGTTTTTATTTTTGAAAGTAGGAGTAGGGGTGCTATCGTCCCACCGCGAATAAAGCGGTGGGCGTATAGCAGCCCCCTTCTTCTCTTCTTATGGGTGTAGCCATGGGGCTATACCTAAATGCGCCCTCCTGCTACACCTTTAAGTTCGATAGGTTTAGCTTTAAGCGCTATACCTTTAGGGCATTTGGTTTAGCGATAGCGGCTATACCTTTTAATACAGCTTTGGTTTAGCCAAACTGCTACACCTTTACAGCCCTAGTTCCACAGCCCTAGTTTCTCGGCTATTTCTGTGGGCGTTAGATCCCGCTCTGGTTCGGCTGCTTTGTCGGTGTCGGTACGCTTTCGCTTGCGTGCCTTTGGTTTCCCGTTGTGGGGGTTCTTGTTGTCGAGCAACTTAACCTCAATCGGCGTGTCGGGCATTACGTAGTATTCGCTCGCCCTGCCCCTGTGCCCCGCGCTTTTCAGTTCAAGACCGCGTATGTTTCGCCCCTTGGCTGGGTTCGGCTTGGTTAGCCTATGAATTGCGCTCGATACGCTGCCCGTGGTCATTCCAGTTAGCCGAGCTAGCTCTTCACGTGATCGCCAAGCGTATAGTCTGCCGTTCTCGTCTGCTTCCAAGTTTTGCGCTAACGCCATGATGATATGCGTTTCGTTCTTGCTGAAATTGTTCTTGGCAGTCTGCCAATACCACTTTGCGAACATCCTCGAAAACGGCTCATCGGTTTCAAACTTCATGGATCTCAACCATTAGGCGGCTGTGTCGATGCCGATATATTCGAGCAGCGCCGCCTTGTTGATGCGCCACATGCTCATAACCTTGGCGGCTTTAATCATGCCGCGCTCGCACGCTCGGCAAACCGAACGTTCGCTGCAATCCAGCAGGGTTGCCGCCTGCTTGACGGTCAGAACGAGCGCGTCAGAGTTCAAGATTTCCTCTAGCGTCTCCGCGCTGCGGGCTTTCTCTTGGCGGGCTGTGGTCTGGGTATCCGCGTCCATGTTTCAACCTCTTTCGCTTGTGAACGGTCTTACAAGTCGAAAGATACCCGTAGGGGAGAAACGCCGCCGCGCACGTCTGGGCGGCTTTCGTTGCGCTTTCGGCGCAACGGCTGAGCGCCTTATTTTCCATAGGGGCGTATAGCCCTCTGTGGAAGCGATGCGAATTGTATAAGGCGGCTGTAGCCCTGCGGCTACCGCACCGTTGCGCGAATTGTGCAATGGCGGCTATTTACGTCTGGGTCGGAAAACACACGGGCTGTTCATATTTGAGATATGGGCACTAATGGGCGCTATGAGCCGTTGCCATGCACCTGCAACCTCTCGACCATCCGCTCTACAAGCCCTAGGTCGCTGTCGGTCAGGCTGTCGAGCATCTGGACGATATTCATAACGGCTATCCCGCGCGGGGTGGTCGGCAGATCCAACGTGTTCGCTTCTTCCAGCTCGCCAATGAACCGCTCGGCAACCTCCTTGGGCGATCTGGGCGGCGTGGCGCTAATCTCGGCTACGGCTTCCAGTATTTGGTAGATGTGTTCTTGGTCGCGCTCTGATAGGCCCTTTAGCTTGTCTAGCCGCCTGCTTAGCGTCCCGCCGTCAATGCTTATATGTTTCGCTATCTTGGTTTGCGATACGCCGTAATGCTTGAATAGAGCCTGTAGCGCCGTCTTGACCGCGCCGTTGGGTAGCAAAGCCATTGCGCCTGTCATTTGCACTTTTAGGCGCTCGTCTATCATGGGCGCTAGACCTCCAAGTGCCGCGCGTGTCCCAGCGATGCGCTAGAATGGCGGCGTATACATTTCCCGTTTGCAGCGCGGGGAGTTACGAAAAAGGGGCGTTCGGCTTTCGAGCGCCCCGACCTGTCTATATTCTATTCCCGCTCGGCGATAGCGCTAGATGGTTGGTATGGCTGGGCTATCGCTTTCAAGCAACGTAGAGGTGCGTTCATCGGTCAAGCCAAGCAGGTAATCGGCTGAGCATCGAAACAGCTTTGTCAGATTCAGCAGCTGTGCCGATGGAATGGGGTGAGCGCCCTTTTCCCATTCGCTTACCGTGATTTCGGTTACTGGCGGGGTCAGCGCCGCCCCTAGCTAGGCTTGGCTTAGCCCTTTGCGCTCGCGTTCAGATTCTATTAGGGTTTCCATCTGTCTCCGTCCTTCCGCGTTACTCCAACTATGCTGCGCTTTCGGGTATGCCCTGTCCATCGCCTTTCGTACGTTGGCTATCTCCCTGTCCAGCAATTCGGCTAGATCTCTTAGCTGCGCCCCTTCCAGCGATTCGTTGCTGTCGAACTTGCCCATCAGCTCCGTCAGCGTTTCGAGCGTGCAGATAGAGCCGCGTAACTCGTTAATGTCTGCATCGCCCATAACCCATACGGTTTCGTTCGCCTTGTCGCTCACTTCTCTTACCTTCCTAGTCCTCGGTTCCCGTCCTGTTCAGCTCGATAACTGAGCCGTCCTTGGCGTGCTGGGCAACGTCCGCCATGTACGCCTGCTCGACCACAGCCGCGCCGCGCTTCTTGGCTTCTCTGTCGGCGCTCGCGTATATGTTCAGCGTCATAGCTGCGTTGGCGTGTCCCATCATGCTCGCCACGGTCTTAATATCCGTGCCTGCCGTAACCGCCGCCGTTGCGAACGGGTGGCGCAGGTCATGGAACGTTGGGCGGTTGCCCTCCGTACCGATAAGCTCCAAAGCGTCAGCCGCAATCCTCCACCTGTGCGAAAGATAGTGGGGCTGCATAAACGAGCCGTCAGCGCCGCCCGTCACGTACATGTTTTCATCGAACGGAACGCCCAACTCTAGGCACTCGGCTTTGGCGTTGGCTAGGCGTGCCGTGAGCATGTCGGCGATGATGGAGGGCGCGTAAAGCTCGCGCCTGCTGCCGCCCGTCTTGGGTTCTTTCACGTACCACTTTGAGCCGTCACGGCCTATGGTGCGCTCGATGCTAACGGTTCCCTCGTCCAGATCCACGCACTTCCACGTCAGTCCGCATATCTCGCCCTCGCGCAAACCCATATACATTGCTAGGGCAAAACCAACGTTTAGGGGCTTGTCGGGGTCTAGGGCGATGAACTGCGCTACCTTGGCGCGTCCCTTAGCATCTAGGGCGTTGGGATTCCTGTGCGCCTGCTGGGGGTTCTTAACGCCGCGCGTGGGGTCTTTAACGAGCCTGTCGCGGTCTACCGCCTGCCGCATGGCTGAGCGCAGGTTGGTTAGGCACTTCTTCACCGTGGACGGTGAATACTTCTTACTGAGTTTCGTAACCCATGCCGCCACATCGTCTGGGGTCAGCTCGTCCAGCTCGATTTTTCCGATACTGGGCGCAATATAGCTTTTGAGTATGCGCCTTAGCTCGTTAGCTGATGAGCGCTCGATGCTGTTTGCGCGTTCCTCTACGTACTTCCCGAAATACTCGGCTACCGTTTCGCCGCTGTGGGGGTCTTTTACAGCCTGCTCATTGAGCTGTTGGCGGATTGTTTCGGCTTCTTGGTTAACAGCCTTTTCTACCTGCTTAGAGCGCCCGTTGTCGCGCCCCTCGGTTTTGAGAGTGACGGTCTTTTTCTTCCACTTGCCGCTTTCGTCCTTGTATGGGTACTGGGCTTTCCACTTGTATACGGTCGTGCCGTCTTTGCGCACATAGTCGTGTTTGATTAGCGAATAGGTGGCGAACGTTTCCGCAGGTAGCAAGGTGTCCATGTCTCTCCTTTTTGGTCGCAATCTTGGTCGCAAAATAGTCGCAAAATGGCGTTGACTGAACTATAAAACATAGACGTTTTAGACGCAACAGACGGAAAAACAGCAGGTAGAGCGTCCGCGTTTTCGCAGGTAGACAGCCTAGTGCAAAAAGTCGCAACACTTCCAAGCTGATGACGCGGGTTCGATTCCCGTCGCCCGCTCCATAGGATAGATGAATGGCTCTGGTTCCTTTTGGGAATCAGAGCCGTTTTCGTAAGTGTACGGGTGACGGGAATCGATGCCGCCCCACGCCCCACCTAAGTTGCGGTGAAATACGGACTGTTTTCGGCTTTTATGGCCCATGTAGTCCGTATTTCACCGCAACTATTTGTAAGGTTGGATTTTGATGCCGTTGGGAGGGTCGTAGCGACCGTCTACCGAGAGTGGAAATATTTTCTGAAGCTCTGACCTGCGACGTCAAGTTTTTGGTCAGCTTTTGGCAAGGCCTGCGGACGGAAGCATACGATAGCGTAATGGTATTCTCTCCGCCGTGATGGTTATGGGGTTGGCCATGCTCGATAAAGGCAAACATTTTCCGCAGTCATATGCCAAGATGCTGTTTTCCACTCTCGGGATTCATCATGACGAGCAGCTATTGATAACGATTGATCCTTGGGATGAGCGGCGCGCGCGTGAGCTTATGCAAGAAGAACTTTTAATTCGACTCTATAACCATGTGTACGCCGATCCTGTTTATTGGAACCACCTTGACGTGGAAGCCCGCATTTTCCAGCTTGCATCTGCTATTGCGGCCGTCGAGCCGGATGCCATTTTCTGCGGTTCAACGGCGGCACTGCTGTACGGTATCGGCTCCGCTTACTCGCTGCTTAATGCCGTTCAGATGTTGTTGCCGAGATCTTCCAGGCGCGATACATATGAGTTCGTTGAGTATCGTCGATGGCGCCCGGGTGAGGTATGGCGGCTCGGCCCGTTTACGCTGACAGACCCCTATCGGACGGTGGTCGATATTGCCCGCACGAGTGCATTTCGGTATGCGCTTGGCTACGTCGATGGATTGGCTCGCGAGTATGATGTCGACCGCGAGGAGCTGCGTGCGTATGCGCAGACCAATTGCCGCGGTTTGCATGGCATCTCCCGTGCGTTTGGCGTGTTCGAGTATATGGACGGAAGGTCGGATAACGGGGGAGAGTCCGAGGCGCGAGCGGCAATGATCCTTGCTGGCGTCGCTGCGCCTGAGCTTCAGGTTGAGATTGCTCGGCCAGGAAGCGCCGGCTATTATCTGGCAGATTATGGTTGGCAGATGCCAGATGGGTCATGGATGTTGGCAGAGCTTCATGGTTTGGGTAAGTTTGAGGACGAAACTCAAAAAGATTTGGAACATGCTGCGGCAAAAACCTATCGAGCCGCCTTATTGCGCGATGCGAACTTGCGCGCCATGGGTCATAACGTCATTCATTTCAAACTCTCGGACACATATGATGTCGAAGAGTTTGGCGCTATGATGCGCGGTTGCGGCATTCCGACAACAAAACCCTACGCCGACTCCCGATAGTGAAATCATTTGCAGCCAACCTTCAATAAGTTGCGGTGAAATGCGGACTGTTGAGGCCTTTAAAGGCATGAAACAGTCCGTATTTCACCGCAACTTAGGAGGGGATGGGGCTGAGGGGCGGGCGATGCCGTTGTCTGTCGGTTAGTGGCGACCGTGGTGGCGGAGCTTGTCGATGGTGGAGTCGGTGCTTCGGCTGCGGGCTTCGGCGGCGCGGTCGCGGGTTTCGGCTGCGGTTTGGCGCTTGCGGCGGTAATCGATCATGCCTTGGATGATGGGCTTGCCAAAGCTCACGACATCATCGTTGTAGATGGCGGTTCGGGCTGCGAGGAGGCAGTCGGTAAAGTCCATATGGGTCTTGCCAAAGAGCTTGACGGCAAGGGCGACAACGGTGGGCTCGTCGACCATGACGTCATCGAGCAGCCTTTTCATGGCCGCAGCAATCTCAACGCGGGGAACCTTATAGACGTCGCGCAGCGTGACCACGACGCGCGTGATGATTTCGGGATAGACACGAGCGGTGCGCGTGGCGATGACCTTGGCGGCGCGCGGTGACAGGACCTCGTCGTCGTCGAGCAGATAGCGAAGGATGACGGTCTCGTCGATGATGGTGCTACTCATGGATATCTACTTCCTCGGGACCCAAAATCGAATCGTCGCTTTCTGTAGCGAGGTACTCAATCCAGGCATTGCGCTCCTCGGAGCGGCGATTGGGGTCACCGTATGCTTTGAGCGATCCATAGGCGGCGGTGCCGTCCTTTGAGCGCACGGCGACCGGCTGAAAGGGGAGCTTGCGCATCAAAATGCTCTGCGCGACAAATAGACGGACGGCCTCGGCGAGCGATGTGCCCATGGCGTCGTAGAGATGTTCGGCATGCTGCTTGTCTTCCTCGCGAATGCGCACCTGCAGGATGGCTCGTTTTTTGAGTCGATGACATCACTGGCCCCCTTAATGAGCGTGCAATATAGTCGGTCAAATGCGGCATGTGCCGATACTTGAGCATCTTATAACGATTACTTTATTTCGCTCAAGTAAATAACCATTAACTTGAATACAAGCGTAGTACATCTAAAATGAGAGCGCGTAAAAATCTCTGAGGCGTACGCATGTAATACACTCACCTTTATAGCTTCTAGAGAATAATTCCAACCTGCCAAAACCCCTGCAATACACCCGTATTGCAGGGCCTATGCTCAAGTTTGCCCCCTGCAACTGCGTATATTTAACCTGTATATCGTTGGAGGAATTCTATCGAAGTGCCTGTTTCGCCGCATGCACTCGATACGCCGATGCCGGACCACGGGCGGTCCGGGGCAACGTCGGCAGGGTCTCTCCGGCATGGGATTCAGGAGGGAGTGAACAACATGGGCAATAAACGAGTCGTGGCTGATTCTTCACGCTGCATTGGGTGCCAAACCTGTATGGCGGCGTGCATCGAGGCACACGATATTCCCGGCAACATCGCCGCACCTCGCTTGCGCGTAACGCGCACCTACGAGATTTCCGCGCCGGTGGCATGTCACCACTGCGAGGACGCTCCGTGCGCCAAGGCCTGCCCCACGGGCGCCTTGTTCTTTGATCCAAAGAACCATCGCATCGGCGTCAACGAGGACAACTGCATCGGCTGCAAGAGCTGCGTCATGGCATGCCCCTTTGGCGCCGTGAGCGTGGCGACCACGCAGGTCCCCGTCTTGATGGGCGACGTGCGCGTGGGTTCGCAGACTAAGAGCTTCGTGCTCAAGTGCGACCTGTGCGTGGACCGTCCCGGCGGTCCGGCGTGTGCCGAGGCGTGCCCGACCAAGGGCCTCACCCTGGTAGACGAGGAGCGCCTGGCAGAACTGACTGCCGAGCGTGCCCGCGCCACCATCGAAAACGAGGCGTAGACGGGCGGCCATACAAGCCCAACGATTGTCATATACGTACCGATTACTCGGTAGCAGAGAAAGGAAGGAGGGTGTCATGGAGAAGCATAAAGTGATCTGCCCGTACTGCGGCGCCGGTTGCCAGTTTAACCTCCTGGTCCAAAACGGCCAGGTCGTGGGTACCGAACCGCTCAACGGCATCACCAATCAGGGCGAGCTGTGCCTTAAGGGCATGAGCGGCTACGACTTCATCAACGACACCAAGATCTTGACTCCTCGCGTACTGCACCCGATGATCCGCCGCACTAAGGGCGCGGATCTTGAGCGCGTAAGCTGGGACGAGGCGCTGGATTTCACCGCATCTAAGATGCAGGCCATAATTGACGAATATGGTCCTAACGCTGTCATGACCACCGGCTCTTCGCGAGGCGGCGGCAATGAGGCGAACTACGTCATGCAGAAGTTTACGCGTGCGTGCATCGGCACCCACAGCGTAGACAACTGCGCCCGTACTTGACACGGCCCTACTGTCCTCGGTCTGATGGACACGGTTGGTTCAGGTTGCATGTCATGCTCCATCCCCGGTATGGAGGATGCGGGCTGCATTTTCCTCTTCGGCTATAACCCTGCCGATTCGCACCCCATCGTCGCAAGGCGTATCGTGCGAGCCAAAGAAAAGGGTTGCAAGATCATCGTCGCCGACCCGCGCCATATCGAAACCGCGCGTATCGCCGATCTCTACCTTCCGATCAAGAACGGTTGCAACGTCGCGTTCCTCAACGCCTTTGCCAACTGCTTGGTCAACGATGGCCTCTACGACAAGGAATTCGTCGCCGAGCACACGAACGGCTTTGACGAGTGGTGGGAGACCATCAAGAACTACACTCCCGAATCCGTACAGGACATCACGGGTGTCGAGCCCGCGTTGATCCACCAAGCTGCCGAGATGTACGCCACGGCGAAGCCTTCCGCCATCATTGGCTGGGGCATGGGCGTATGCCAGCAGAAGCAGAACCTGAAGACGGTGCACACCATCGCCTCCATCGCCTGCGTTGCCGGCCAGATCGGCAAACCCAACTCCGGCCTCGCGCCCGTGCGTGGCCAGAACAACGTCCAGGGCTCCTGCGATATGGGCATGCTGCCCAACCTGTACCCTGGCTATCAAAAGGTCACCGACCCGGCCGCGCGCGCCAAGTTCGCCAAGGCCTGGGGCGTGCCCGAGGAGAAGCTGCCTCTCGAGGAGGGCTACAAGCTCACCGACCTGGGTCACCTGGTCGACGAGGGCAAGGTGCACTGCTTCTACAACTACGGCGAGGACCCGGTGCAGACCGAGCCCGATTCGGCCGGTATGCGTAAGACGCTCTCCGAGCTGGATCTGTTCATTTGCCAGGACATCTTTATGACGCAGACGACCATGCTCGCCGACGTCATCCTGCCTGCCACCTCTTGGGGCGAGCACGAGGGTGTCTTTACCGCATCCGACCGTAGCTTCCAGCACTTTGACGCGGCTGTTCCGCCCAAGGGCGAGTGCCGTCACGACTGGGAGATCTTTGCCGACCTGTCCACGCGCATGGGCTACCCCATGCACTACGACAACACCGAGCAGATCTGGAACGAGTGCATTAGCCTGTGCCCCAACTTTGTGGGCGCGACCTACGAGAAGATGGCTCCCGAGGGCGGCTACGCACAGTGGCCCGTCAAGAGCACCGATGTGAACGACCATGGCACCCCCGACATGTTCGCGGGCGGCAAGTTCACTACCAAGGACGGTCGTGCCAACCTGATGGCGCACGACTGGGAGGCGCCCTCCGAGCTTCCCGACGATGAGTACCCGCTCATCCTTTGCACCGTCCGCGAGGTCGGCCACTATAGCTGCCGTTCGATGACCGGCAACTGCAAGACGCTGGCACTGCTTGCCGACGAGCCCGGCTTCGTTCGCATGAATCCCGCGGACGCG
>ULVP01071903.1_pt1 | contig 12816 bp, 7 predicted proteins | sample 1959551 | NCBI WGS metagenome assembly ULVP01 (sample SAMEA4835789, study PRJEB28245) | human gut metagenome | biome: gut microbiome; material: fecal sample | place: Denmark | collected 2008 | reverse complement strand
TCCAATATGATGGGAGGAGGCGGTTCCGCGGTGGATATATTGGAGAATACGCCTTCCATACGGGTAGACGCGGAAGGCGATGTTACTTTTCGTGGAAGCAGCGGCTTTTTGGTTTACATAGATGGTAAGCCGAGTGTCTTCTCGGGTACACAGGCTTTGGAGCAAGTCCCGGCCGGGCATATAGAGAATATAGAGATTATCACGACACCTTCCGCCAAGCATGATACGGAAGGCGACGTAGGTATCATTAATATTATCACGAAGAAGCATTCCCAGCGGGGATTGAGTGGGATGGTGAATCTCTCGGGAAGTACGTGGCTTTCCCGCCATGTCGATTTCTTGTTGGCACAGCAACATCAGCGTTCCCGTTGGTACATCGGCGGACAGTGGACAGACCGGTTGCGCAAGAGTGATTTCGACCAAGAGAAGATGACGGTGGTGGGCGATCAGACCACTACCTCGCATTCCGTCGGGCCTCGTACGGGAAACAGCTATCATTATACGATGAAAGGCGGTTGGAGCCTGAATCTTCCCAAGACAACCATCGCGTTGGATCTGGAGGGCGGCTATGGCGGAAATAAGCGTAAGGGAGAGATGAACTATAAGGAAACCCGTTCGGTAGCGGGCGGCTCTCCGGTGACGGAAGATTATCGAAGCATAGATGATTATGATAATGATGAGAATATAGGTTTGGGAAGTCTGGCGGTACAGCATAAGTTCAACGATAAGGGACACGAGCTTTCCGGTAGTGCCTATTACAAATATGGCGGTCATGCGTTGGAATATTTCTTTAATGACTTGATGTCTTTGGAAGGGCAACGCCAACAAGGGCACCGTGCTTATGAGGCCGAGCACCGGGAAACGATGCGTATCAATCTGGATTACGCCTTGCCTTTCGGGAAAGGAGGTAAGCTAGAGGCGGGTTACCAATATTATTCTTATTTGGAAGACGGCGATTACAATATGGAATGGTGGGACCCCAAGGGACAAACGTTCTTTTGGCGTGACGATATCTACAACACGTTTTATTTTCAAGAAGGGGTGAATTCAATTTATACGATTCTTTCCCATACGTGGAAGAATTTAGAGGCGCAAGCCGGCGTTCGGGGAGAGCATACGCATACGGTCTTGCGAAGTTCCGTGGAGGGAGCGGATCGTACGAAGAATCGTTTTGAGTTTTTCCCATCGGTGCATTTGGGCTATACGTTCCCGAATGAGCATCGCTTGTTGGCTTCCTATTCCCGTCGTACCACACGTCCGCAGCTTTTTTATATGGAGCCTTATATTACGTATCGTGACTTTTATACGGCCGAGATCGGTAATCCGGATATACGTCCGGAGTACATCAACTCCTTTGAATTGAACTACCGGAAGAGTTTCGGGGAAAATACGGTATCCGCTACCGCCTTTCATCGGTATCGAAAAGATAAGATCGAGCGGTTGCGCGTACCTTATTCAGCCGGTGTAACCTTAGACTCGATGTCAAACGTAGGACATGATTATTCAACAGGTATCGAGCTAAGTGTCAGCCTGCATCCGGTACGTTGGTGGAATACCACGGTCAACGGAAACGTTTATCATTATAAGGTGAAGAACGAACAGGCCGCCGGTGGAAATACGACCTCAAGCACCAATTACGATATCCTATGGAATAACCTGTTTAATCTGGGGAAATACACCCGTATCCAATTGGATGGTAGTTTTGTAGGCCCTTCCGTAACGACGCAGGGCCGTACGGACGCTTATTGGTACGCGAACGTAGCCGTCCGCCAGCAACTATGTAACCGAAAACTAACCGCCACCTTAGCTTTCCGGGATATTTTCCGTTCCGCCAAATATATCAGCGATATCCAAACGGCAGATTTACGTTCCCTGACACGTATCAAACCCAAATATCCACAAATCACGTTGACGTTGAGTTGGACATTTAATAGTTTCAAGGCCAAATCCACCCAAGCGAAAGAAGATCGCTCGGAGATGTTCGAGGGTATAAAGCATTAGTATTATATCTTCGCGGTTATTATGCTATTTAATTCGATTGAATATTTGATTTATTTGCCAATCGTATTTTTATTGTATTGGCTTGTCTTCGGAAAGCGACTACGACTACAGAATTTATTTGTAGTCGTAGTTAGTTATCTTTTTTACGGGTGGTGGGATTACCGGTTCTTGGCATTGATAGCCCTTACCTCTTTCTGTAGTTGGCTGAGTGGGATAGGAATAGAGGAAGTACGTGCGAGGGCCGGGAAGATACCTCGCTGGTTCGATAAAGGTATCGTGGTTGCGAATGTCATATTTAACTTACTGATACTCTCTTTCTTCAAGTATTACGACTTTTTTGTGGATAGTTTGGTAGATGCTTTCTCTTATATAGGGATTTCATTGCACATCTCTACGCTTTCTCTCTTATTACCGGTCGGGATTAGTTTTTATACATTCCAAGCCTTAAGTTATACGATTGACGTGTATAGAGGTAAATTGCCGGTGACAAGAGATATCGTTTCCTTTTTCGCGTTTGTTAGTTTTTTCCCACAGTTGGTGGCTGGCCCTATCGAACGGGCTACTAACCTGTTGATACAATTTGAGAGACCTCGCAGCTTCGAGTATAACGACGCTGTAGATGGGATACGACAAATGATGTGGGGGTTTTTCAAAAAAATCCTGATAGCCGATAATTGTGCCTTGGTCGTAGATGACATATTCGGGAACTATGGAAATTACCCGGCTAGTACTTTGCTATTGGGAGCCGTTTTGTTCTCATTCCAGATTTATGGAGATTTTTCCGGATATTCAGATATAGCTATAGGTACAGCCAAGTTGTTTGGGATACAGTTGAGGCAAAATTTCCGGTATCCCTATTTTTCTTTAGATATAGCCGAGTTTTGGAGACGTTGGCATATCTCGTTGAATACTTGGTTTGTAGATTATGTATATATTCCCTTAGGAGGTAGCCATAATGGTTTCTTTAGACATATTCGGAATATCTTGATCATATTTTTCTTGAGCGGTCTTTGGCATGGAGCGAACTGGACATTTGTGGCTTGGGGTGTTTACCATGGTTTGCTATGTATAGCATTGTTGATACTAAAGAAATATGTAAAGATAAGGTTGATACCATCAAACGTTGTGTCTATGTTGGTTACATTTGGCTTCGTGGTGATCGGATGGATTCTATTTAGGGCTGAGAATATATCAATGGCACTCGATTATATATATGATCTGTTCTCCTCTTCTTTATTCCGTGTGCCTAAGGTAAGTGGGGCCAATAATGTTTCTGCTTTATTATCGCTTATTTTCATTACTTGTATGTTAGTGATCGAGTGGATGAATCGGAAACAGCCGTTTGGATTTGATATTAGGAAAATACGAAGTATATATATACGATATACTTTATATGCGATCCTTTTATTTTGTATATATTTCTTCGGAAATAACGCTTCTAGCTTTATTTATTTTCAATTCTAGCAAGTATGAAACCAACGCATAAACAAATAAAGAGTATGATAAGATTCCTGTTGTTTCTGGGGATCTTGTTGTTTTTGTTCAATCAGATCACTCCCTATCTCTATCGATTATTGCCTAACGACTACGTACGAACACGACTTATATGGAGTACATTAAATAATCCGGAAGAGCGTCCGGATCTTGTTATTTTAGGTAATAGCCGCGGTATGAGTGGTGTGAACGGATACAAGTTAGAAGCAGAGTTGCGAGGAAATCCCTGTGTATATAATCTTACCTCTACTGGTCAGAGATTGAGTGAGAGTGCCTTGTATTATTCCTATTTACCATCTTCTGTGCAAGTAGTTGTACAGTGTGTGGATTTAGATCAATTACGTGGCCCGATCGAATTGGATGATCCCAACCGGGTAGCTCTACATATGTATGGATATAAAATGGATGGTTTTACCTGTGAATTACTTCCTGCTTTAGAAAAAACTTTAAGTGAACCGAATTTATACTATAATTATGTGGCTCGAAATTGTTTATTCTCCGGCTTGACTACTTATCTGCGTAATAAGTTGGATGATGATGTTATCCCCGGAATTATAACCTCTGATTTACGTTATCCAAACTCTACGATGTCTGATAGAAATGAATCTGTCTATAAACGGAAAGTAGAAGAACAGAATGAAGAAAATAAATTCGAGGCATATCAGATTACTCCTGAATGGAAAAGGTTGATAGAGCGTTCTTCCGTTTATTTTAGGGATAGGGGTATTATTTATTGTCTGGTTGTCATGCCGTATAACCCGGATATAACAGCTTTTACAGTAGCGGAGAAACAACGAGCTTTGCGAATGTTTACTCAAATGTTTGATTCTATCCTTATCGTCGACTGTATGGAGCTATTGGATACGTCGGATTTTTATGATGCTATCCATCCGAACCGGAAAGGAGCGGAGAAGATAACAGATCAGATCATCCGATCATTGCGTTCATCTGGTTTTTCTTTTTAGGATGATATAAACAAGGTTTCTCTATGTATTTCCAGGATAACATACCCAATCCGGTGCTAAGGATAGTGGTAAGAGCCAATGTCAATATAAAGCTATACCGATCAAGTCCGTAATGAATGAATATTTGGATGATCGGGAAATGAATCAAGAAAATACCATACGAGAAATTTCCCATCCGATTGAATACATGTAACCACTTGAATCCATAAGCTACCGTGATAATGATAGAGGCTAGAGCGATAGGCTCGAAAATACTCAGCAGCAGATACTCTCTACCCAATAAAAGAAATAGGCTGACAGGGAACAAATATCTCATATATTTTCGAAAAACAGGGAAATAGGCAAGTATGATAATACCGGAACAAAAGTACATCATTTGTCCGGGGAATTGTCTTTTCATGAATTCATAAATAGGGTTGTGTGTCATATCATCTAAATAATTACACGTTGTCGAGTAGATGAAAGATAAGATATAAATAAGAAGTAGGCATACCAATTTATTGTATCTTTTCAGTAACCAATAGATAATGGGTATAATGATATATAGCATGAATTCAACCTTGATAGTCCATAAAGACCCATTCATCGCTTGTAAAGGATTGGTATCGAATACGCCGGGTAAATCCGGCGATAAAAAGTTAAATGTAAGTAAATTACAGATAAGATAGGTGTATAAGCTAGAAGAGGTGAGGTATTCCCTGCAGGATAAAGAGGTAAGGAATAATCCGATTAAGGCACATAATAAAATAGTCAAGCTGTAGGCGGGCATAATACGTTGAATACGTTTACGGAAAAAAATCCGGGTATTAGGCGTACGTAAGAAGCTAAACATAACAAGAAATCCACTAATAATAAAGAAACCTTTCACTCGAAATCCTCCGCTAACAAACCAAAAAGGATCTGTCTCTGTCAGTGTGCTGAAATGGTTGAACATGACAGAATACGCAAGAAAGAAGCGAATAAAATCAAAATTATTCGCTTCTTTTACTTGATTTATTAATCTGGAGTTGAGTAAAACTTTCTCTGATTGATTCATTGTTCTATTTGACTACAATGATTTTTGTTACGACGCTCTCTGAGGCTTCCTCCGTGGAAGCTAGTACAAGATATACGCCTGTCGCTACACGTGATCCGTTTGCGTTCCGGCAATTCCAGATAGCTTGCCCCCCCAAGGATTTAGTTTGATAAATAATATTTCCGTTTAAATCCGTGATTTTTACATTCGAATTATCCATTAATCCTACAATCGTTACTTTATCCATATGTTCGGGACGTACCGGATTAGGATATGCGTAGATCTCCGAGTAATCAGATTTACCTTCCGAAGCTTCTCCTTGATAGGAATTTAGTCCTTTATCGGTACCGATAAAAACTTCACCGGTCTTATCGTTTATCTCTATATCGTATATGTTATCGGAAAGGAGCGGGCTATTGGTCGTATTAAATTGATAAACGATTGTCTCATTATCATTATCTAGAACATAGACGCCATTTCCTTTGGTTCCAATCCATTTTCGATTACCTGCGTCTACTTTTAGGGTCGTGACGACAACGTTATCTAAGAAATAAGCGAGATTGCCAGTTTCCTCATTGGTATATTTTACCCTTGTACAACGTGTAGCGGCTTTATCCTCAGCGGAAGAGATCCTAGGTTTAGTGAAATATACGGCTCCCCGATTCGTACCAACCCAGATATATCCATCCTTATCCTCGGCTACGCATGTATAATTACTAGGAGTCAATTCTTTTCCGTCGGTATCAATAAGTGTAGTAAACTCATACGAGGAAACTTCGTCTAAAGACTCGCTATTCGGTATCATTACAAGTTTAGGGGTGTTACGAGGCACATAAATCCATTTGTCGTTAGTGGAGGTTATAAGTATATCGTTTATTGTATAAACTCCTCTAAGTTGTTCGATATCCAAACGATGCCATGCTCCTGCTTTGTCAAGAACAAGTACCGCATGGTTAACCTCTGAGCTTGTCATCCACAAATTTCCATTTTTATCAAAGGCCAGTCCATCTATATAACAATAACCGGACCCATAGCCTCCTGCGGTTTCTTTAAAGGCATTCTTTTCATTGTATGACTGGACGGGAGTTCCATTCTTATATTGGATAACGCCATCACCCATGGAAGAGGCGTATACGATTTCATCATTAGAATCATCGGTCGTTACGGCTATACTTGTATAGTCTCGTGGATTTCTTGGTAAATTGAGTTTCTTTTGGGCTTCTTTAGGATCGATAAAAGACCATTTATCATAATCGTATGTAAGAATATAACCTCCTTTGTCGAAGCGCTTACCATTTAGGAGGTCTTTACCTCCTATGATCATATATACTTTATCATTTTTACAAACAATATCGAATGCGCTATTGCTGTAAGGTCCGTCTAAAATGATAGGTTCATTAAGAGCCTCAAAACTATTTGAGCCTTTCCGTTGGATAGAACGTACCCCTTTGCTTCCTTCCGCTATCCAATATTTGTCTGCTTGATAGGTACTGATATCATTGATACTTAAGTTTATTTGGTCAAACTTTTGCGTATCGGATACGATGAAAACCCTTGAGTTATCTATACATGCTAATTTTTCGCCTATTACTTTCATGTATTTTAGGGTTGAGCTATTTATTATTCGGGAAAGCTCTCCATTGTTTTCATAGAAGATACCTTGCTGACTGACCAAGTAGAACAAGGTATTCTTGAATGAAGCGATAGCTGAGATCGTATGACTATCGGAAAGGTTTGATAATCCATAGGGCTTCCAGTTTGCCTTATCCAGTAGGTTCTCTTTTAATGAGGCGTATATAATCCCCGAAGATACTTCTGCCTTATTGGTTGTAGAGGCATATATATTGCCATTCTGTATGGCACACGATGTTATATTTAAGGAAAGCTTGTAGGTATCCTTTATTTCCTTTTTGGCCATATTGATCACGACGATACCGAATGCTGTCGATAAATAGGCATATTCATCATGTACCAATACTGAATTGATTTGTTTGTCTCTTATGGACGTACTGGTCGACAGATAAGGTAGATTTGTCGCCACTCCTCCCTCAAGTATATCTATATTTGAATTATCATAGATAATAAGGAGTGATTTTGTTTGTTTATTATAGCGGATCAAAGAAATCGTATTATCATTTAATCCGTTTCCTTTATAATATTGCTTAATACTATTATCTTCTTTTCCATACGTATAAAGAGATCCTTCCGCTACCACAAATACTTGGTCGTTCGATTCCTCTACGCTGTTTGTGTTATTGTAAGAAAGATACGTTTTCCATCCGGTTGTATTAAAATTCGCGGCTAATACAGTGAATGAAAAGAATGAAAATAGAATGATAGTAAGTATATGTCTCATATTAACAATTGTAATCAGATAAAAATAATGTTAATTTCATGACGGCTTTCGCACGATGGCTGATCTGGTTTTTTGTATCGTTACCCATCTCGGCGAAAGTTTGTGTATAGGTATCAGGCATGAATATAGGATCGTATCCAAATCCGCTATCTCCGCGTTTTTCGGTAGTGATAGAGCCATTCACGATACCGTCGAAGGTATATTCTTTTCCGTCAAGGACTAGAGCTATGACCGTGCGGAAACGTGCTTTTCTGTTTTCTTTATGATTCATTTCGGACAACAGCTTGTTCATATTAGCTTCCGAGTCGTGCCCTGTTCCTGCGTAACGAGCCGAATAGACTCCCGGAGCATTATTCAATACCTCGACTTCTAATCCCGTGTCGTCAGCGAAACAATCATATCCGAATTTCTCCTTGATATAGCGGGCTTTTAGCAAAGCATTTCCCTCTAAGGTATCTGCCGTCTCGGGGATATCGTCATGGCAATCTATATCGGATAAACTTATGATTTCCGCGTATCCGGCGGTTATCTTGCGGACCTCGTCCAGTTTGTGTTGATTATTTGTCGCGAATACAAGTTTCATATTTCGTAATCTATTAAATAAGAAAGCATTTCTATACGGTAGATATATAACGTATGGAAATGCTTTAAATTGTTTGTATATTCTTTTTTAAGTCTTTATCTGATCGAACCCCTCACCATATACCCCTCGGACGATACTTTGGGAGATGAACGCTTGGTGGTCTATCCGCTTCACGATCCGGAAGATGGAGACGGATTCGGATTTCTTGGCGAGGAGTACGACTACCTTGACGGGTTTGCGGGAATAACCGCCCTCACCGTCTAGTATCGTGCAGCCACGGCCTAACTCATGGATGATACGATCTGCTATCTCGTCGTACTTCTGGGAGAAGATGAGGAATTGTACGGATTGGCGGTTACCGTTCAATACCATGTCGAGAACGTAATTGCTTATGACCATCTCCACGAAACCGAAAACGATCTTGTCCACGTTATGGAACAGGAAGAAAGAGGAACTGATGATGAAGAAATCGCAAAACAGAAGGATACGTCCGATCGATATATTCTTATATTTATTGATTACCGCACCGATAATATCCGTACCTCCGGTACTACCGTTCGCCGAGAATACCAATCCTAGTCCGGCACCACACATGAACGCTCCGATTATGATAGCCATAAACGGCTGGTCGTGCAGTATAGGTTGTCCTTTCAGCAGCCACTCGAAGAGAGAGAGAGAAGCCGAGAGTGAGAAAACTCCGAAAATAGTTTTTATCAAGAATTTTAGACCAAGGATCTTTAAGGCTACCACCAACAAGGCTACGTTGATGACAAAATAAGATACGGATACCGGGATCAATCCATTGGAGGCAAAGAAGATCAACGCACAGATACCACTTACCCCACCTGTCACGATCTCGTTGGAAAGGATAAAGGCGTTGAATCCGAATCCGTATAATAAAGTTCCGAACAGGATCATTAGATAATCCTGTACGGAAAAATAGATTTTTGTGAGTTTTAAGTTCATCCCACTACGATATTAACGATTTTGCCGGGAACGACAATAACTTTCTTAACGGCCTTGCCTTCCATCCACTTCGCTGAGTTCTCATGATTCAAAGCCGCTTTCTCGGCGTCCTCCTTAGAAATATCCGCCGGTAGCTCTAGGTTGTAGCGAGCTTTACCATTGAATGAGATCGCGTAAACAACGGATTTCTCCTTGAGATATTCTTCGTTGTGTTTCGGCCACCGGGCATCGCAGATGGTCGTATCATGTCCTAATTGATGCCATAGCTCTTCCGCTATATGAGGAGCGAACGGAGCCAATAAAGTGATCAGCGGCTCCAAGATGGCGCGCTTGCTGCATTTTAAGCTCGTTAACTCGTTCACGCAAATCATGAAGGCGCTAATGGACGTGTTGTATGAGAAATGCTCGATGTCGAACATTACTTTCTTGATCAGCTTATGCAAGGATTTCAATTCGTCGGCCGTAGGCTCGGCATCGGTAACTTGCAGGGTATCCGTATTGCCGAAGAACAAGCCCCAAAGCTTCTTTAAGAAACGGTGTACGCCATCGATACCGTTCGTATCCCAAGGCTTGGATTGCTCCAACGGGCCTAGGAACATCTCGTACAAACGTAGGGTATCGGCACCATATTTCTCAACGATCATATCCGGGTTCACTACGTTGAACATGGATTTGGACATCTTCTCGACCGCCCATCCGCAGATATATTTACCATCTTCCAATACGAACTCCGCGTCGTTGTATTCCGGACGCCAGTTCTTGAAAGCCTCTATATCCAACAGATCGTTAGATACGATATTTACGTCTACATGGATAGGGGTGACCTCGTATTGGTCTTTCAAGTTCAAGGAAACGAATTTATTGGTTCCGTTGATGCGGTACACGAAGTTCGAGCGTCCTTGGATCATACCTTGGTTGATCAATTTCTTGAACGGCTCTTCCTCGCAAACGATACCCAAGTCGAACAAGAACTTATTCCAGAAACGGCTGTAAATCAAGTGGCCGGTAGCGTGTTCCGTACCACCGATATATAAATCCACGTTTCTCCAATATTCATCCACGTCTTTAGCTACCAAGGCTTTATCATTATGCGGGTCCATATAGCGCAAATAATAAGCGGAAGAACCGGCGAAGCCCGGCATCGTACAAAGCTCTAGCGGGAAGATCGTCTGGTTATCGATCTTCGATACCTCGGTGACTTTTTGGTTTACCGTGTCCCAAGCCCATTTAACGGCGTGTCCTAATGGAGGCTCGCCCGTCTCGGTAGGCAAGAATTTATCTACTTCCGGCAGCAACAGGGGCAGACATTCTTCCGGCAACATCTGAGGCATGCCATCGGCGTCGTAATATACCGGGAACGGTTCGCCCCAATAACGCTGGCGGCTGAAAATAGCGTCGCGCAAGCGGTAGTTTATCTTCACACGTCCCAGATCGTGATCTTTTACGTATTTCTTGGTAGCGGCTATCGCTTCCTTGATCGTCAGTCCGTTCAAGGAAAGATCGCAATAAGGAGTAACGCCGGCTCTCGGAGAATTGCATACGATACCTTCCTTGGCATCGAAACTTTCCTCGCTTACGTCGCAACCTTCCACCAAGGGGCGGATTTCCAGTCCGAAATGCTTCGCGAAAGCGTAGTCGCGACTATCGTGCGCCGGAACCGCCATGCTCGCTGCCGTACCGTAGCCGGCCAATACATAGTCGCTGATCCAGATGGGAACCGCCTCGCCCGTAAACGGGTTAATAGCATAGGAACCACTGAATACACCGGTTACCTGACGGTCGGCGATGCGCTCGCGCTCGGTACGTTTCTTGGTACGATCTAGGTAAGCGTCTACTTCTGCTTTTTGGTCTGCCGTAGTTAATTGTTGAACCAATTCGCTTTCCGGGGCTAATACCATGAAGGTAACACCAAACATCGTATCGGCACGGGTCGTAAAGATCGTGAATTCCTTGTCGCTGTCTTTTACCTTGAAGCGAACCTCGGCACCTTCGCTGCGTCCGATCCAGTTCTTTTGGGTCTCTTTCAAGGAATCCGTCCAGTCGATCGTATCCAATCCGTCCAACAGGCGTTGCGCGTAAGCGGATACACGTAAGCACCATTGGCGCATGATCTTTTGTTCCACCGGATAGCCTCCACGCTCGGAAACACCGTTCACGACCTCATCATTCGCTAATACGGTACCCAAGGCGGCACACCAGTTTACCATGGTCTCGCCACGATAAGCGATCCGGTAGTTGAGTAATATCTCTTGTTTTTCTTTATCGCTCTTGGCTTTCCATTCCTCGGCGGTGAAACTAAGTTCCTCTCCGCAAGCTACGTTCAGACCTTCCGTACCACTGGTCTCGAAAGCCTGTATCAACTCGCTGATCGGGCGGGCTTGCTTCTCGTCGTTGCAGTAGTAGCTGTTGAACATCCGGATGAAGGCCCATTGCGTCCATTTGTAATATTCGGGATCGCAGGTACGGATCTCACGGCTCCAATCGTAGCAGAAACCGATCTTTTCCAATTGCTCCCGATAACGGGCTATATTATTCTTTGTCGTGATCTCCGGATGTTGTCCGGTTTGGATGGCGTATTGCTCGGCGGGTAGTCCGTAAGCGTCGTAACCCATCGGGTGCAATACGTTGAAACCTTGCAAACGTTTGAAACGCGAATAAATATCAGAAGCTATATAACCGAGCGGGTGGCCAACGTGCAATCCCGCACCGGAAGGATAGGGGAACATGTCCAATACATAGTATTTAGGCTTATTCGTGTCTTTTTCGACTTTATAAACCTTTTCGGCAATCCAGTAGTCGTGCCACTTCTTCTCAATCTCTCTGAAATTGTACTCCATGATCGTTTATCGTTTTTGTATCGTTTTCTATTTAAGGCCACAAAGTTAGTGAATTTATTTATTTTATATGAGTTATTTACATGAACTGTTTATTTCACGTAACCAATCCGGGGGCGAGATTGATTCTCGGTTCTTTTCGCTTGTAACTCAGCGAGTGACAGATTGATTAGCTCAAGTTGCGTACGGGTATCTTCGTTGATGTCGTTGTAATCGGCAAATGCTTCTTCGATATACGCTTTGAGTTCCTTTACTTCTTGTTGGAGTTCAAGCAAAGGGGAGGAAGAACTTATTATTTGTCGTATGCCGACGAAAGCACGCATGATAGAGATATTGACTTTAATGGCTGTATCGGATCTGAGTACAGAAGAAAGCATTGCTATACCTTGCTCCGTGAAAGCGAATGGAGCATATTGGTTACCTCCTTTCTTTGAGATGCCAATTTGGCATACCATATTGTTTTTCAAGTTGTTAAATTCTTGAATTGTTAATGTGAACATAAAATCATCAGGAAAGCGTTCTATGTTTCGTCTGACCGCACGTTTCAGTTGGGCGGTTTCTGTTCCATACATTTCCGCCAGATCAAAATCCAGCATGACTTT
>ULVP01018844.1_pt1 | contig 12919 bp, 9 predicted proteins | sample 1959551 | NCBI WGS metagenome assembly ULVP01 (sample SAMEA4835789, study PRJEB28245) | human gut metagenome | biome: gut microbiome; material: fecal sample | place: Denmark | collected 2008 | reverse complement strand
AAAAAATAGATGGTTTACATTTTTTGTCTTTATGATATAATATAAACATAAAAAGGTGCTGCCGATAGACGGTTAGCCTAGATTATATGTGTTATGTAAAAATAACCGCAACCTTGGCCGGGGCGGTTATTTTTTTCTGCCGTGATTATCTTTCCCGATGAGGTAAAATAATCCGGCAACACTAATTAACAAACTCATTAACTGTAAAAGTTCACTTGTTGTTATCATTAGTATCCCCTCCATTTCAGGTAAAAAATTCCTAATCTTTGTCTTTTTAATCACAATATGATATGATGAACACGAAAGAAAAAACATACAAGAATTCGTATATTTTAATAAGAAGAACAGGAGCAGGGGAATGGGAAAAAGAACACGGATTGTTTTATATGCGCTGTCACTTGTGACAATGCTTGCAATGGTGACACTGATTATTTTTTCACATGGAAGACAGAACGGTGAGCCGGCGAAAGATGTGCTGTCCGAGACGGATATCAGCAGCACGGAGGAACCGGTTCAGATACCGGAAGCGGAAGAATCAGAAGAGACGGAAGCAGCAGACGGGCAGAACAGGATCCAAAACGACACAGAACAGGAAGAAGCGGACATAGCAGGTGGAGAAACGGACAAGCAGGCAGAAGCAGGGAATACCGAAGGAGACGGCAGCACGACACTGATTTTTGCAGGGGATGTACTGTTTGCAAACGCCTTTAAAAGCAACTATGATGCGGGCGGAATTGAAAAAGTGATCGAGCCGCAGCTGCTGCAGGAGCTGCAGGATGCAGATATTTTCATGGTGAATAATGAGTTCCCATTCAGTAACCGTGGAGAGCCGATGGAGGACAAACAGTTTACGTTTTGCTGTGATCCGAAATATGTGAAAGCTTTAAATGAGATGGGCGTGGATATTGTATCACTCGCCAACAATCACACCTTAGATTATGGAAGAGATGCGTTGTCTGATACGTTTACGACACTGGACGGAGCCGGTATTTTGTATGCAGGAGCCGGAGAGACTAAAGAACGCGCATATGAATTGCAGATTATCGAGAAAAATGGAAAAAAATTCGGATTTCTTGCGGCATCCCGCGTGGTGCCGGAATCAAACTGGAAAGTGGAAGAACGGACACCGGGAATGCTGACCGCTTATGATGATACAAAATTGGTACAGTTGATCAAAGAAGCCCGAAGCGGATGTGATTTTCTGGCGGTCTATATCCACTGGGGCGTGGAATACGATGCGTATCCGCAGGACTATCAGACAAAGATTGCCACAGATTGTTTTAATGCAGGGGCAGATCTGATCCTTGGAGCACATACACACTGTTTACAGGGAATTTCCTATATCAGTGGGAAACCGGTCTTTTACAGCCTTGGAAACTTTGTGTTTGGACAGAACATTGATAAGACGGCTGCAGTGAAAGTACAGGTTTCGTCCGATGGAACCGTATCTTATGGATTACTTCCGGTTTATGCGGCGGGGGGCACAACAAAACTGATGGATACAAACAGTGCATCTGCGCTGTATCAGTATATGACACAGATTTCAGATGGCGTTACGATCGGTGCGGATGGAAAAATCAATTAAAGGGGAGAAGAACATGAAAAAGAAACTTATGAGAATGCCGAAGGTGGTTACGATACTCGTTGCGGTACTGATCGTAGCTATTTTTCTGGGAAGTATGGATGTGGCAGCGTTTTTTCTTGCCGATACAGTTTCGCTTCCGGGTTATGGAAGCAGTATGATCGCAGAGTTTATGGCAGGAGTGGTTGCATTTCTGCTTTTATGCCTGTTTGGTTATCTTGGAGTTCTGGGAGAAAAAGGAAAGGGATTTATCCATGGTCTTTATATTGGCGGATTCCTGACAGGATACTGTTGTCTGGAACTGGCGGCACAACTTTATGTGCAGATGATGACACCGGATGCAAAAGTTGTATCTGTATTGGAAATCCTGTTTTTTGCTGCAACCATGTTTCTGATCGGATGGACGGAGGAACTTATTTTCCGCGGTGTGATCCTGAATCTGTTTCTGGAACGTTTTTCCAAAACGAAAAGAGGGATTCTCTGGGCGGTCATTCTCAGTGGTGTATTGTTCGGGGCGGTACATTTGACAAATATTTCACAGGGAGTGACTGTGACGAGTGCGATGATCCAGGCAATCAACGGAGCGTTTTTGGGTGTGATCTTTGGCGCAGTTTATGCCCGGTCAGGAAATATCTGGCTTGTAATGACTTTTCATGCACTGGTCGATTTCGCAAGTTTGATGGGCAGCGGAATTTTTGGAGCTGGAACAACTGTGGAACAGATCAACCAGATGTCTGCCGCTAATTTGATTGCCGTTCCTGTTTTGCTGATTCCGTGTATTGTGCTGCTTCGCCCGAAAAAACTTCTGGAGATGGAGCAGGAGGCAAATCATATCGTGGTGTTTGAAACATTCGAGGAGGCAGACCGGAATGCTGCTTTGTCGCTTGCACTTGGAATGATATCCATTCTGACAGGATTTATGGGATATGGTCTTGGCATTGGAATCGCTGGACTGATCGGTGGCAGACTTTCGAGAAAGGTGCAGCCGGAGAAAAACGGAATGGCACTGGCGGGTATGATTTTATCCGGAATCGGTATGGCGGTATCGATCATTGGAATGATCGTGTTGTGTTTTGTCTATTCAAATCTGAATGGTCTCTTTGCCGTTATGATGACGAATGGTGTGAAATGATTTTAAGGCAAATAAGCTAAAACAAGTTTACATTTACTAAAAATAAGGTTATTATTTCAATAACCTTTTGAGAGAATGGTAAAATCTTTCAAAAATAGCAGGAAGAAGATAGGAGAATTGCGATGAGTTACATGGAAACCTACAGAGAATGGTGTACAAACCCATATTTTTCAAAAGAAACAAGAGCAGAATTAGAAGCGATCAGGGATAATGAGGCAGAGATCGAGGACCGTTTCTACCGTCAGCTTGAGTTTGGAACTGGGGGACTCCGCGGAGTGATCGGGGCAGGAACGAACCGTATGAACATTTACACTGTAAGACAGGCGACTCAGGGGCTTGCAAATTATATCATTTCCCAGAACGGACAGGAAAAAGGAGTTGCCATCGCACACGATTCCAGAATCATGTCACCGGAATTTGCCGAGGAGGCAGCACTCTGCCTGAATGCAAACGGAATCAGGGCTTATGTGTTTGACAGCCTTCGCCCGACACCGGAGCTTTCATTTGCAGTCCGTGAACTTGGCTGTGTTTCAGGAATTGTGATCACAGCAAGCCATAACCCAAGGGAATATAATGGATACAAAGTTTACTGGGAGGATGGTGCGCAGATCACACCGCCTCATGATAAAAATATCCTTGCAGAAGTTGCAAAAGTAACTTCTTTTACACAGGTTAAGACCATGACAAAAGAGGATGCCGTGAAAGCCGGACTTTTTGTGACAATCGGAAAAGAAATCGATGACCGTTATATGGAAGAACTGAAAAAACAGTCCATTCATCCGGAGATCATCAAAGAGATGGCAAAGGACATCAAGATTGTATACACACCGCTACATGGAACCGGAAATCTCCCGGTGCGCCGTGTGTTAAAAGAACTTGGATTTGAAAATGTCTATGTTGTAAAAGAGCAGGAACTTCCGGACGGAAATTTCCCGACCGTAGCATATCCAAACCCGGAATCTCCAAAGGCATTTGAACTTGCCTTAAAACTTGCAAAAGAAGTGGATGCAGACATCGTGCTTGCGACAGATCCGGACGCAGACCGTCTTGGCGTATACTGCAAAGACACAAAGACCGGAGAGTATGTGACTTTCACCGGAAATATGTCCGGAATGCTCATAGCAGAATATATTTTAAGAGAGAAAACGGCAACCGGAACGATGCCGGAGAATCCTGCACTTGTAGAGACTATCGTTACAACGGACATGGCAAAAGCGATGGCAGCTTCCTATGGCGTGGCACTGATCGAGGTACTGACCGGATTTAAGTATATCGGAGAGCAGATCAAATGGTTTGAACAGAACCACTCCCACAACTATGTATTCGGTCTGGAGGAGAGTTATGGATGCTTAGCCGGAACATATGCAAGAGATAAAGATGCCTGCGTAGCAGTCATGATGTTGTGCGAGGTGGCTTCCTGGTGCAAAAAACATGGAAAAACATTGTGGGATGCCATGATCGACCTGTATGAGAAATACGGTTACTACAGAGAGGGACTTTCCACGATGACCTTAAAAGGAATCGACGGAGCCGCCCAGATCCAGCAGATGATGAGTGATATGCGGAACAATCCAAAGAAAACACTCGGTGGATTTGAAGTGCTTGCAGTCCGCGATTATAAAGAGGATACAAGAAAAGATTTAAAGACCGGGGAAGTGACAAAAACAGGACTTCCGGCTTCCAATGTTTTATATTATGAACTTTCTGACAATGCATGGTGCTGTGTGCGCCCGTCCGGAACAGAGCCTAAGATCAAATTCTACTATGGAGTCAAAGGCACCTCTTTGCAGGATGCAGAGGAAAAACTGGAAGCATTAAAAAAGGATCTTGTGGAAGAATAGATAAATGAATATTTGCAGAAGTTGTGATTGCCTCTGAGAAGAAGTAAATATATAATTTAGATTTAATATTTATACCAAAATAAAAAACAAGAATCAGAGACAGAGAAGGAGAATCACATGTTTGATGACAAATTTGTCTGGGGCGTGGCAAGCAGCGCATATCAGGTAGAGGGAACTGACCCGGATGACGGAAGAGGAAAGACGGTCTGGGACACTTTTACGGAGCAGGGACGCATTTTTCAAAATCAGAATGCGTACACAAGCTGTGATCACATGCACCATTATAAAGATGACTATGCATTAATGAAAAATCTCGGAATCAAAGCATATCGTTTTTCCTTAAACTGGGCGCGGATTCTGCCGGAGGGCACTGGGCGTGTCAATGAAAAAGCGATTGCGATGTACCGCGACATGATTCTTACAATGAAGGAAAATGGCATTACACCATATATTACCCTGTTTCACTGGGAGTTTCCACAGGCGTTGCAGGAAAAGGGCGGCTGGCTGAATGAGGAAGTGGTAGACTGGTTCGGGGAATATGCAAAAGTGGTGGCAGAGAATTTTTCGGATCTCTGCGAGTATTTTATCACGATCAATGAGCCACAGTGTGTGGTAGGACTTGGGCATTTAAGCGGTGTCCATGCACCGGGATTGAAATTGTCGATTCCGGAGACTTTTCAGATCGCGCATAATCTGTTGAAAGCGCACGGACAGGCAGTGATCAATTTAAGAAAATACGCAAAACAAAAAATCCGGATCGGCTTTGCACCGACTGGAGGAGTGGCTTATCCATACACGGACAGTGCTGAAGATATCGAAGCTGCCAGAAAAGTTTATTTTGGTTTTTACAATCCGATGGATAACTGGACCTGGAATATCTCATGGTTTTCAGACCCGGTCTTTTTAGGTCATTATCCGAAAGAGGGACTGGAAAAATTCAAAGAGTATCTGCCGGAGATCACAGAGACAGATATGCAGCTGATCCATCAGCCACTGGATTTTATGGGACAGAACATATATAATGGCTATTACGTGCGTCAGGGCGCAGACGGCGAACCGGAGTTTGTGGATCGGGAACCGGGATTTCCGAAGACGGCGTGCAACTGGCCGGTGACACCAAAAGCATTTTATTATGGAATCAAATTTTTGACAGAGCGGTATCAGCTTCCATTATATATTACAGAAAATGGTATGTCCTGCCATGACAATGTAAGCTTTGACGGCAGAGTACATGACAATGACCGCATCACATTTCTGGATTCCTACATCGGAGCCATGCAGAGGGCATATGATGAGGGAGCCGATATCCGGGGGTATTTCCTGTGGACATTTCTGGATAATTTTGAATGGTCAGAGGGATACAAGGAACGTTTTGGCATGATTTATGTGGATTTTATGACACAGCGGAGAATTGTAAAAGATTCTGCATTTTGGTATCAGGATGTGATTAAGACAAATGGAGGCAATTTATCAATGAATCAGACCACGAAAGAAATTTTATTTTTAGATCCGGTATGTACACACAACATCTGGGGCGGTACGAGATTGAGAGAGGATTTTCATTATCCGGTCGAGGGTGATGATTTAGGGGAGTGCTGGGGAATTTCTGCACATCCAAATGGAGACGGAACTTTAAGAGACTGTGGATTCAGTGGAATGAAGCTGTCCGAATTGTGGAAAAAACATCCGGAAGTTTTCGGAAATGTGGACAGTGACCGTTTCCCACTCCTGATCAAAATTATCGATGCGAAAGATGACCTGAGCATTCAGGTACATCCAGACGATGATTATGCAAAAGTCCATGAAAATGGTTCACTTGGAAAAACAGAGTGCTGGTACATTCTCGACTGCAAGGAAAATGCAACGATCGTTATCGGACACAATGCAGGGACAAAAGAGGAATTAAGCCGGATGATCCATGAGGGAAAGTGGAGTGAATTTATCCGTGAAATCCCGATCAAAAAAGGCGATTTTCTTCAGATCGATCCGGGAACAGTTCATGCGATCAAAGGCGGAACACTAATTCTGGAAACACAGCAGAACAGTGATATTACCTACCGCGTTTATGATTATGACCGTCTCTCCAATGGAAAGCCGAGAGAGTTACATATCGACAAGAGTATTGACGTGATCACTGTGCCTGCAAAATCGGTTGCAGACAGTGTGAAATCGGTGGCAGATCTTCCGGTCAATACGTTAAATGAACTGTATGTCTGCAAATACTTTCATATCTATAAAATAGAAGTTTCAGGTAAAATGACTTTTGAGCAGAATGCGCCTTTTATGAATATGACAGTTACGGAAGGCAATGGAATCGTCAACGGTCAGCCGGTGAAAAAAGGAGATCATTTCATACTTCCAAATGGCTTCGGAAACGTGGAATTGCAGGGCAGAATGCAGATCATTGCCTCCACGATATAAACCAAAAACCGTTGATTATTACGGCGTGCACTGCGGGGTAGAAGCATGTAGATCAAAATTCCCCAGAGAGGAAATACACAGATGAATCAGGAAGAAAGACGAGAGAAACGAAAAAAAGATACACAGAGTGCGGTCATAGTTGTGGCAGTATTTTTTATAGTACTTGCAGTTTTGATCGGAGGAATTGTGTTTGCAGTCCATAAATTTGTAAAACCGGGAGCAGATAAACCGGAAAAGAATACCGAGAGCGTGACAACAGAGGCGACAGAAGAACCGGAAACAACTCCGGTAACCGAAGTCAGCGATCCGTTGATGGATCAGGCAATGCAGATTGCTGCCGGCATGACCTTAGAGCAGAAAGTAGCGCAGATGTTCATGATCACACCGGACGCACTGACCGGAGTGGACGGAGCAACGATGGCAGGAGATTCCACAAAGACAGCCTACACGCAGTATCCGGTCGGTGGTCTGATTTATATGGCAAAGAACCTGACCGGAACCGATCAGACGACACAGATGCTTACCAATATGAAGAGCTACAGTCAGGAAATAGTAGGAATTCCAGTGTTCCTCGGTGTGGATGAGGAAGGTGGAACAGTAGCAAGGATTGCATCCAACAGTGCTTTTGGAGTGACAGATGTTGGAAATATGAGTGATGTAGGAGCGACCGGGGATTCCCAGAATGCATACAATGCAGGAAGTACGATCGGAACGTATCTGAACACACTTGGTTTTAATATGGATTTTGCTCCGGTTGCGGATGTGTTGACGAATCCGGATAACACCGTGATCAAAGACCGGTCATTTGGTTCAGACAGCCAGCTTGTGGCGGATATGGTCTGTGCTGAGATGCAGGGACTGAATGAACACCAGATATTAAGCGTGGTAAAACATTTTCCGGGACAGGGAGCTACAGCAGGGGATTCCCATGACGGGGCAGTTTCTACAGATAAATCTTTGGATGACCTGCTGGCAAATGAGCTTGTTCCATTCCAGCAGGCAGTGAATAACGGAGCATCTTTTGTGATGGTAGGACATATTTCAGCACCAGCTGTTACAGGGGATGATACGCCGGCTTCGCTTTCCTCTGTCATGGTGACAGATGTGCTTCGCAACCAGCTTGGCTTCCATGGTGTAGTAATCACAGACGCAATGAATATGGGGGCGGTCACCGGAACATACAGTTCTGCTGATGCGGCAGTGACGGCAATTCAGGCAGGTGTAGATATGATCTTAATGCCGGATGATTTCCAGAGTGCATATCAGGGTGTGATGGATGCAGTGGCTGGTGGAACGATCACAGAGGATCGTATCAATGAATCTGTTGCAAGGATCATCAAGGTAAAGCTCACAATGTAGTATAATAACACTTTACTTTTTGAAATTGTTATGTTATTCTGTGACTATGGTGCGGTAAGTGTACCATAGAAATATTTTTTGGAGGTACTTTTCAATGAACAAAGGTACAGTAAAGTGGTTTAACAACCAAAAAGGATACGGATTCATCTCCGACGAACAGGGAAATGATGTATTCGTTCACTACTCAGGTCTTAATATGGAAGGTTTCAAATCCTTAGAAGAAGGCGCTGCAGTAGAATTTGAAGTTGTTGAAGGTGCAAAAGGACCACAGGCAACAAACGTAACAGTAGTAAGATAATTTTATTATCACTTGTTACTACAGTCTAAATCAGTAGTTTCATGTACCTTTTTCTTTATTAAATAGAACTTGTTTTATTTTTCTAGATTAAGATATTGCAAACAATGGATTTGAAAAAGAGTGTCGGTTTTCCGGCACTCTTTTTTGTATACATAACTAAAAAATCCATGCAAACAGTCTTGAAGAATCTGGAGGGGTTCTATATAATAAAAAGGAGATAGATAATGCCAAATTTCCGAAATTAACCAACCGTGTGCACTATCTGAAACATGAAGAGGGAGGCGTAAACGCAGTGTGTGAAATAATGAGAAAATATTCAGAAGAAGTCGCAGAAAAAGCATATCTGCAGGGCGAGGAAGCCGGCAAAGAAATCGGTCAACGCCACACCGCCATCGCCGAACTCCAGTCCGAATCCAGATAACAGAAAAACATAAGGAAACATGACAAAGAAACCATTTTTTAAAGGATGGTTTCTTTTTTTTTAGTTCATTTAAGGTTCGCCTGATAAGATATGTGCAAAGGAAAGGAGACACTTATGGCAGATCAGATGATATTTAAAAGGTGTGAGATCAAATATATGTTGGATATCACGCAGGCGGAACTGTTAAAAAATCAAATGAAACAGTACATGACCGCAGACGAGCATGGAGTGAGTACAATATGCAGTCTCTACTTTGATACACCGGATTATCTGCTGATCCAAAGATCAATGGAACACCCGGTTTATAAAGAAAAACTGAGATTGAGAAGTTACGGCACGGCAGACAAGGACACGACCGTTTTTGTGGAACTGAAAAAGAAGTATGAGTCTGTTGTATACAAAAGAAGAATTGCAATGACGGAGGACGAGGCAGAACGTTACCTGCTTTTTCATGAAAAAGTAAAAGACACACAGATCACCAGAGAAATCGATTACTGTCTGAAAAATTATAAAAAGCTGGCTCCGGCAGTGATGCTTTCCTATGAGAGAGAAGCTTTTTATGCGAAGGACGATCACGAGTTCCGGATCACGTTTGATCAGAACATTCTCTGGAGAAATTACGACCTTTCTCTTTGTAAAGGAATTTACGGAGAAGCAATTTTAGATAAAAATAAAGTGCTTATGGAAGTGAAAACGGCGGGCGCAATACCGCTCTGGATGGTTCATTTTCTGACAGAAAATCAGATTTACAAAACGTCATTTTCCAAATATGCGACCGCCTACCGCACGATTTATGCGAGAGAGCAGAGAAGAAGCTGTCCACCGGAAAATTTCTTTGTGTTTACCGGAGATGAGGTTGTGCAGCAGGCAATAAAATGTTAAAAAAGAAATGGAGAAATTAATATGTTAAACAATTTATTTACAGGAATTTTTGATACAGCAGGTGCGGCGGTGATTTCCGTGCCGGATTTTTTGCTCTGTATTGTGGTGTCACTGCTGATCGGGGCATTCATCACATGGGTTTACACTTATAAAAACCGCTATACGACAAGCTTTGCAGTGACACTCGCAATGCTTCCGGCAATCGTTTGCATTGTTATCATGATGGTAAACGGAAATGTAGGTGCCGGAGTGGCTGTGGCAGGAGTATTTTCGCTTGTACGTTTCCGTTCTGTGCCGGGAACTGCAAAAGAGATCGGAACCATTTTTCTTGCAATGGCGGCAGGACTGATCGCAGGGATGGGGTATCTTGGATTTGCAGTATTGTTTTCACTCATTATGGGAGCCGTGATGTTTGTGTTAAATGTGACCGGATTCGGTGTAAAAAAGCAGAAGTAAGAGAAAAAACACTTCGTATCACAATCCCGGAGGATTTAAATTACGGAGCAGCATTTGATGATCTTTTTGAAAAATATTTATCATCCTGTGAAGTAGTCGCTGTGAAAACCTCCAATATGGGAAGTCTTTACAAACTTACCTATCATGTGACGTTAAAAGACAATGCGGAAGAGAAAACATTTCTCGATGAATTGAGATGCAGAAACGGAAATCTGGAAATCAGTATGATGAGACAGGAGGCAAATGTCAATGAGTTATAGAAGAAAAAAACTGCTGGCATTGTTTTGTGCTACGGCATTATCCATGACGGCAGTGGCAGGCTGTACAGGGACAAAGAGCAGTACTGGCAATGTTGTTTCCTCGGAAACAGAAACAAATGCAGAAGAAACATCAGCACAGAGTGAAGCAGGAACTTTTTCAAGTGCAGATATGTTTACTGAGCGGGATCTGGCAGGAACCTATGAGGAGAGTGGGGCAGTTTATGTCACACTTTCCGATGATGGTATCACAGGGGAAACGGATGGCGTTGTAATCAAAGGACAGATGGTGACGATCACGGCAGAAGGGACATATATTTTTTCCGGAACACTGTCGGAAGGACAGATTGTGGTGGATGCAGATAATGCGAAAGTGCAGATCGTATTTGATAATGTGGACATTACATGTGCTTCAAGTGCAGCAGTGTATGTAAAAAGCGCAGAGAAAGTATTTGTAACGCTTGCAGAAGGATCGCAGAATACGCTTCGCAATACGGATGAGTATGTTGCGATTGACGACAACAACATTGATGCCGTGATTTTTTCAAAATCAGACCTTACGTTAAACGGTACTGGAAGTCTGACGATCGTATCAGCAGAAGGACATGGAATTGTATCCAAAGATGATCTGAAGATCACAGGTGGTACATACGATATCACAGCAGCAGGGCACGCATTATCGGGAAAAGACAGTGTGCGTATCGCAGATGGAACCTTTATTTTAACCGCAGAAAAAGATGGCATTCATGCGGAAAATGCAGATGATGAAGAAAAGGGCTATATTTATATTGCAGACGGTGATTTTACGATCACAAGTGACGGCGATGGCATGGACGCTTCCAATATCGTGCAGATCGAGGATGGAACACTTGACATCACAGCCGGGGGCGGCGCTGCAAACAGTCTGAAAACGCATGAGTCAGATATGCCGGGTGGACCGGGTGGCGGAATGCCACAAAACGGCGAGAGACCGGACGGAGAAAGCATGCCACAGATGGGCGAAAAGCCGGACGGAGAAAATATGCCACAGGATACCACAACTGACGAGAGCGGCACCAGCACAAAAGGAATCAAGGCAGGTGGCGGCATGTACTTAAATGGAGGCACTTACCAGATTGATTCCGCAGATGATTCCATCCACAGCAACGCAAATATTACGATCGCAGATGGAACATACACGCTTGCGACAGGCGATGATGGTGTGCATGCAGATGATGCACTGATAGTAAATGGTGGTACGATCACCGTGACAGAGAGTTATGAAGGTCTGGAAGGCCTGACGGTGACGATCAACGATGGAACGATTGATATCACTGCAAGTGATGACGATATCAATACAGCAGGCGAGAAAATGGAATTAAACGGTGGATATATCCATATTCTGGCAGGCGGCGACGGCGTGGATTCCAACGGCGATCTGACGATCAACGGCGGTGAGATCTACATTGACGGTCCGTCTGATAACGGAAACAGTGCGATCGATTACGGCGACCGGTCGTCTGCGTATGTGAACGGCGGAACGCTTGTGGCAATCGGCAGCAGCGGCATGGCAGAGGTGATGAGTGATTCTTCCAAACAGAAGGTTCTTATGGTAAAATTAGGAGAACAAATGGAAGCCGGCAACGTTGTGCTGACAGACAGTGAGGGAAATGTGATCGTAAGTTACACGGCATTAAAAACCTATGACTGTGTGATCATCAGCACCGCAGAGGTGGAGAGCGGAGCAACGTACACGCTCACAACATCGGGAACGATGACAGAAGTGACCGCAGAATAAAAACAGCTGAGGGCAGGAATCGGTATCACTGTGAAATAAACGAAAGGCATGGGATTTTGTATGAGGTTATTGCTTGCAGAAGATGAAGAGGATTTGAGCCGTGCGCTTGTCACGGTGTTAAAACATAACAATTACTCGGTAGACGCTGTGTACGATGGTGCAGAAGCCTTGGACTATCTGGAAAACGGTGACAATTATGACGGCGTGATCTTAGATATCATGATGCCCAAAATGGATGGTATCACCGTATTAAAAACAATCCGCAGACATGGAAATTCCGTTCCGGTCCTGCTGCTCACAGCAAAGGCAGAGATTGATGACCGTGTGGAGGGTTTAGACAGTGGCGCAGACGATTATCTGCCGAAACCATTTTCCATGAAAGAGCTTCTGGCGAGGATCCGGGCAATGACAAGGAGGCAGACGGACACGACCGATAATGTGCTGGCATTTGGCGATATTGCACTGAACCGTTCTACCTATCAGCTCACAGGAC
>ULVP01066339.1_pt1 | contig 12944 bp, 9 predicted proteins | sample 1959551 | NCBI WGS metagenome assembly ULVP01 (sample SAMEA4835789, study PRJEB28245) | human gut metagenome | biome: gut microbiome; material: fecal sample | place: Denmark | collected 2008 | reverse complement strand
CAAAGGGCTGTCAGTCCTATGAGATCCTGTGCTGCACGATGCTGCTTCTGTTTGGATTCGTGATTGCACATATGTTGGAGGATACCAAAAATAAAGTGTGGTATCTGATTCTTATATTTGCAGTGGCTGTTTTGGCTCCGGTGCTTTTTTCATACTTTTTTTATCAGGAACCGCACTATGATATTCTGGGCAAAGCCGCAATTGGGGCTGCATTGACGGATCTTGCAGCCGCATTTGTATATCCGTTTCTCACGAAGCAGAAAGAGGCTGAGATTGATAATTTCTTAACAGATATCACAGAAGAGGATTACGGTCTTTTGCGTGAACTGAAGAAGTTTTCGAGGCAGGAATACAGACATGCCCTTCGTGTGTCGGGAATCGCCGAAAAATGTGCATATATTGTAGGGGCAGATGCTGCTGTCTGTAAAGCGGCTGGTCTTTATTATCGTATTGGGATTTTAGATGGCGATCCTATGGTGGAAAACGGGGTTGCAAGAGCGCAGAATCATTGCTTTCCGGAAAAGGTGACGGAAATCCTCTCTGAGTATTATGGAATCGAAAAGATGCCGTCCACCATTGAATCTGCGATTGTACAGATTGTAGACGGGATGATCAAGAAGTTAGAAGCACTTGAGAAGACAAGCAAAATCGCCGGTGGCTGGAACAAGGAAATGGTGATCTATCAGACCTTGAATGAGTTCTCTGCCCAGGGACTTTACGACCAGTCCGGACTTAGCATGAATATGTTTTTAAAAATCAGAGAATATCTGGTAAAAGAGGAGGCTTTACTGTTATGACATTGAACTTTGAAGCGGAAGTAAACGTACCATTTGATTTTGATGTGGAAGCTTTAGCAGGGGAAGTGATCAACTTTACTTTGGAACACGAAGATTTCCCATATGAACCTGAGGTAAATCTCACATTAGTAGACAATGAGGGGATCCATGCCATTAACAAAGAATTTCGTGAGATTGACCGTCCTACGGATGTTTTATCATTTCCAATGCTTTCCTATGAAAATGCAGGAGATTTTTCAAAACTGGAAGATGATTATGATGATAATTTTAACCCGGATACCGGAGAAATTATGCTTGGAGATATTGTAATCTCGGTGGACAAGGTTTTAGAACAGGCAGAGAGTTACGGGCATACCACAAAAAGAGAGTATGCATTTCTGATCGTACATAGCATGTTACACCTGTTTGGCTATGACCACATGACACCGGAGGAAGCTGCGGTGATGGAAGCAAAACAAAAACAGATTCTTGATGAGATGAACATCACAAGATAAAGAAATTTTGAGGAATAATATGAGTAATAAAAAGAGTAGCACCAGTTTTTTAGTGCAGGGTTCCATTCTTGCAATGGCATCGATCATCAGCAGGATCATCGGTCTGGTATACCGTATCCCGCTGACTGCTATCATCGGAAATAAAGGAAATGACTATTATGGCTGTGCCTTTGAGATTTATAATATATTGCTGATCATTTCTTCCTACAGTCTGCCGCTTGCAGTATCAAAGCTTGTGTCCGCAGATATGTCGCTTGGGAGAAAGAAGAATGTATACCGTATTTTGAAATGTGCGCTGATTTTCGGACTGGTGTCCGGTACGATCGCCGCATTGATCCTATTCTTTGGGGCTGAGTTTATCACAGGAACGATCATGAAGACGCCTTACAGTATTTTTGCAGTGAAGGTGCTTGTGCCAACACTGATCGTAGTTGCAGTACTCGGCGTTATGAGAGGATTTTTTCAGGGACTCGGAACGATGATGCCAAGCGCAGTCTCGCAGATCTTAGAGCAGATCGCAAATGCGATCGTGAGTGTGTGGGCAGCCTATGTGCTTTACAGTTACGGAACCAAAGTGGGTGCGGTGCTTGGAAATGCAGAAAACTATGCCGCTGCCTACGGTGCTGCAGGAGGAACGCTTGGTACGGGAACCGGGGCTGTGGTAGGACTTCTGTTCGCAGCCTTTGTTCTGCTCGCATATTTAAGTGTGTTTAAGCGTCAGATGAAGCGGGAACGCCGGGCAAAGGTTGACAGCTATTCGTATATTTTTAAAATTTTATTTATCACCATCATACCGGTTCTGATGAGTACTACAATCTACAATTGTAATGCAATTTTAGACCAGGCAATTTTTAAAAACATTGCAAACTTACAGGGATACTCTGCAAATGATATCAGTGAGTGGAATGGTATTTATACCGGTAAATATAAGACATTGATCAATGTGCCAATCTCGATCGCATCTGCCCTGGCAGCATCTTCCGTGCCTGCGTTGACCGCGGCTTACACAAATGGTAAGAAAGAGGCAGTCCGCTCACAGATCAACACAGCAATCCGTTTTATCATGGTGGTTGCGTTCCCTTGTGCAGTGGGAATGGGTGTTCTTGCATCTCCGATTTTACAGCTTTTGTTCCGTGATTCCTCGGAACTTGCAGCGAGTATGTTGCAGCTTGGTGCTGTTTCTATTGTATTTTTCTCGCTGTCGACGCTCTCAAATGGTTTGTTACAGGGAATTAACCGTATGCGGGAACCTGTAAAAAATGCATTGATCGCGCTGATGCTTCATATCGGATTACTCGTTGTACTCATGTATGTCTTTAAATTAAATATTTACGCAGTTGTTTACGCAAATGCATTTTTTGGTCTGTTAATGTGTGTATTAAATGCACACTCCGTGAAAAAATACAGCGGCTACCGGCAGGAGATCAGACGTACCTTTGTGATACCGGGCATTTCTGCGCTCATTATGGGTGTTGCAGTTTATCTGTCGTATCAGCTTGCATTATATCTCTTTCGTGTGAATGCGATTGCAACCGTATTCAGTATTTTGATCGGTGTGATCGTCTATGCAGTGGTTCTTTTGCTGCTGAAAGGTCTGACTGAAGAGGAGATTTTAAAATTTCCGAAAGGTGCTGCACTTGTAAGGCTTGCAAGAAAAATGCATCTGCTGCGATAAATAGTAAAACGAATTTATTGGCATGAAAATTTTTCGTTTAAGAATGTAAAAAATGGCAAATACTTATCAGGGGTGATGAAATTGAAAAAAATGATAAGTGTTTGCCTTTTATTTGTATTGCTTTTGGCTGGTTCTTTATGGATAGACCAGACAATGCTTTCTTCTGAGAAACCAAAGCCAGAAGAGGTGGCACAAGAAATGGTTACTGATACGGAAAAAATGACAGAGAGCATGTCACATCTCTCTTATACAAAATATTATGTCCATGCTTCAGAAGGCTATGTGGTCATCTATCAGGCGGATCATGAGACGGTTTACTGTGAGACTTCTATCCGGGTGGAACATCTCCCGGAGGAACTTCAAAGCGGTCTAAAAGATGGAATTGCACTTTGTTCGGATGAGGAATTATATGAATTTCTTGAGAATTATTCATCATAATTTCTTGCGAATTATTCGCCGTAATGATTTGATTGTTACTTTTACTTATGGTAATATAAAAAAGGTTTTCAATAACTTTAAACCATGTGAGGAAAAATCGTTAAAGTTTTGCAATTGCCTAGAGAAATACAATGTGAGGAATCATGAATATAAATGAGAAAAAAAGCTTTGATGTCATAGTGATCGGCGGTGGAGCTGCAGGAATGATGGCGGCCATCACGGCTGCGTCCAATGGGGCGGATACGATGATCTTAGAGCATAAAGACCGTGTGGGGAAGAAGATTTTATCCACCGGAAACGGAAAATGTAATTATACGAACGAATTGCAGGGTGTCACGTTTTATCGCGGAGATGACCCTGCATTTGTGCTGCCGGTTATGGAACAGTTTGGTTTTGACGAGACGGTTTCTTTTTTTGAAAAACTTGGTATTTATCCAAAAAGCAGGAATGGTTACTATTATCCGGCGAGCGAGCAGGCGGCATCTGTATTAGATGTGCTCCGGATGGAATTGACATTCCGCCATGTCTCTGTGGTAACCGAGTGTGAGCTTCGCAATATTTTAGAGAAAAAAAACGGTTTTCTGTTAGAGACTGACAAAGGAAGATTTTCTGGAAAAAAAATCATTTTTGCCACGGGTCTTCTGGCTGCACCCAAAACCGGGAGTGATGGAAGCGCAATTCCTCTGATCAAGGCGTTTGGGCATCGTTTTTCAGATATTGTTCCGGCGTTAACTGCATTACAGTGCAGGGAATCCTTTTTTAAACAGCTCGCAGGAATCCGCACAGAGGCAGAAGTTTCTCTTTTTATATCTGGAGAGAACATCATTTCTGAGCGTGGCGAACTTCAATTGACGGATTATGGAATTTCCGGCATTCCGGTTTTTCAGGTCAGTCGTTTTGCAACAAAAGCATTAAAGAAAAAGCAGGCGGTTACAGCACAGATCGATTTTCTCCCAAGGCTGAATGAACAGGAAACAGAACAACTGTTCGAACAGCGTTTCCGGGAATATGCGCATGGCAAGATCGCAGACGAGGCAATGGTCGGGCTGCTGAATCATAAATTGAGCGGTGTGCTATTAAAGGAAGCGCACATTTCGCTGAAAAAGCCGGCAGAGGAGATCACGAAAAAGGAATTGCTGCAGCTTGTAAAACAGTGTAAGCACATGGAAGTGTGCGTGACAGGAAGTAAGTCTTTTGAACAGGCACAGGTCTGCGCGGGCGGTGTACATACGGATGAGATCGATCCAAAGACAATGGAGTCGAGACTTGTTCCAAACATTTACTTTGCGGGAGAAGTCGTTGACATTGACGGTATGTGTGGCGGTTACAATTTACAGTGGGCATGGTCGAGTGGTTATGTTGCCGGCAGGCATGCGGCAGAATGATACCGGACACATTTCTCTGTGCGGTGTACAAAACAACGGATGCGTAAAGGATTTATAATAAAACACAGGAAGATCAGGAAAAAGAATGATTCGAGTCAGTCAGTTAAAACTGCCCGTAGAACATAATGAGGAGCAGTTCTGTCAGAAAATTGAAAAAAGTTTAAAAATAAAAAAAGATCAGATCAAAAAGCTTCAGATCGTAAAAAAATCAATTGATGCAAGGAAGAAGCCGGATGTCTCCATTGTCTATTCTGTAGATGTGTGGGTTGACAATGAAGAGAAGATTTTAAAACACTCCGGAAACAAAAATGCAGTCTGCGTCAAAGAGAAAAAATATAAAGTGCCGGAACACGGCACAGAGCGTATGAATCACCGCCCGGTGGTGATTGGGGCAGGCCCGGCAGGACTTTTCTGTGCGTATCTGCTTGCAAGGGAAGGATACAGACCTCTCGTTTTAGAACGTGGAAAAAAGGTTGGGGAGCGGACGGAAGATGTTTTACATTTCTGGAAAACAGGCGTACTGGATCCGACGTCTAACGTGCAGTTTGGTGAGGGCGGTGCAGGAACATTTTCAGATGGGAAATTAAACACTCTGGTGAAAGACCCGGTTGGGCGCAGCCGGTTCGTATTAGATACGTTTGTATCCTTTGGAGCGCCGGAGAAAATCACATATGAGAGCAAGCCGCATATTGGAACGGATATTTTATCGGACGTTATCGCAGCAATGCGCGAAGAGATCCTTCAGCTGGGTGGCACATTCGAATTTGAGAACTGTGTGACAGATATTCGGGTGGCGGACCAGAAGATCAAAGCTGTTGAGATCAACCACAATGCCTGGATGGAAACGGAGGTCTGTGTGCTTGCATTAGGGCACAGTGCGCGCGATACGTTTGAGATGCTTCAGAAGACCGGGCTTTTTATGGAACCAAAGGCATTTGCAGTCGGTTTTCGTGTGGAGCACCCACAGAGGGACATCAACCGCAGCCAGTATGGAGAAAAATATGCAGAACTGCTTGAGGCAGCACCTTATAAAGTGACCGCAAACCTTGCAAATGGAAGGGGTGTTTACTCCTTCTGTATGTGTCCGGGTGGCTATGTTGTGAATGCCTCCTCGGAGGAAAAACGTCTTGCGGTCAACGGAATGAGTTATTCCGACCGTGGAAGCAAGAATGCAAACAGCGCGATCATCGTCTCTGTGACACCGGACGATTTTGACGGAACGGACGCACTTTCCGGTGTAGAATTCCAGCGCAGACTCGAAGAAAAATCGTTTGCACTTGGAAACGGGAAAATCCCGCAGCAGCTTTTTGGCGATTACTGTGAAAATAAAAAAAGCACAGGATATGGAACGTTTTCTTCGGAGACAAGAGGTGAGACTGCATTTTCAAATTTAAGAGGTCTGTTTTCAGATGAGATGGAGCAGTCTTTTATCGAGGGAATGCATTCCTTTGCAAAACATATTCCGGAATTTGACCGGAACGATGCGATCCTGTCCGGCGTGGAGAGCCGGACATCCTCACCGGTACGAATCCGCAGGGATGAGGCGTTTGAGGCAAATATCAGAGGCATTTATCCATGCGGAGAGGGAGCCGGATATGCCGGAGGGATCACTTCTGCGGCAATGGACGGCATGAAGGTGGCAGAGGCGGTCATTCGAAAATATCAGCCTTTCCAATAAGGGGATCGCAGTCAGAAGAATCAGATAATTGCGCATGATAAACAGGCGCAATGGAAGGAAGTAACATAAGTGGCAGAATTTACACCAATGATGCAGCATTATCTGCAGACCAAAGAAGAATATAAAGATTGTATTTTATTTTACCGTCTCGGTGATTTTTATGAGATGTTTTTTGATGATGCCGTGTTAGTGTCAAAAGAGTTAGAGCTGACATTAACCGGAAAAAGCTGCGGTATGGAGGAACGTGCGCCGATGTGCGGTATCCCATATCATGCGGTGGAAGGATATTTAAACCGTCTGGTAGCCAATGGACATAAAGTGGCGATCTGTGAGCAGGTGGAAGATCCAAAGCTTGCAAAAGGAATTGTAAAAAGAGAGGTCATCCGTGTTGTAACGCCTGGAACGAATATGGATATCCAGGCTCTGGATGAATCAAAAAACAATTACATTATGTGCATTGTCTATCTGGCAGATAAATATGGGATTTCCCTTGCGGATGTTTCCACCGGCGACTATTATGTCACGGAAGTGGACTCCGAGCGGAAGCTGATCGATGAGATCAATAAATTCGCACCTTCCGAGATTGTCTGCAATGAGAGCTTTTATATGAGTGGCGTGGATCTGGAAGACATGCGTCATCGTCTCGGAATTACCATTTATTCTCTGGATGCATGGTACTTCAGCGATGAGACGGCGGAGACAACCTTAAAAGGACATTTTCATGTCAACAGTCTGGAGGGGCTTGGCTTAAACGATTATGCATATGGAACGATCGCAGCAGGGGCATTGTTAAAATATCTCTATGAGACACAGAAAAACAATCTGGATCATATTTCTGCCATCCATCCATATTCTACCGGCAAATTTATGATCATTGACAGTTCCACAAGACGAAATCTGGAACTGGTAGAGACAATGCGTGAAAAACAGAAACGTGGTTCGCTGCTCTGGGTATTGGACAAGACCAAAACTGCCATGGGTGCAAGACTGCTGCGTTCTTATGTCGAACAGCCGTTGATTGATAAGGCAGAGATAGAAAAAAGACAGGATGCGATCGCAGACATCAACAAACATATGATCACCAGGGAGGAACTGCGTGAGTACTTAAACCCAATCTACGATCTTGAGCGTCTCATCACCCGTGTGACTTATATGTCTGCAAATCCGAGGGATCTGATCGCATTTAAAAATTCAATCGGAATGCTTCCGCCGATCAAAACATTACTGGAAGATTTTGATACGGAACTTTTAAAAGAACTTCAGACAGATATGGATCCGTTAGAAGAACTTTATCAGTTAATTGATGCATCGATCATGGAAGAACCTCCGATTTCTGTGCGCGAGGGAGGTCTTATCAAAGACGGTTATAACGAAAATGTAGACAAGTACCGTCACGCAAAGACCGAAGGAAAAACATGGCTTGCAGAGTTAGAGGCAAAAGAGCGTGAAAAGACCGGGATTAAAAACCTCAAAATTAAATTTAACAAAGTATTTGGATATTATCTGGAAGTGACAAATTCCTATCGGGATCTCGTGCCGGATTACTTTACGAGAAAGCAGACACTTGCCAATGCAGAGCGTTATATCACACCGGAGTTAAAAGAGCTCGAGGATATGATTTTAGGAGCCGAGGACAAGCTGATCAATTTGGAATACGATCTGTTCTGTGAAGTGCGCAACAGGATCGCAGCGGAAGTGGTCCGCATCCAGAAAACAGCAAAAGCGGTAGCAAAGCTTGATACCTTCGTTTCTCTTGCCGTGGTGGCAGACCAGAATAATTACTGCCGCCCGAAAATTAACGAAAATGGTGTGATCGACATCAAAGACGGCAGACATCCGGTTGTTGAAAAGATGATGAACAACGATATGTTTATCGCAAATGATACATATTTAGACAACGGCAACAACCGCATTTCCATCATCACGGGACCGAACATGGCAGGTAAGTCCACTTACATGCGTCAGACAGCGATCATAGTGCTGATGGCACAGATTGGAAGCTTTGTTCCGGCATCTTCTGCAAAAATCGGAATTGTTGACCGTATTTTTACAAGGGTTGGAGCGTCAGATGATCTTGCAAGCGGACAGAGCACGTTTATGGTAGAGATGAATGAAGTTGCAAACATCCTGCGCAACGCCACCAGCAACTCGCTGCTCGTCTTAGATGAGATCGGACGGGGCACAAGCACATTTGATGGCCTGAGCATCGCATGGGCGGTAGTTGAGCACATCAGCAATCCGAAGCTGCTCGGAGCCAAGACACTGTTTGCAACACATTACCACGAACTGACCGAGTTAGAGGGCAAACTGCACAATGTGAACAATTACTGTATCGCGGTCAAAGAAAAGGGCGATGATATCGTGTTCTTACGCAAAATCGTCCGGGGCGGCGCCGACAAGAGTTATGGTATCCAGGTGGCAAAACTGGCAGGTGTGCCGGATTCCGTCATTGAGCGTGCAAAACAGATCGTGGAAGAATTAAGTGCGAATGACATCACCGCTGTCACAAAAAATCTGGCCGTCGAGACCGGAACGAAAAAGAAAAAAGAAAAATTAGACGAGGTCGATCTCGCACAGATGTCCTTATTTGACACGGTAAAAGATGATGATATTTTAGAGGAATTGAAGAATGTCGATCTGAGCAATATGACGCCAATCGATGCTTTGAACAAATTATACGAATTGCAGAATAAGATCAAAAACCGCTGGTAAAGAGCAGTTTTTTGATGGAAAGAAAGGGAGTGTCTGAAAATGCCGGAAATCATGTTACTGAATCAGGAGACAATCGATAAAATCGCAGCGGGCGAAGTGGTAGAGCGTCCTTCTTCTGTTGTAAAGGAATTAGTTGAAAATGCGATTGACGCGAAAGCGACTGCAGTGACCGTCGAAATCAAAGAAGGCGGTATCTCTTTTATCCGTATTACAGACAATGGGTGTGGCATCGAGAAGAAGCAGGTTCCGATTGCTTTTCTGCGCCATTCTACCAGTAAAATCCGAAGTGTGGAAGATCTGCTCAGTATTCATTCCCTTGGCTTCCGCGGTGAGGCACTTTCAAGCATTGCAGCAGTTGCGCAGGTCGAGCTGATCACAAAGACTTACGAGGAACTGACAGGAACCAGATATGTGATCGAAGGTTCCAAAGAAGTTGAAAACGAGGAGATCGGGGCGCCGGAAGGAACGACTTTTATCGTAAGGAACCTTTTTTACAATGTTCCTGCCAGAAGAAAATTCCTAAAGACCGCCCAGACAGAGGCTGGATATATCAGTGACCTGATGGAACGCATGGCCTTGTCCCACCCGGATGTCTCCTTTAAATTTATTAACAATGGTCAGACAAAACTACACACATCAGGAAATGGAAATGAAAAAGACCTCATTTACCATATTTATGGAAGAGATATTACGGCCGCGGTTCTGAAAGTAGAACATGAGACCGAACTGTTTAAGCTTCGTGGTTTTATTGGAAAACCAATAATTTCCAGAGGAAACCGTAACTATGAGAATTATTTTATCAACGGCCGCTACATCAAAAGTGCACTGATCGCCAAATCCATTGAGGAGGCATACAAAGGTTTTATGATGCAGCACCAGTATCCGTTCTGTGTGCTTTACTTTGAGATGAACTCGGAACTTTTAGATGTCAATGTACATCCGACTAAGATGGAATTGCGGTTCAGTCAGAATGAGGAAATTTATCGTTCTTTATTTGAGATTATCCGAAATACAATCTCTCATCGGGATTTTATCCCGGAAGTTCCGGTGACAGAAGAAAAGAAAGAAATGATTCCACCAGTTCCAAAACATACACCGGAGCCTTTTGAGATCAGGCGGCGCGGTCAGGATGCTTTCTTTGAAAAAATGAAACAGACCAGTGCAAGTCCATTGACTGTGCAGGAAGAAAATTTATTTGCAAAGCCGCTTGCAGCAGAAGCGGAAACAAATACTTCCAAAGAGCCAATAGCAGAGATAAATTCTGAACAACCTACATTAGAAAATAATTTTAAAGAAATCGTATCAGAAATACATGACATAGAATCTACACCGCAGGAAACCGCTCCAATCTATGAGCAGCAGAATTTAGAACAGCTTGACTCTCATTTTCTGACGAAAGATGCAAGAAAAAAACATAAAATCATCGGTCAGTTATTCGATACCTACTGGCTGATTGAATACGAGGATAAACTCTTTATCATCGACCAGCATGCCGCACATGAAAAAGTACTTTACGAGCGCACGATGAAAAAGATTTCAGAGAAAACATTTACATCGCAGACAATCAGTCCGCCAATCATCCTGACATTGAATCAGGATGAGGTGCAGGCACTGGAAACTTATGAAGCGCAGCTCTCGATGTTTGGATATGAAATTGAACCTTTTGGTGGGAAAGAATATGCAATTACTGCAATTCCGGCAGATTTTACAGATATCGACATGAAAACCATGTTTATTGAAATGCTGGATGATTTTGCCAATATTTCCGGCAAAGACGCACCGAATCTGATTATGGAAAAAGTGGCGTCTATGTCCTGTAAAGCTGCAGTCAAAGGAAACAATCATCTTTCCAGACCGGAGATTGAAGCGCTGATTGATGAGCTTTTAGAGTTGGATAATCCATACAATTGTCCTCATGGAAGACCAACGATCATTTCCATGACAAAATATGAAATCGAAAAGAAATTCAGGAGAATCGTATAAAAATTATGACAGAAAAAAGACCGATGGTCATTTTGACCGGACCGACAGCCGTTGGAAAAACAGCCTTGTCCATCGAGCTTGCAAAAAAAATCAACGGATTGATCATCTCCGCAGACTCCATGCAGGTATACCGGCATATGGATATCGGCTCTGCAAAGGTGATGCCGGAGGAGATGGATGGCGTCAGACACTATCTGATCGATGAATTTGAACCGGATGAAGAATTCCATGTGGTAAAATTTGTGGAGCGTGCGAAAGAGCATTTGGAGGAAATCTATGCAGAGGGAAAAATCCCGATCATTGCAGGCGGCACAGGATTTTATATTCAGGCACTTCTCTATGATATTGACTTTACAGAGCAGGAGTGTGATGAGGCATACCGGGCAGAATTAGAACAGCTTGCGGCAGAAAAAGGTGCACACTATCTGCACAACATGCTGCGTGAAGTCGATCCGGCGTCCGCAGATGCCATTCATGCCAATAATATCAAGCGCGTGATCCGTGCATTGGAATTTTATCATCTTTCCGGCAGACGGATTTCAGAACACAACGAAAAAGAGAGGGAGAAAACATCCCCTTATCATTTTGCATATTTTGTGCTCACGGATGAGAGATCACATCTTTATGCGAATATTGACAAACGGGTCGATCTTATGATAGAACAGGGACTTGTGGATGAGGTGCAGAAATTAAAAAATATGGGCTTTCACCGTGATATGGTTTCCATGCAGGGACTTGGCTACAAGGAAATCTTAGATTATCTGGATGGAAAAACCACTTTAGAAGAAGCCATCTACATCATCAAGCGTGAGACCAGACATTTTGCCAAACGACAACTCACCTGGTTCCGCCGTGAGCGTGACGTCATCTGGCTTGATAAACAGGCCTATGACTATCAGGATGCAAAAATTTTAGAGGATATGATAACTATTTTAAAAGAAAAGACTATCATAAATTAGCAATTATAATTTTGAGCAACTTATAACAGCAAAAAAAAGAGTTTCGCTCAATAACGAAGAGAGGATAAATAGATAGCAATGAACCAGTTTTTAGAAGAACAATACAAAAATCTTGGAATCTCGAGGGAAGTATACGAATTTGGAGAAAAAATCGAGGAATCTTTAAAGGAGCGTTTTGCAGAGATCGATGCAAGAGCAGAATACAACCAGATGAAAGTCATAAAAGCGATGCAGGAGAACCGCGTCAGCGCAGAATGTTTTAATATGAGTTCGGGATATGGATATAATGATCTTGGAAGGGATACGCTGGAAAAAGTGTACGCTTCCTGTTTTAAGGGAGAGGATGCACTGGTCAGACCACAGATTACCTGTGGAACCCACGCGCTTGCACTCGCTTTAATGTCGAACTTAAGACCGGGGGATGAGCTTATGTCTCCGGTTGGAAAACCATACGACACCTTAGAGGAAGTGATCGGAATCCGTCCATCCAAGGGCTCTCTGGCAGAATATGGTGTCACTTACAGCCAGGTTGATTTATTGCCGGACGGAAGTTTTGATTATGAGAATATCAAAAAAGCAATCAATGACCGCACGAAACTGGTGACAATCCAACGTTCCAAAGGATATGCCACAAGACCTACGTTATCCGTAACAAGAATCGGTGAGCTGATCTCCTTTATCAAAAATATCAAACCGGATGTAATCTGCATGGTAGATAACTGCTACGGCGAATTTGTGGAAGAAAAAGAGCCGTTAGAGGTCGGTGCGGATATGATCGTCGGTTCCCTCATCAAAAATCCGGGCGGCGGACTTGCACCGATCG
>ULVP01061193.1_pt1 | contig 13029 bp, 10 predicted proteins | sample 1959551 | NCBI WGS metagenome assembly ULVP01 (sample SAMEA4835789, study PRJEB28245) | human gut metagenome | biome: gut microbiome; material: fecal sample | place: Denmark | collected 2008 | reverse complement strand
AATACCCCCACCCGGGATGCCCGGGCGAGGGTATCACTTTTTCCTATTATAACTCTGTTTGTTCTTTCCTGCAACTATATGCGCACAGATTTAGGAGAGATATTCATCCACATATTTCTGAATATTGGAAGCATTCACAATCTTCTGCGCCTGGCCGTCCTCCACAACGAGAAGAGTCGGTGCCTGCATGATGCCGTACTGTGCGGCAAGATCCGGGTGACGCTCTGCGTCGATCACCTCATACTGCTCCTCGGCGAGCATTTCTTTTGCCATTTTGCAGTTCGGGCAGGTGCTTGTCGTGAACAGGTACATGCCGTCTTCCTCGATTTTATCTGCTGCTGCAGCGGCTTTCGGCTCTTCTTTTCCAGCGGCCTGCTCTGCCAGTTTCTCTGCTGCGCCGTACGATTTCATTTTCTGCTCCGGCGATTTGGAGTGGATGATATCATATACCGTTCTGTTCTTGTACTCCTGGCGTTTTCCGTCGTTCCAGTTCTTGACCGGACGGTAATATCCCGTGATACGGCTGTAAACCTCTGCCTCTTTTCCGCAGATCGGACATGTAAAGTGCTCGCCGGCGAGATAGCCGTCGTTCGCACAGACAGAATACGTCGGGGACAGCGTGTAGTACGGCAGTTTGTAGTTCTCTGCAATCTTCCGCACAAGGGAAGCTGCTGCTTTCCAGTCCGGCAGTTTTTCGCCAAGGAACGCATGGAATACAGTTCCCGAGGTGTACAGCGTCTGCAGATCATCCTGAATATCAAGCGCAGAGAAAATATCCTCGGTATAGTCCACCGGCAGATGGGAGCTGTTGGTGTAGTACGGGGTATCTCCCTCATGGCCTGCGGTCTTGATATCCGGCCATTTTGCACGGTCGTGTTTTGCCAGACGGTATGCGGTCGACTCCGCCGGAGTTGCCTCAAGGTTGTACAGATCGCCGTACTCCTCCTGGTAATCAGAAAGACGCTCTCTCATATGGTTCAGAACTTCTTTCGTAAACTGCTGTGTCTTCGGATCCTCCAGACCCTTTCCGAGCCATGCGGCATTTAAGCCGGCCTCGTTCATACCGATCAGACCGATGGTTGAGAAGTGGTTCTCAAACGTTCCAAGGTACCGTTTCGTATATGGATACAGTCCCTCGTCCAGGAGGCGGGTAATGACCTCACGTTTCGTCTTTAACGAACGTGCGGCAATATCCATCATATGATCGAGACGGCGGTAGAACTCTTTCTCATCTTTGGACTGATATGCGATACGCGGCATATTGATGGTGACAACGCCGACCGATCCGGTGCTCTCGCCGGAACCGAAGAATCCGCCGGTTTTCTTTCGAAGCTCACGCAGATCCAGGCGGAGACGGCAGCACATGGAGCGCACGTCGCTTGGTTTCATATCGCTGTTGATGTAGTTGGAGAAGTACGGGGTACCGTATTTTGCAGTCATTTCGAACAGCAGACGGTTATTCTCCGTATCGGACCAGTCAAAATCGGATGTGATGGAGTAGGTCGGGATCGGGTACTGGAAGCCTCTTCCGTTGGCATCTCCCTCGATCATCGTCTCGATGAACGCTTTGTTGACCATATCCATCTCTTTTTTACAGTCTTTGTACTTGAAGTCCATCTCCTTACCGCCGACGATCGCCGGAAGCTCCGCGAGGTCATCCGGTACGGTCCAGTCGAGTGTGATGTTGGAGAACGGTGCCTGGCTTCCCCAGCGGCTCGGTGTGTTGACGCCGTAGATAAACGCCTCGATGCACTTCTTCACTTCGCCGTAGCTTAAGTTGTCCACTTTGACGAACGGCGCCAGATACGTATCAAATGAAGAAAATGCCTGCGCACCTGCCCACTCGTTCTGCATAATGCCGAGGAAGTTGACCATCTGGTTGCACAGAACCGAAAGATGTCTTGCCGGAGAAGAAGTAATCTTTCCGTTGATGCCGCCAAGTCCTTCTTTGATGAGCTGTTTTAACGACCATCCTGCACAGTAGCCGGTCAGCATCGACAGGTCGTGGATGTGAATATCCGCGTTGCGGTGTGCCTCGGCGATCTCGTCATCATAAATCTCTGATAACCAGTAGTTGGCTGTGATCGCGCCGGAATTGCTTAAGATCAGACCGCCGACAGAATACGTTACGGTCGAATTCTCTTTGACACGCCAGTCCTCTACTTTTACGTAGCTGTCCACGATCTCTTTGTAGTCTACGATCGTCGATTTCATGTTGCGGATTTTTTCCCTCTGCTTGCGGTACAGAATGTAAGCTTTTGCCACTTCTGCGTAGCCGCACTGGATCAGCACGTTCTCCACGCTGTCCTGAATTGCCTCCACTGAAATTTTTCCGTCTTTGATCTTGGACTGAAAGTCCGCTGTTACGCGCAGTGCCAGCATCTGAAGCATGTCATCGCTGAACTGCATATCTTTTGCGCCGAATGCTTTTCCAATCGCATCGGTAATCTTTTTCATCTGGAACTCTGCAATCGTTCCGTCTCTCTTTTCTACCTGAAACATGGAATCCCTCCTGTTAATTCAACCGTTTCTGCAAGGCCTTTTTAAGGTTCCACTCTTTGCAGTGTCTGAACCATATGATAGCAGAGCATGTTTCTCCCGTCAATAGTAAAAAGTACCATATCTAGTGTAAAATTTTCTAACATCACTAGATATGGTACTTTTACTTGTATTCTGTCCCTTCCATTTTTCGGCGCTGTACGGCGCTTAAAGGGATGTACTGCCGTTTTTAAGCCCGCTTGCCATACCTCTATACCCTCGGATAGATATCCTTCGGTACATAGGCTTTTACGCGGATGCCTTCCGGCAGATATTCTTCTTCGAGCAGAATTCCGTATCCGCGGATCAGTGAAATCGTTCCCGCCTTATCGTACGGATAGAGGCGCTCGATATAGATTTTTCCCTCCATCATCCACGAGGAGAGTAAATTTTTGAGGTCTTCGAGTCCCTGTCCTGTTTTGGCAGAGACCGCAAGGCTCGCGTCTGCCCGGAAATCTTTTACAACCATCGGGGCAAGAAGCTTATCCTGCTTGTTCAGCAGGGTGACGATCTTTTTGTCCTCAACTTTCAGTTCCCGCAGCGTATCGTACACAACCTGCATCTGCAGCTCCATCTGCGGATTTGACGTATCCACAACGTGGAGAATATAGTCGGCATACCGTGCTTCCTCCAGCGTACTGCGGAATGCATCGATCAGATGATGTGGCAGCTTATTGATAAATCCAACCGTATCGGTCAGCAGGATTTCCTGTCCATCCGGAAGGGTCAGTGACCGCGTCGTCGTATCCAGCGTGGAAAACAGCATTGCATCTGCCAGAATTTCCGATCCTGTCAGTGCATTTAAAAGACTGCTCTTTCCCGCTGACGTATAGCCTACGAGCGCCGCTACCGGGATTTTGGAACGTTTTCTGCCTTCACGAAGGAGCTCTCTGTGCTGGCGTACTTCCTCAAGCTCACGTTTTAACTGCGTAATACGCGTGCGGATCAGGCGCCGGTCGGTTTCCAGCTTTTTCTCTCCCGGTCCTCTCGTACCGATTCCGCCGCCGAGACGGGAAAGCGATGTGCCAAGGCCGGAAAGCCGGGACGCACGGTACTTTAACTGGGCCAGCTCAACCTGGATTTTACCCTCGCTGCTCACGGCGCGCGCCGCAAAGATATCCAGGATCAAAAGCGTACGGTCCATGATCTTGCATTCCAGTGCTTCCTCCAGCCCTTTTAACTGGATCGAGGAGAGCTCATCGTCGCAGATGATGCCCGTCGCATCGCAGGCGCGCACCAGAATTTTCAATTCCTCTAATTTTCCTTTTCCGATGTACGTTCCCGGATGAATGGCCTCCCGCACCTGCACCAGGCGGCCCTCCACCTTCGCACCGGCGGTGCTGGCCAGTTCCGCCAGCTCGTCGAGCGATTCTTCTGCGTTTGCGCCGCCGTTTTCCTGTACGCCGACCAGAATCACGCGCTCCTGTTCTTCTCTTAAATCAAACAATCCAACTTCCTCCGTCTGTTATCGGTTCTGGAGAAACGTATTTTCCCGCTGCGCCGCGGTGTTTTCCGGGTATGCTGCCAGAAAATCCGCCATCAGCGACTTCGCGGTATCAAAATCCGCCCGTTTTTCATAGGATACAATCTGGTTGAACAGCAGATTTTCCCGGTCGGAATCCTCTGCCGTTTTGAGTCCTTCCTCGATATACGAGAGTGCACTGTCCGTGTCGTTTTCCGCAAGTGCGCAGAGCGCCAGCCCGTTGTTTGCTGCCGCCGCAAAGCCATCTGTCGAAAGATACGAAGAAAACAGTGCTTTCGCCTCGTCGTTCTGACCATTGGAAAGGTAAACCTCGCCGAGCATTTCCATCGCCGCGCTGCTGCCGTCCTTCATTGCCTTCGAGAACGCTTTGACCGCCTCGTCCTGCTCCTCCAGATAGTAGTATGCGCAGCCGATGTTATAATAATCCTCGGTCGTTTTCGGCTCAATCTTCACTGCCGCTTCGAGGTAACGGTCTCCGTCCGCCTTCATGCTGCTCTCCTGATACAGCTCGTAAATGTCAAGGCAGAGCTGATAGCTCTCCTTCGTCTCCACTGCCGCATCAAAATCCACCTTCGCCTGCTCGTAATTCTTCTGCAGGAAGTACGCGCGTCCCCTAAGGAACAGCGCATCGGCATCGGCCTTTTCTTCCTGAATATTGGTGCAGATCTCAATGGCTCCATCCAGATCTCCGGCCTGTACGCAGGTTTCCGCCTCGTAATACATGACATCGCGCGAAAACTCCGCGTCTTTGTGCTTCATGCTCGAAAGACTGCTCTTGAAAGCCTCTTTTGCCTTGTCATACTCCTGGCTTTTCAGATAAGCGATGCCGAGCGACCGGTAGCTCTCCGCCAGTCGGTCGCCTGCCTTTACGGCTCCCTCCAGCATCGCAATCGACGTTACGTAGTCCTTCTGTTCGAGCGCCTCGATGCCCTTTTTATAAAGCTTTGAATTTTTATTTTCACAGCCGCCAAGCACCATTGCCGCCGCCAGAAAAAAGATTACCAGTCTTTTTTTCATTCTGTCACAAGTCCTTCTTTATGCATCACAGAAACAACCTGGTCTACGTATTTTGCACACGTTGCGTCGTCCGGTGCTTCCACCATGACACGGATCACCGGCTCGGTGCCGCTCTCTCTTACGAGGATGCGTCCGTCATCGCCCAGGGCCTCTGCTACGTCTTCTACTGCTTTCTGTACTGCCGGGTTGGCCTTTGCAGCTGCTTTGTTTGCCACGCGGACATTCTTTAAGAGCTGCGGGTAAATCACTACCTCGGCTGTCAGGGTGCTGAGCGGGAGTTTCTTATCTATCAGCACTTCCATCACCATCAGGGAGGTCAGGATTCCGTCACCGGTCGTCGCGTGCTTGCTGAAAATGATGTGGCCGGACTGCTCTCCGCCGAGAGAATAGCCGTTTGCCATCATGTTCTCGCACACGTATTTGTCGCCGACTGCCGTCTTCTCATACCGGATACCGGCGCGGTCACACGCTTTGTAAAGACCGAGGTTTGACATGATCGTGGTCACGATCGTATCTCCGTTTAACTGGCCTTTTTCTTTTAAGTATTTACCGCAGACATACATGATCAGGTCTCCGTCTACCACATTTCCCAGCTCATCGACAGCGATGCAGCGGTCTGCGTCTCCGTCGTAGGCAAATCCGACATCGAGGTGTTTCTCTCTTACATATTTCTGAAGCTCTTCGATGTGGGTGGAACCACAGCCGCAGTTGATGTTTGTTCCGTCCGGCTCGTTGTGGATCACATATGTCTTGGCGCCGATGGCATCAAACACGCTCTTGGCTACGGAAGAGGCACTTCCGTTGGAGCAGTCGAGTCCGACTCTCATGTTTTTAAAGGATTTTGTCGGAATCGAGATCAGGTGTCCAATGTAGCGGTTCCTTCCGGCTGCAAAATCCACGGTGCGTCCGATGTCTTCTCTCGTTGCGAACGGGATCTTCGGTGTTCCGTCGTCGATGTAGGCTTCGATCTGCGCTTCGATGTCGGCTTCCAGTTTCTGTCCCAGGCCGTTGATGACTTTGATTCCGTTGTCATAGAACGGGTTGTGACTGGCGGAGATCATAATTCCGCAGTCAAAGTTTTCGGTACGGACAACATAGGAAACGCTCGGGGTGGTCGTTACGTGCAGCAGATAAGCGTCTGCTCCCGATGCGGTCAGTCCTGCTACCAGCGAATATTCGAACATGTAGCTGGAGCGTCTGGTGTCTTTTCCAATGACGATCTGTGCTTTGTGGTCTTTTCCGAAATACCATCCGAGGAATCTTCCCACTTTATATGCATGCTCAACCGTCAGATCAATGTTTGCTTCTCCGCGAAATCCATCTGTTCCAAAATATTTACCCATGGTATGCTCCTTTCCCCTTTCGGGCAGAAAGCGTGTCTGAAATTTTTTGCAATCATTCAAACACGCTTTTTCTGGTTATTCACTCAAATAACAAAATATCGTAATTAGTCGTACAGCTTCTCGCTGTATACGCCGTCCGCAATCAGTTTGCGGAATGCTTCTGTTACGGAAGCTTTGTCTTCCTGATACGTTACGCCGAACCACTCTGCGTCGGTCGGAAGAACTTTTACTTCTGCTTTTCCTGCGTGCAGCAGCTCGTCGATGTAGATCGGAAGGAGGTACTCGCCTTTTACATCTCCCTCTTTCTGTGCAGAAAGGAATTCAACAAAGCCTTTCTCCAGAAGATCAATGAACTCCGGCTGCAGTCCCCACATGTTCATGGAAACAAGGGAGTTTTTGTCGATCGGATCAACCGTTCCGTCTTCTTTTTCAACGCCTGCGCCCTCTGCGGTCTTTACGATGTTTTTCGTCTCGTTGACACCGGTCAGATTTCCGTTTTCATCAACGACGCAGACACCTCTTGTAACACCGCCGTTGTCACTTAAGGTGTTTCCAAGCACGAATCCTGCCATGGAGATCGGCATAACTTCATCCACATCATGCTCCTGTACGAGGTAGTCGTGCAGTTTTACGAACGGATCTTTTCCGTAATAGTCATCAGCATTGATAACAGCAAACGGCTCTTTTACAAGACCTTTGCAGGCAAGAACGGCCTGGCCGGTTCCCCACGGTTTGGTACGGCCTTCCGGTTTTGCAAAGCCTGCCGGCAGATCATCGAGCTCCTGGAATGCATATTCCACCTCTGTGATTTTGCTGATGCGGTTGCCGATGACTTCCTTGAAATCTTTCTCCAGATCCTTGCGGATGATGAAGACTACTTTGTTGAAGCCGGCTTCCAGTGCATCGTGGATGGAATAATCCATGATGATCTCCCCGTTTGGTCCTACTGGCTCAAGCTGTTTGATTCCCTTTCCAAATCTGCTGCCGATTCCGGCTGCCATGATCACAAGTGCTGTTTTCTTCATAGCGTTTTCCCTTTCTCTTTTCCCCTTTTTTCTCCTGTTTATTCTATCAACAATCGATCCTGTAGACCAATCGTGATTCGCAGCGTTTATTATTATGCTTCTTCCTGCATGCTGCTCAGCTTTGCGGCCTGATCGGCTGCAATCAGACTGTCGATGATTTCATCCAGATCGCCGTTCATGATGGCGTCCAGTTTGTATAAGGTCAGTTTGATTCTGTGATCCGTCACACGTCCCTGCGGGAAGTTGTACGTACGGATCTTCTCGGAGCGGTCTCCCGTTCCGACCTGGCTCTTTCGAAGCTCGGCCATCTCATCGTGCTGTTTCTGCTGCTCTAAGTCGTACAGACGGGCACGCAGAATCTTCAGTGCCTTGTCCTTATTCTTTAACTGTGATTTCTCATCCTGGCAGGAAATGACGATGCCGCTCGGGAAGTGGGTCAGACGGACTGCTGAGTCGGTCGTATTGACACACTGGCCGCCGTTTCCGGAAGCACGGAATACATCGAATTTGTAATCTTTCGGGTCGATCTGTACTTCGACGTCGTCCACCTCCGGCATGATCGCTACGGTCATGGTTGAGGTATGGATTCTTCCGCCGGACTCGGTTTCCGGCACACGCTGTACGCGGTGTGTGCCGCTCTCGTACTTCATCCGGGAGTACGCGCCTGCTCCGTTGATCAGAAGTGTTGCGTCTTTAAAGCCGCCGATTCCGTTTTCATCGGCGCTGGTCAGCTCTGTTTTCCAGCCGCGGCTCTCTGCGTATTTGATGTACATACGGCAGATTTCTGCGGTAAAGAGTGCCGCCTCGTCTCCGCCGGCACCTGCGCGGAACTCTACGATAACGTTCTTGTCATCGTTCGGGTCTTTCGGCAGAAGCAGGACTTTGAGTTCCTGCTCCAGCTCCTCTACGCGTTTTTTCGCATCGGAGAGCTCTTCTTTCAGCATTTCGCGCATCTCTTCGTCGGATTCCTCCTCGAGAAGCATCAGGCTCTCTTCAATGGTCTGTTTCTGTGTTTTATAGTCCTTATATGCGTCTGCGATCGGCTGGAGTTCTGCCTGCTCCTTCATCAGCTTCTGGAACTTCGCCGCATCGGCAGCGACGTCCGGCTCGCTTAACTGATTCAGTACCTCCTCGAGACGCATGAGGATATCATCAAGTTTATCAAACATAAAATGACTGCTCCTTTTTGCTGTTTTCGTCTGTTTATGATGTCATTATGGTGTCAAAATTAAAATTCATTTCTGTCAGGGTTTTTTGTGCCAGATACCGGTCACCACGCGGTCCAGGCCTGCCAGATCTTTCAGAACCTGTACATCGGCAAAGCCGTGGGTTTCCATCAGCTCCCGCACTTCATCTCCCTGATCGTATCCAATTTCAAAACAGAGCTTTCCGCCCTCTTTTAAATAGCTTCCTGCCTGCTCTGTAATCTTCCGGTAAAAGACAAGACCGTCCGCACTGCCGTCGAGTGCCATCCGCGGCTCATGGTCGCGCACCTCCGGCATCAGCGTTTCAATCACATCCGTGCGGATATACGGCGGATTGCTTGCGATCACATCGAAGGTTCCCTCGATGTTTTCAAATAAGTTGCTCTTTACGAACGATGCCCGTCCGCCCGCCTGTGCGCCGTTCTTTTCCGCAACCTGTAAGGCTTTCTCGGAGAGATCCGCGCCGATTCCCGTGCAGTCCTCTCTCGTTACAAGAAGCGATATGAGAATGCATCCCGAACCGGTGCAGAGATCGAGAATCCGTGCATCTTTTGGAAGGCCGCGGAGCGCTTCCTCCACAAGAATCTCGGTGTCCTGCCGCGGAATCAGTACATGCTCATTCACAAAAAAAGGGATTCCGTAGAACCACGCCTCTCCGGTCAGCTGCTGCAGCGGAATGTGTTCGCCGCGCTTTCTGACCAGCGCTTCGTACTGCTCCTGCTGTTCTTTTGGCATTTCATCTTCACTGTGTACAAAGTAGGTGCTGTGGCTGATCCCGCAGACATGCTCCAGTAAAAGCCATGCGTCCTGCCGGGCTTCCTCCACCCCCTGCTTTTGTAAGTACAGAATAGCGGATTCCAGTGCAGATTTCAAGTTTTTTCTATCGTGCACACTCATCGGTCACGGCTCCTCATGTTCTTTCTTTTCGGTTTTGGCCGGGTACGTATAACCAAAGTTTTCGTTCAGGTACGCTCTCCAGTCAAACACAGCCTCCACAGCGGCGATCGCAACCTCTGCCATCTCGGCATCCGGCTCGCGCGTCGTCAGGCGCTGCAGCATCAGGCCCGGTTTACTGATCAGGTTGACCAGTTTATTGTCACTTTTTCCCGCCAGGCGGATAATTTCATACGAAACGCCCGCGATCACCGGAATGAGAAGCAGGCGGATCACAATTTTCAGCAGCGGGGAATCGACCCGGATGAACATGAAAAAGATGATGCTGATGACGATGACGTACATCAGAAAGCTCGTTCCGCAGCGCTTGTGCTCCCGGGAACTCTTTAAGACGTTTTCCACGTTCAGTTCCAGACCGTGCTCAACGCAGTTGATGCATTTATGCTCGGCGCCGTGGTACATGAACACGCGCTGAATGTCTTCCATACGGGAAATGGCTGCCAGATAGCCGAGGAACAGTGCCACACGCACAAAGGCCTCTGCCACCGCGGTCAGTGTCGTTCCGGCTCCCGCTTTGTGCAGCAGTTCGGACAGGAAGTACGGCACCATCAGAAAGAGAACGACGGCGATGACAACGGAAAATGTGACGGTTCCGTACATCATCAGCCTGTCTGTCTTTTCTTTTTTCGCTTTCTGCTGCTCCCCTTCCTCTTTCGTCGCCGGCTTTTTCTTTTCCTCCTCCTCGTCCTCATAGAACGAAGCGGAGTACATAAGGGAACTCATGCCGACGATCATCGAATCGGCAAAGCTGAAGACGCCGCGCAGAATCGGAACTTTTAAGAGCTCCTTGTGCTTCGTCAGCGGCTTGTGCTGCTCTACTTTAACTTCAATCTCCCCGTCCGGCCGGCGTACTGCGACGGAATAGCGGTCCTTGTTCATCATCATGATGCCTTCCATCACGGCCTGGCCGCCAATATTGGATGATTTCATAATTTACGTTTACCTCCTCAAAGGGGATTTTCTGCATCCGTAACGCAAGAACGGGCTGAGATCTTCCAACCTCAGCCCGTTTTTCATCTTGCTTGATTCAATTCTTATTTCATGCCGTATTTCTTGTTGAACTTCTCGATACGTCCACGAGCTGCAGCAGCTTTCTGCTGGCCAGTGTAGAACGGATGGCATTTAGAACAGATCTCAACGTGGATCTCTTTCTTGGTAGAACCTGTTACGAAAGTATTTCCGCAGTTGCAGGTAACAGTTGCCTGATGGTATTCTGGATGGATTCCTTCTCTCATTTTATTCACCTCTTCTTAATATTGTTATCTTCTCAGATTTACTCTGATGATTTCGTATTTCAGGCTGACAAAATCTCATCAACCTTGCACAGCTTTCTCATTGTATCACACAATTTTGAAAATTGCAAGCCTTATACTATTTTTTGTTTCTTTAAAATTTGAATCAGTTCGCCGTTGTTTTTGGTGCGGGCAAACATGTTCAGAATATTTTCCACGGCTTCCTCGGATTTCATGCCGTTTAATGCCTTCCGCATATTGTAAACGGCCTCCTGCTCATCCGGTGTCAGAAGCAGATCTTCTCTTCTTGTTCCCGATTTGGCTATGTCGATGGCCGGGAAGACGCGGCGTTCCTGCAGTTTCCGGTCGAGCACGAGTTCCATGTTTCCGGTGCCTTTGAATTCCTCGTAAACGACATCGTCCATCTTGCTTCCGGTGTCCACAAGCGCCGTTGCAAGAATCGTCAGGCTTCCGCCCTCGCGCATGTTTCTGGCCGCGCCGAAGAACCGTTTCGGCATGTAGAGTGCTGCCGGATCGAGACCGCCGGAAAGGGTACGGCCGCTCGGCGGGACGGTCAGGTTGTAAGCTCTGGCGAGACGTGTGATGCTGTCGATGAAGATCGTAACGTCTTTTTTACTCTCCACAAGACGTTTCGCGCGCTCAATGACCATCTCGGACACGCGTTTGTGGTGCTCCGGCTGCTCATCGAAGGTGGAATAGATGACTTCCACATTCGATCCCTGAATCGCTTCTTTAATGTCGGTGACCTCCTCCGGCCGCTCGTCGATCAGAAGGATGATCAGATACATCTCCGGGTTGTTCCGCAGGATGGATTTTGCCGCATCCTTCAAAAGCGTCGTTTTTCCGGCTTTCGGCGGGGAGACGATCATGCCTCGCTGGCCTTTTCCGATCGGACTTACAAGATCCACGATCCGCATCGCCATGCTTCCGCCCGGGCGCTCAAGGCGCAGCCGCTCATCCGGGAAGACCGGTGTCATATCTTCGAAATTGCCGCGGCGCATGATCTGGTCGAGCGGCAGATTGTTGACGCTCTTTAAGTATAAAAGGGCGCTGAATTTTTCGGTTGCGGACTTTACTCTCGTGTTTCCACGGATGATATCTCCCGTTTTCAGTCCGAAACGGCGGATTTGGGACGGGGAAACGTAGACATCGCTGTCGCCCGGCATATAGTTGTCGGAGCGGATAAATCCAAATCCGTCCGGCATGACCTCGAGGATGCCGCAGGCCTCCTGGCCGCTGTCGAGCGTGCTGGTTTCCTGACGCGGTTCCTGTCTCGTCTCTGGTCTTGCTTCCTGACGCAGCGGCTCCTGTCTCATTTCCTGCCCTGCTTCCTGACGCGGCTCCTGTCTTTGCTCTTCCTCACGGTTATTCTGATTATAATTCCGTGGTTCCTGAAATCTACGCTCATTGAAACGCGGCGCTCTTGGACGGTACTCCTGGCGCTCTCCGTTTTCACTGCGCTCTTCCCGGCGGACATACCGCGGTCTCTGGTACGGGCGCGCGGTGCCGTTTTCCGAGGTTTCCCGATTCTGGCGCTCCATACCGTCCTCCCGCTTTTCCTGCGGTTCCTGATTCTGATCCTGTACAGTTTCCGTCTTTTTTTCCTCTTTTAGAACCGCCGGCTCTTCCATGTTTTTCTGGTTTTCTTTCTGATCTTCTTCCAGCATCCGCTCAATCAGCGCTTCTTTCCGCAGGGTGGAAATCCCCTTCATGTTTCTGGATTTTGCCAGCGCTTTCAGCATGCTCAAAGGCAATGACTCATACTTTTCTCTTGTCATACCATTTTTCCTCTATCTATTCTCTATTTGATTTTCGGTTCTGTTTGGAGTTTTTAAGATATTTGATGCGCGAATATTTTTGCTGCAATTATTTAGAATCTGATTTTTGTCATTTTACTGCTGTGGATTTTTCGTTACTGTTCACTCAGCAGTGAAACACTTGCTGTTTCGCTGCGTAAGAAAGTGATTCAGGTGTGAGCAGCCCTCCTTTTGCGAAGCAAAACTTTAAATGAGGGCTGCGAATGTTACAGTTCGCAGGGAACCTGTGAACTGTAACGATTTTTCTGCGGTTAGTGGGACTCGAACCCACACGCCGAAAGGCACAGGAACCTAAATCCTGCACGTCTGCCAATTCCGTCATAACCGCATATTATTTTTTCAAGAAAAGAAAAACCCCATAGAAAACCTCCATGGGCGTTTTCTATGGGTTATT
>ULVP01034301.1_pt1 | contig 13042 bp, 9 predicted proteins | sample 1959551 | NCBI WGS metagenome assembly ULVP01 (sample SAMEA4835789, study PRJEB28245) | human gut metagenome | biome: gut microbiome; material: fecal sample | place: Denmark | collected 2008 | reverse complement strand
TCGCCGGAGACGGGGAACAGGGCGGCACGAATCAGTGTGCGGGAAAGGGCGGAAAAAATGTCTATATCAAAGTCCCTTTGGGAACGCTAGTGCGCGACGCGGAGACGGACAGGCTGATCTGCGACGTATTCGAGGACGGACAGGAAATTCTTGTCGCCCGCGGCGGGAACGGCGGAAAAGGTAACGTCCGTTTCACGACCGCAAGAAGGCACGCCCCCAATTTCGCGCAGAAGGGAGAAAAAGTCAAACAACATTACGTCGTCCTCGAAATGAAAGTGATTGCCGACGTGGGATTGGTGGGCTTCCCGAATGTGGGGAAGAGTACGCTTCTGAGCAAAATTTCCTCAGCCAAGCCTAAAATCGCCAATTATCATTTTACTACGCTTTCTCCCAATCTCGGGGTGGTGCGCTATTACGATAAATCCTTTATCGCGGCGGACATTCCCGGCTTGATAGAGGGCGCGGCCGAGGGAGCCGGATTGGGGCACGACTTCCTGCGCCATATTGAACGCACGCGCATGCTTTGCCACGTGGTGGATATTTCAGGCTGCGAGGGCAGGGACCCCATTGACGACTTTTTGAAAATCAACGGCGAACTCAAAGAATACAGCGAGAAACTCAGTGTTCTTCCACAAATCGTCGTCTGTAATAAATGCGATATTTTCGGCGCGGAGGAGAATCTCAAAGCGTTTAAGAAAAAGTTCGGGCGCAAATATAAGATCTTTCCCGTCACTGCGGTATCGGGAGAGGGAACGCGGGAGCTCGTCGAGGGGATTTTTGAAATTCTCAAAGACCTGCCCCCTGTGGAGCCTGTCCGTCCCGAGGAGGAATTTGAATACACGGCAAACGATAATTTGGATTTCGATATTTATCGGGACGAGAACGGCGCCTTCGTCGTGGTCGGCGGGCTGGTGGACATGCTGTGCCGCAACGTCGTTCTGAATAATCCCGATTCCATGCTGTATTTTCAGAAAGTATTGAGAATCCGCGGCGTCATCAAAAAACTGACGGAAATGGGCTGTAAAGAAGGCGATACCGTCTCCATCGGAGAAGTGGAATTCGATTTTATTCCGTAATTTGGATTTCGGAAGCATTTTTCCGTATTCGATGCGGGAAAGTCCGTCGCTGTTTTTTCGCGCCATAAAACCGCCGTTTTCCCGAGGTATTAAATACTTGTTGTTTTTTCAGTACTTCCACTGTTTTTCTGCGGATTAAAAATCCCCGCTTTCGCCTGCTCTTTTTATAAATTTCGGAGGACAAACCATGTTGAAAATTGCAGAAAAAGAAGATGTTTCCGTCGCGGCGGAGCTTGCGGGAATGCTTTGGCCCCATCATTCGAGGGAAGATCTGGAAGGAGAACTTTTGTCTTTTATCGAAAGCGGAGGTAAGGTTTTTCTTTGGATGGAGGAAGGTGAGCCCGTGGCGTTCGCTCAATGCGGAATCCGAACGGATTACGTGGAAGGGACGCACGGTGGAGCGATCGGTTATCTTGAAGGAATTTTTGTTTTAGAAAAATTCCGCCGCCGCGGTATCGGGGGAGTGTTGCTTTCGGCGTGCGAAGAATGGGCGAAAGAGCAGGGGTGTAAGGAATTTGCCAGCGACACGGAGTTGGATAATGCCGAAGGGCTGTCCTTTCATTCAGGCGCGGGATTTTACGAGGCGAACCGCATCGTTTGTTTTGTCAAAAATTTGTAAGGCGGTTTATTCACAAAGGTAAAGGATTTCATGGAAAAGGGACTGAGAGCGTTTTTTTACGATTATAAATATTATCTTCTGCCCGAAAATTGTGCCGACACGGAGGACGTGAAACGGTTGAAGGGGACGGAGGTCGTGCGGCTGAAAGAGGAAAACTGCATGGCGCCCGATTTTATTCGGGAGAGCATGTCCGAAGAATTTTTGGAAATACTCGAACCCTCCCGCATCTTTCCCGTGTCCGTCAATCTGTATACCCGTGAAGAGTACGACGAATTGCTGAAAAAACAGGTGGAAAAGCGCTGTGCAGGTTGTCGGCGCTTTGGTGGAAATTCGGAGGATTTGACGGGGCATCACAGGGAGATCTCTTTGGCTGGCGTATGTTATTCTCGCGAGGACGAAACGGATATTCCTTCTTTTTCCCGCTTTGCGGAATGGCTTTGGGAGATCCTCGCCGAAGAGACGAACGAGCTTGCCTCGTTGATCGATAAGGGCGAACAGAAGAAATTCTCCGAGAAAATCAATTCCCGCTTAAAAAATTTCTTTTTGCCTTTGGAAATCTACGGCGGTGTCGCGGGAAATAAATATTGTATCTGTCTGGGGGCAAACAGCTATTCCTATCAGGGGTTGCGGACGGTATTGAAAATGCTTGCGGATACGGCGAATCGGGAAGATTCTCCCCTGTCGGCGGCAGGCTGGACGGTATTTCCCTATTTTCCGAAAGGAATTTATAAGCCCTCTCTGAGGCCCGATTATTTCAAAAGGCCGCCGCGTATTTTCTTTTCCGAAGAAGCGGAAACGGGAGCGGCGGAGATTGTTTTTTATGAGAAGGACGCGGAGTCTTGGAGTCCGAAAAAGACCGCGCTTCGAAAAAAGGCACTCTATGGTTATCTTTGCCATTATGTCGGGGAGAACGTCCTCTTGGCGGGAAGCGCGTCGATTGCCGTCACGGAAAAATTCCCTGCCGACAAGCGGGAAATGACTGCGGAGGAGCTGGCAGAACGGATAGAGAGACGGGCGGAAGATATTTACGAAGGGGAAATTCCTTTTCCCGCGCCGCTGTATCTCAGGGCAGACGAGTCGAAAATAGAGACGCTGCCCTTTAAGGAGGAGGTACAGACATGGGCGACGATTTGTCCCGAAATGAGTCCGGAACTCCTTCCCGAGATTCCCGAGCCGCATAATACGTTGTTTGAAGGATTGGGGATCATCTATTCTTATATCTATTTTCCCGTTTCTTGGACGGACGATTACGGCTCCGGAAAGAAGGAAGTGCTGGATTGGTATATATCCCATGCCGAGGAATATCCGGAACCGATTACGTTGCCGGAAAATCGGATTGTTTTTGCGAAACAGGCGGGGATCGTCTTTACTCATTCAGGAATTTGTGAAGATTGTATGGTGTTTGACGAAAAGGAATTTTTTCGCGTTTTGCGGAATCTGGCGCCCGTGCTGGAAGGTCTCAATGCGAAGATTGTGACGGTAAAGCGTGACGGCGTTATAATATACGATCCGGGATATATCATTCGCCCTGCCGATGCGGGAATACCCGCTTGAATAAAGAAAAGGAAAAGAGGTAAATTTTTATGATTATTACAGCCGATACTATTACGAGCAAACAGCGGAGCAAACTCCGTTCTCTCGCGTCAAATTTGCAGCCCGTGACGCAAATCGGGAAAGGCGGGGTGACGGATAATTTGTTAAAGACTCTGTCGGACGCTCTGGAAGCGCATGAACTCATCAAGGTGACGATTCTCTCCACGGCGGACGACGACGCACGCAACCTTGCGGAAAATGTCGCGGAGCTCTTGGAGGCGATTCCCGTGGCGGTCATCGGTCGGAAAGCGATTTTTTATCGCCGTTCTTCGCGCGAAAATTTTGCGCATCTCGAATTATGAAACGAGTTTTGTTCTCTTTGCGTTTGAAAAAGGGAAAATTGCTTTATAAATAAATAACGTCGTATCGTCGAAGCGGTGCGGCGGAAAGTAAGAAAACATCGGGTGAGTATCATGGATAACAGCGAAAACGAAAAGAAATGTAATTGTGAATGTAATTGCGAAGGAAAAGCGGAAGAAAACGTGTCGGCCGCTCCCGCCGAAGAAAAGGCGGAAGAAAATTGCAAAAACGAGTCTGAAAAGAAACAGGAGTGCGGCGACGCACCCGCGGAGCAGTGCGAAAAGGAAGACGAAGAAAAGGAGTGTAAGGGCGGTCACGAGAAGGGACATTGCCGAAAGGAACTCCAAAAAGCCAAAGAGGAGATCGAAAAACTCAAAGCGGAGGCGGAAGACTTGAAACGTAAATGGTATTCCGTATCGGCGGAGTATGAAAATTATCGTCGCCGTACCCGCGAGGAATCTGCAAGGAAATATACGGAGGGACGAAATGATGTAGTCTCTTCCCTGTTTGCGATCGGAGATAATTTGGAACGCGCGCTTTCCGCCTGTCAGGACGAAAAGACAAAAGAGGGCATCGAAATGGTGCTGAAAAGCTATAAAAAGGTCTTGGAAAGCGAAAATGTAGAGGAGCTCGATCCCGCGGGGCAACCCTTTGACGCCGCCGTCGCGGAAGCGATTATGGCCGTTCCTCCCGAAGAGGGCGAAGAGAGCGGTATCGTTAAACAGGTTTACGTCAAGGGCTATAAGCGGGGAGATAAAGTTTTGCGCTATGCCCAAGTCGTCGTGACGCAATAACGCCGCAAGGAAGCCTTTTGAAGCTTTTATAGACAGACAAAAACCCTATCCTGAAAGGACAGGGTTTTTGTTTTTCGAAGATGTGATTGCATGCGAAAATTCCGGCGTGTTTCGCGCTTTCAGCCTTCGTCAATTCCGAAAAATTCGTTTGGCGTGATGCCGAAATGCGTATAAAACGCCAGAATATTGTCGTAGGATGGCTTTTTCTTCCCGTTCAGCCATTGTCCTACCGTGGTTTGATTGACACTGAGAATCCGCGCTAATTTTTCTTGACTCAAATCCCGCTCGATCATCAGTTGTTTGATAATTTCACTGTATGTCATCATTCGTAAACGGATAAAAACTTTTTTCTGCTCAAAAGCACAAGTTTATACTTACCCATTTACCATTTTACCAAATTTTGGCTTTTTTGACTTGACATAAGTCAAAAGACCTGATATAATACAGTTAGAAACATTCTTTCGGGGATAAGAGAAGGGGCCCCCGAAACAATTTGAGCGGCACACACAAAAAAAATCATTGGTTTAAGGAACGATACACGGGAAAGCAATTTCTCGTGCGTCGTTCTTTTTTTGGAAAAATAGGAGGAACCGAATGTTTTACATTCGGTTCCTTCATAGAAATAAGTTTTATAAAATTTAAGGGCTGTCAGGAGAATTGCGAATTATAGAGAGTGGAATAAAATCCGTTTTGCCGAAGGAGATCTTCGTGGTTTCCCTGTTCTATTACATTTCCGTTCTTTACGACGAGGATAACGTCGGCGTTTTGAATCGTAGATAAGCGGTGTGCGATGACAAAACAGGTTCTGCCCTTCATCAGTTCGGACATGGCGTCCTGAATTTGAATTTCCGTGCGGGAATCGACATTGGAGGTCGCCTCGTCGAGAATGAGCATTTTGCTTTTAGGGAGCATCGCGCGCGCGATGGTAATGAGCTGTTTCTGTCCTTTGGAGATATTGACGCCGTCATCGGAGAGCAAAGTATCGTAACCGTCGGGAAGCTGTTCGATAAAGGAATGAATTTTTGCGGCCTTTGCGGCGGCGACGACGTCTTCAAAGGTGGCGTCGTCTCTGCCGTAAGTGATGTTTTCGAGGATCGTTCCGTAAAACAGCCAAGTATCTTGGAGAACCATGGTATAATTGTTTCGGAGACTGTCCCGCGCAATATCTCGGATTTCGTTTTTATCCACGAAAATTTCGCCCGAATTTACGTCGTAAAAGCGCATTAAAAGGTTGATAATGGTCGTCTTGCCCGCGCCTGTCGGTCCGACGATGGCGACCGTCTGTTCGGGCTTTGCATGAAGAGAGAGGGCGTGCAGGACGATTTTTTCGGGCAAGTATCCAAATTCGATGTCTTTCAGTTCCACATCTCCCGCGGCGTCGGAAATTATTACGGCGTTTTCTTTGTCGGCGGGCTCGGGCTTTTCGTCGATGATGCGGAAAATTCGCTCGGCGGCGGTAAAGGCGGACTGAAATTCACTGACGATATTGGCAAACTCATTGATAGGGCCCGAAAATTTTCGCGAATACATGACGAACTGCGTAACTCCGCCCAACGTGATGAACCATATTGTTTCCGGGGACGCCGTACCGTTTTGGGAAAGCAGGTAGAGGACTCCGCCGAAAATCATAATGAGGGAGAGGGAAAGGTTGTTGATAAAGTTGACGGAAGGGCCTATCATGGCTCCGTAATATTCCGCGTCGTAGTAGGAATCCACGGCGGCGCTGTTTCGCTCGTCGAATTTTGCGGTGACGTTTTCCGCTTGGTCGTAGGCGTTGATCGTCTTTGCTCCCGACAACATTTCTTCGGCAAAGCCGTTCATTTCTCCCAGCTTTCTCGACCGTTTCCGGAAGAGCGGCTGGATTTTTTTCGCCTTGATTTTCGTGAAAATAACGGAAACGGGCACGGTGACTGCAAAGATGAGAATAAGGGGCTTTGAAATGACGAACATGAAATACAGCGAACCGAGGACGGAATAGATGCTGGTGAGCACTTGAACGAGGTCGGTGGACAGCGTGGCATTGACCGTATCGATGTCGTAGGAAATACGGCTGATAATATCCCCTGTGGTATGCGTATCGAAATAGGAGACGGGCAGGACGGTGAGATTTTCAAAGAGCTGTTTTCTCATTCGATAGGTGATTTTCTGACTGAGATGAACCATGACCACGGTGAGAAGATAGGCGAGGACGGCCGAAATGACGTAGCAGAGCAGCATGCGCCAAAAATTGAACATCACGACGTTCATCTGAACGCCGTTATTATCCGAGATGGCGTCGATTGCTTCGCCGAGATAGCGAGGACCGAGCAGAGCGAGATAGTTGGACAGGAGAGAAAAGGCGATTCCCGTCAAGGTTAAGGGCCAGAATTTGAACATATATCCGAGAAGGCGGAGAAATACACGGCCGTTTTTCGGTTTTTGGGAACGAAAGGCTTTTTTCAATGAAGTTTCTCCTTTGTGCGAACGAATGATTTTATTCAACGAAGCTCCCTCCCATCTGCGAATTGCTGATTTCCCGATATACGGGACAATTCTCCAAAAGCTGTGCATGTTTTCCCATGCCGATGATTTCGCCTTCGTCCAACACCAAAATGAGGTCGCAGTTCATGACGGAGCTGACTCTCTGAGCCACGACGATGAGCGTGGTATTTTCGAGATTTTGCGCGATGGCGGCGCGAAGGTTGGAATCGGTGCGGTAATCGAGGGCGGAGGAAGAGTCGTCCAAAATGAGGATCTGCGGCCTCGCCGCCAAAGCCCTCGCAATCAGGAGTCTCTGCTTCTGCCCGCCCGAAAGGTTTGTCGCTTTGGGAGAGAGAATGCGGGAATATCCGTCGGAGGAGGCGGAAATAAATTCGTCCGCCTGCGCGATTTTTGCCGCGCGGACGATGTCTTCGTGAGATAATTCCCTGCCGAAACGGATATTTTCCTCTATGGTGTCCGAATACAGAAAATCATTTTGCATGGCGATACCGAATTTTCGATGCAGTTCCCCGCCTTCAAAGGTACGAATATCCCGTCCTCCGATTCGTATCGAACCGGAGTTTATATCGTAAATCCGCATCAAAAGGTTGATGAGCGTCGTTTTTCCGCTTCCCGTTCCTCCGATAATCCCCAACGTCTGCCCCCGCGGCAGGGAAAAGGAGATGTTTTTGAGATGATTGCCCCTTCCGCCGTAGGAAAAAGATACGTTTTCGAATACGATAAACCCGTTTTCTTCTTTGAGCGGATAATCCGCTTCGGAAAGCGCCGTCAATTCCCTCGGCGCGTCCACGACCTGTTGAATTCTCGCCGCGGAGGCCGTGCTTCTCGTATACATCATAAAAATACGGGTGATGGAAAGAGTAGCCGTGGAAATCATGGTAAAATATTGCGTAAAGGCGATAATTACTCCGGGATCGGTCTTTCTCCCCATGACGCGATAGGCTCCGAGCAGTACGACGAACGTAATTCCGAGATTCATTAAAAGGTTCATGACGGGATTGACGAATCCGAGCGTGAGATTCGCCTTTTTTTCGTCCGAAACGAGCTTTTTATTCACCTTGTCGTAGCGCTGATGTTCGCGTTCCACGCGGGACAGGGCTTTGATGACCCGAATCCCTTGGGAATCCTCTCTCACGACGCGGATCATGCCGTCCACCGATTTCTGAACGTTTTTATAAAGCCGCACGCCCCAAAGGGAAACGAAATACACCACCGCAAAAATGACGGGAAGCACCGCCAACATGACGAGGGAGAGAAAAGGGTCCATGACCAGCGTCACGATAATTCCGCCGAGTAAAAGCAGGGGCGCCCTTACGCCCAGCCGTTGAATTTTTCCGATAAAATCCTGAACGTTATAGGTATCCGTCGTAATGCGCGATTCCAGCGACGGAACGGTAAAAGCATCTATTTGTCTCCCCGAAAGAGTCATGGTACGGTAAAAGAGGTCGTGACGGATTTGCTCTGTGCAGTCGCGCGCAACCTTGGAGGCCATTCGGTTTGCTTTGACGTTACAGACGAGCGCAATTAACGAACAGGCAATCATAACCCCGCCCCACAGGATAATCATGGACAGGCGTCCGTCGTTCGGTACCACGTCGTCGAGAATATGACTGAGAATATAGGGGAGAGCCAGCTCGATCAGCGTCCCCGTGCATTTGATGAGAAAGCCCACCAACATGATTTTGGTAAAGGGCTTTATGTATCGAAAAAGAAATTTCATTTCGTCTCACCGCCTTCCTCGAAATAGCTGCGGGCGCGGCAGACGATTTTTTCAAGAACACCCGACAGGCTTTCCTTTTCCTCTTTCGTGAGATCCTGCGTAATGTATTCGTTCCAAAATGCGGTTACTCTTTTTACTTCCGGTAACACGTCAAACGCCTTTTGCGTGGGATAGACGAGAATTACTCTCCCGTCGGACGGGCTTTGCCTGCGCTCTACAAAGCCCTCCTTTTCGAGATAAGCGAGCTGTCTCGCCACGTTGCTCTTATCTACGCAAATATGTTTTGCCAACTGTTCCTGTGAGGTTCCCGGATAATTACATACGTTTATAATATAACTATGGTGGGGCGCGCCGAGCTGTACTTCTTTCAATTTTTCCGTTCGGTACAGTGCTCCGCATCGACTGATGACATTGATTTGTCTCATGAATGTCGGCATCGTTTTTCTCCTTTTTCAAAAATTGTTGCGTTCGCAACCATTATAACAAAAATAAAAAGATTTGTCAACGATCGGCGAAGAGCAAATCTTTTTGAATTTAGGCGGCAGAATTTATCCGAGGCTTTTCTTTCGAGAGAGGAGCTTTTGAATGTTCGCTCTATGATTTTTCTTGCGAAAAGGGGGATAAGGAGATTCTGCTCGTTTCGGCGCGTTCAAATTTTTTTATCGGGACGGCAATCGCGGTGCGCTCAGATTTCTTTATCGAGGACGGCAATCGCGGTGCGTTCGATATTTCGCTGAGATTCTTTTTCCGTGCGCTTAAACACGGCGGCAGCCAAGACGTCGATGACGTATAACTGACTGATTTTAGCGACGAGGGAGCCGCCGTCCAAGGGAGGATTTTTCGCCACGACGTATAAAGGGATATCCGCATAAGATCCCAAGGGAGAACGGAGGTAATTGGTAATGATGACGAGCTTTGTCCCGTTTCTCCGCGCGGCCTGTGCAATTCCTATCATATCCTTTGTACTTCCGCTGACGGAAAAGAGTACCAAAGCGTCTTCTTCCGTGAGCGTGGAGGTTGCAATCGTCTGAAAATGACTGTCGCTCAAATGGTAGACGTGGATTCCGAAGCGGAGGAATTTATTTCTCATTTCTTCCGCGGCAACGCCCGAATTTCCGCTCCCGAAGCAATACACGCGCTTCGCCTTTAAGAGAATATCCACAGCCTTTTCTACGTCTGCATGGTCTAAAAGCTCATAAGTCGAATGGAGCGCCGTCGTCATGCTGTTCATAATCGTGAATGCAAAATCCTCGGTGTCACCCGTATATTCGTTGCTGTTGCTCTGCGCCAACAGCATGCGGAATTCGGAATATCCTCTCAACCCGAGCTTGCGGCAAAATCTCAACAGCGTGGATTCTGCTACATTGGCAAGGCTCGCAAACTCCGTAATGGAAAGATAACTTAAATTGGTAATGTTGTTATTGCTGAGACAGTCGATGATCGCGCGTTCCTGTTTAGTGGTGCGCTGTCGGAGCAACGCAATTCTGTCAAAGACGCTTTCTGCCATAAATACCCCGTCCGAAAATGAATTTGTGATATTTTTCTTATCAAATATACCACATTTTCGGTTTTTTGTCAAGACATCTCTTGAAATTTGTCAGATAAATGACAGTCTTTTTTCAAATCGAAAAAATAATTGTGAAAATTTGCAATCAGGTATTGACAAGAGAAAAAAGATGTGCTATACTTGTCATGAAATTAGTCATTAAAGTATATAAAAAATGAAAATTATCTGTCATTTCATAGGAAAATTGTCTTAAACGGAAGAAAATTCCGAAAAAAACATATCTTTTTATAAGGAAAGAGGTTTTGATTTATGAAGAAGATGACCATTTACGTAATTCACCATTCTCATACGGACGTAGGGTATACCGATACGCAGGAGAAGATGAAGGCGCATCACGTGGGATTTATTCGGGAGGTAATCGATCTCATCAAGAAGCAGCCGCGGTTCAAATGGAATTGCGAAAGTTATTGGTGCGTTCAGCAATTTTTGGCGGAAGCTACCGCGGAGGAAAAGAAAGACTTCGTGAAATTCGTGAAGTCGGGAAATATCGGTCTTTCGGGTAGCTATCTCAATTTGACCGACCTTGCGAGCGAACGAGTGCTCAACGAAACGATGGATGCATGCGTGGCGGAGTTGAAGGAATACGGTCTTGCCTATCATTATGCGATGACCGCGGACATCAACGGCTACGGTTGGGGATTTGCGGACGCACTGTATAATCACGGCGTCAGGGGCCTTCTTTCCTGTATCCATACGCATCACGGGTACCATCCCTTATTCCGCAAGCAGGTGCCTTTCCGCTGGCGCACGCCCAAGGGAAATTCCCTTTTGGTATGGAACGGGGAACATTACCTCTTCGGAAACGAACTCGGAATCGCGCAGGCGTCGGAATTTGAGTACACCTTGCAGGACGGACTGACGTTTGCGGGGCTCACGCCTTATGAAAAGGCCTGCAAGCGTATTCAGGCGTTTGTGGATACGGATTTGGCGCAGGGATATGAATACGATTTCATTCCCGTTTCGGTCAGCGGGAACATGACGGACAATTCGCCCGCGTCCCTGAAAGTATTGGAATTTATCGACAGATATAACGCGGAGCACGAGGAAATAGAATTAAAACTTGCGACGCTGGACGAATTTTTCGCGCGGGTGGAGAAGATAGAAAATCTGCCCGAATACGCGGGGGACTGGACGGATTGGTGGGCGGACGGAGTGGGCTCCACGCCCGCGGATACCATGCACTATCGCGCAGCGTCGCGCCTGTACGACGTGGCGAGAAAAATGGACTCCGACGGAACAATCGGCGGGAAAGAAAACTATCGTTCCGCGCTGTATAATCTAATGTTTTATGCGGAACATACTTGGGGCTACTCTTCGTCGATTACGGAGCCGTATCACCCGCAGGTGAACAATCTCGACCAATGGAAGCGGCTGTTCGCCCTGAAAGCGAACGAGTCCGCGACGATTGCCTGCGAGAAAATCCGCCGTCATCTGGGCGAAACGCCCGTTTCCCTGCATCGGGAGCTTAAATTCCGCGCCGCAAATCCGCATGATTTTGAGGTTTGCGACATGCTGGTGCAGGATCTCGAACATTTTTACGGGCACGAGCATTTCGACGTCGTGGACGAAGCCACGGGGGAGAGCGTTCCCTTCCAAATCAGCCGCTATTCGAGGGGGCCCGAAATGTGCATTTTCGTAAAGCTCACCCCGAAGCAGGTGCGTACCTTCTGCCTGAAAGAGAAGCCCGCGCCCATAATCGGGAGCGCGGGGCTCTGCGCCCGCTGCGGAATAGAGGGAATCGCGGATCTTTCGCACGTGCTGCATGAAACGCCGGGAGATTATATCTATACGGACGCAATCGAGAACGAATATTTCCGCATAGAAATGAGCCGTCCCTGCGGCGTGACGCGCATTTACGACAAAGAGAAGGGAAAGGAGCTCCTCCGCGAAGGAGAAACCGCCTTCCGTCCCGTTTACGAAGTGACCCCGCGCGATTTGACGGAGGACTATCTCTGGGTACGCAGGAATATGGGCCGCAACCGCAAAGCGGTACGTACTCAGCGGGATTTCGGGGAGCTCATCGACATCAAGGTTTTGGAAAACGGAACGCTTTACGGCCGTGTAGAGCTCAAATACCGTCTGGCGGGAACGCAGGAATGTAGTGTTATCCTCACCGCGCATAAGCTGATGCCGCGAATCACCGTGGATTTGCGCCTGCATAAGGACAGCGTGTGGGAACCGGAAAATTTGTATTTGTCCCTGCCGTTTGCGAAGGACGGGGATACGGTATACATGGATAAAGCGGGGGCTGTATTCCGCCCGAGAATCGACCAGCTTCCCGGTACCTGCGTGGATTTTTACGCGGTGCAAAACGGAGCGGCGTTTGCGGGAAAGGACGGAGCGGTTATTCTTGCGGCGCAGGATGCTCCCCTGATGACGATGGGAACGCTGGAAGCGCATCCCATCAAATTGATGGGCGAAGGAAGCCCCAATACAGACGAACTGCATGCTTGGGTAATGAATAATTTCTGGGAGACCAATTTCAAGGCTAGCCTTGCGGGCTTCTATCAGTTCCGTTATACGTTGCAGACGACGGGGACGACGGACCCCGAACAGATATTCCGCGAAGCGGAAGGAATAAACGAAGGCGTTTTGACGTTTTACGCCTTTGAAGGAGAGAAAGAGTGAAATCTTTGGGTATCGATTTAGGCGGCACGTCGGCAAAACTCGGCGTAGTGGAGGACGGAATCATTCTGGCCTCGGCTTCGGTGGTCACGCGCGCGGACAGCGATTACGAAGGAATCGTGCGCGACCTTACGGAAACTGCGAAAAAGCTGGTCGCGGGACACCGTATCAGAAAAATAGGAATCGGTTCGCCGGGGCTGGTGGATTCGGTGACGGGAAAAGTCTGTTTTTCCAATAATATCCGTTGGAGCGACGCCCCTCTTCGCG
>ULVP01088054.1_pt1 | contig 13065 bp, 12 predicted proteins | sample 1959551 | NCBI WGS metagenome assembly ULVP01 (sample SAMEA4835789, study PRJEB28245) | human gut metagenome | biome: gut microbiome; material: fecal sample | place: Denmark | collected 2008 | reverse complement strand
GTCTATTTCTCAAAGGTGTTGCACTTAGCTTGACAATTCGCTGTATAATATTTTATAGAAGAATTATGTCAAGCATATAAATACTGTACATTTTATTATAAAACAGGGAGATTAAAAATGGATACGAATGAAGTTACAATCGTTACTGGTATATTTGATATTGGAAGAAATTCATGGAAGACATCCACTCGTTCTATAGATCGATATATAAATTTTTTTCGATTTTGGGCGCGTATCAAAAATCATGTTATTGTATATTCTGACCCTAATCTAACAAATAACATATATTCTGTTCGAAAAGAGTTTGGTTTAGAAAAGCAGACCACCATTGTCCCCATTGAGGATGTACGAAAACTAGATAAAAAACTCTATGATAAAATGTATACCGCATTATCTTGTAAAGAAACTGTGCAGTATCGCAGTAATCCTCAAAATCCAGAATCATATAATGCTCTCTATAATTTTATTGTGTATATAAAGCCAATATTGTGCCATCAAGCAATTGTAGATGGATTAACCAGCGGAACAACAGCGTGGATGGATTTTGGGTTTAATCACGGTGGGGAGTATTATACAAATCCATATGAATTTGGGTTCCTTTGGCAAAATACCCTATCTAAAAAAGTCCATCTCTTTTGCTTAAATAATCCTGATAATACTCCTATATGGAAAATTATTCAAACTATGCCTGACATCATCAGTGGCGGCTTAATAATCGCGCCTGATGAACTATGGGGGCCTCTCGAAAATCTTTATCGACAATCTGCACTCAGCCTTGCAGATTGTGGTTTTTCCGATGACGACCAAACCTTAGCCTTAATGGCATATCGAAAAAATCCTGATATATTTCAAATACATAAAATGAATGGCTGGTATGACGATTTTGAGTTTGTTACACAGAAAAATTTTTCAAAAGTTCAACCATTGCCACATCGCTTAGAAAAAAATCTAGCAAAAAAAGAACTTTACAGCAAAGAATATATAGCAGCTATAAAGCACTATTTAAACTACATAAATCTAAAATTTCACGGCAATTGATATTTAGTTATCTTTAACTAATTTATGCATGAGGTATATAATTTGCCATCTTATCCCGCGTAATAAGTTTCTCTTTTTAAATGCTTGTTTTGACATATACCTATATTCCGATGATTTAACTGGCTGTTGCAGAGATACATCATTCCATTTTGATCTCTTCATAGTTTCATAATACTCTATGTCAAATGCTTTATTTCCTTCTCCAATATACCATGCGGTCCAGGGTTTCGGCCCCACAAAATGAATAATACGAGCACTCTTTGTATCACCATAGACTACAGAGTTTAAAACATTATATTTATCATCAACCCACTCAACTCTATTTGCCAATAAGACATTTAATACATCTTGATCAGGAGCATTCTCCCAACGAGACGGATTTTCACCTAAATGTTGCAATGCTTTCTCAGTAATATGTTCATTATTCCACTTTTCAATATCAATGAGCAACACTCCAGAATTAAAATAACCATCCCCAGTATGTCCAATATATTGCACCCTTCTGTTATATGCGGCTTGGTCAGGGAAAACATCTCTTACAGCCGCTATGATATTATCATGCAAATCTATATTATACAATTGCGACAAGTCGCCTCGACAGTATGTATCACCATCAAGATATAATAAACGTTTTGCCTTATCTTTAAAATATAAGGCTGCTAAAATACGATAATACATGGCAGGGCTCCATGCTGCATTATGCGGAAAAGCATCTACCAATTTTTGATTAACATAATAAATATTGCATAACACATCAGACTCCAAGGAAAATCTCTTTACCCGATTTAAATCTGCATCATCGAGTTTTGTAACAAACCAATGAAAGATACAATGAGGGTTATGTTCTCTTACGGAAGACATAGAAATGCCTACAGGGCGAGCAAACTTTTCATCGGACCCATATATGATTTCTATATAATTCTTATCTGTACTTTTTTTACCATAGCTAAGTGTCTTTAATACTATATTCTCCATCACATAGGACACTCCATTCTAGATACAATCTATAACTTTATTTCCATAATTTTTGATATAAGTATTTTATTTGCCACTTCATAAATCCAATATAATCTTTATATAACAAACTTTTTTTCGACATAAACCTTTTTTCTTGTGCGGTTCGTGGAGCTTGCAAGGGAACTTCTTTCCATTCAGAAATCTGTCTAGCTAATTCAAAGGGTGAAATCTTTGCGTTTGAGAAATAAAATTCAGTCCACGGTTTCGGTGAGCCGCTATAATGGACTAATGCGATTTCGTCTGAATAAGTATCGGCTAAAGTCGCGCGGTAGTTATACGAAACTGACAACCAATATGTTTCGTTGCCCAACAATACATTCAAAACATCTTGATCTTGTGCCACTACCCATCTGCTTGGATTCTCGGATAACAAACAAATCGCTGTATTCGAAACATTTTGAGCATGCCATCTATTCAAGTCGATCAAGATAATCCCTGCATTGAAATAGTCGGTTCCCTGGCAGCCAATTTTCTTCATATGTCTGTCTCTAGCATCTTTATCTGCAAAAGATGGGTCAGAAACGGCTGCAATCGTATTTTCTTTCATATCCATAGAAAACAGTTCATCCAGGGTACCGATACATAAGACGTCTGCATCAACGTATAGCAATCTATCGCTTTTTCCATATAATACTTCTGCCGTAAAGAATCGAAAATATACTGCGACAGACCAATTGGAACGAACAGGGAATGTTTTAAAAATGCTTGAATCTACATAATATATAGTGCAACTCGAGTGATATCGCTCTACTGTTCTTTGAATGCGGGCTTTGTCCTCGCTTGATATATCATCTAAGAATATGTGAAACTGCGCTTGCGGATTATACTCTAATATAGATGTCATCGATATCCCCATCGGACGGATGAAGTTATGATCTACACCATATGCAATCTGCATCGTGCTATTCCCGTCCTGCCCTAGGATTTCCGTCTTTCGTATTGCTCGTGCTAAATCCATACACTTCTCCTATTCATTGACGATGCCATACTCTTTTTGTTATAATTGACTTAAATATTATACGATTTTATCGTTCAAAAAGGAAGTACCTGCCTTGAACTCTATTAAAAATCATCAGATTCTCATTCTCGGCTGGCCTCTTCGGCCGCCGCAGGAATGGCTGGCACATTATCCTGAGGTGACAGCTGCTCGCATCTACCGCGAGGACCTGCCTCGTTCTCAGAAGCGACTGAAGGATCTTTCCTTCCATATGCCGCGTGCGCTGCAGTTCACGGACAGTGTGACGCCCAGCCATTGGTACGGTGACTGGAAGGAACACATCGAAGATTACGATACGGTCATCCTCATCGATGAGGTGCGCGGTCGCGATGTCTTCGACTATATCCTTTCGCACAACCCAAGCTGCAACCTCTGTGCGTTCTATGACTCACCAGTCCGCCCGGGCACGCCAAAGGAGCCATCACGCTATACCGACATGCCCGTGCATTTCTACACATGCGACCGCCACATCGCCGAGAAGTACCACGCGACCTTTGCGCCATACTTCTACATCTTCTCCCCATGCGACTTCGATGCGTATGATGCGCTCACACAGGAAGCATATCAGCGTGACGTGTTCTTTATCGGCGAAGAGAAGGGCGACCGGCGCGCGCGCATCGACGATATCACGAAGGTGCTCGACCAAGCGGGTCTCACGCATGAGCTGCGGCTCGTGCCGCAGAATCGTCACTGCGGCCTGTTCCATCGGCACCAGCCCACGAGTGCGGGGTATATGCCGTACTCAGTCGTGCAGGAGCGCGTGCGAACCAGCCGGGCCATCCTCGAGCTGATATCCGATGGGCAGACAGGACTGACACAGCGTTCCTTCGAAGCACTGTTCCTGCGCAAGAAGCTCATCACGAACAGCCCGGAGATCAAGTCATACGACTTCTATCACCCACAGAACATCTTCATCTTGGGAGAGCGTTCTCTGGAAGAGTTGCCTGACTTCCTGCACAGCTCATTCCACTCCATCGCACCAGAGATCGTACAACAATATACGCTTGCCGGATGGCTGCAGCACTTCTCACGCGCGTAATGCCCGAAGATTTGTCGCAATGCTGGCATCTATCTCATCTAGAAGAGCAAACCGCTTACGGTAGTTTGCTCTTTTTCTTGTGGGGATTTCTTCCATCGTCTTGCGGTACTCTGTCAGCGGGAGCTCATAGAAGCGCTTATCGTCGCAGAGTTTGCCGCCAGACTCCTCCCAGAAAGCGCCGAAGTTGGTCTTGAGTTTGCGGTCGCGCCGCACGTGGTTATTGGCGTAGTAGCCATAATTCGTCACAGCATAGATGTGTTTGAGGTCCAGAGCCTTCGCGACTTCCTGCGTGGCGTGCAGGATGAGATTCTTCGTGCGGTACGCATGACAGCGCTTCGTGACTTTCTTGATCACATCACGTGAATGGTCCATATGCGGCCCCTGCATGGCGCCAATGAACAGGGACCACTCGTCTTTCTTATCCTTTGCGATCCAGAACATCATCTGGTAGAGCGCCTGCCCTTCATAGTCCAGCCAGACGGACATCAGCCCTTCTTTGCGCTGTCCTGGGTGATATGTCAACTTCAGCGTCAAAGGGGTGTCGCCTTCGTCCTGTGACTGCCAGAGCTCAATCGACTGATTGCGGTAGAGGGCTACTGCTGTATCGCCCTTGAGATGCTCTGTCAAGTACGTCATGTGCTCTTCGACGAGCTTGATGCGCTCATCAAAGGTCGACTTGTTGTAAAAGAAGGCGCGGGTCGGCTGTTCGTATACGAAGCCGTACTCCTCCGCAATACGGGCCAGCTTCTCGTTGCTCGAAAAGAAGCGCTGCAAGCGCTTCATCTTCTGCGGGTGCAGCAGGCAGCGGATGACGAAGACGACGCAACGCCGTGCTTCACTCGAATTCTCCATATTGTATATCTGCTTGCCCACGCGAATCGCATCAAACATATTGTCCCCTACTCCCAATCTATCAAAATACTGTAAAGAATCTCTGCCAGAAGTCTGCCAGCTTCAAGCGGCGCAGCTGGCGCGCAATGGAACGGCCCTTGCGGCGAGGATCTGGCTGTGGCATTTCTGCATTGCAGAACTCGGTCTGCCGCAGGTACTCATAATACTTGGCATTGAAAGACGCATATGACGCGTACTCCCAGGGCTTATAGCCTCCGGCATAGTGGAGAATGCTGATGTGCTTCCTCGCCTCAATTGCCATATGGCGGAATTCCCGTCGCTTCAAGATCTTGAGAAATAGGTACCAGACCGGCGGTATGACATTCCAGCGCAGTGGCACAGGCTGCCAGTCTCGATGGAAGAGCTGGTTCAATGCATCCTGATCGTGATGGCGATACTTATTCTGCTCCGCCAATTGCTCAGCCTGTCTGCCATAGTCGTGCCCACGCCAGGACTTCAAGTCCACCACAAGGACACCAGAATTGAAGTAGATGTCCTCTGACGAGAAACCCAGCTGCTCCTGCTTGCTTCGCCAATCTTTGCTTGACGCCATAATGCCTAAATCCATAACCGCAGCTAATGGATGGTTATTTATATCATAACTCCAAAGCTCTGCTATATCATCTAAGACGAGCAGGTCACAGTCGAGGTAGATGACTTTTTCGACGGAATCCGGCAACAAATGGCCCATTTCAAGGCGGAAATACGCCGCACGGCTCAGTTGGCCGCTGACGAAGAACGATGCGAACCGGCTCGCATCTACCTCGCAGAAGTGGATTGCAGCATGCGCCTGTTCAATTGATGCTTGTATCTTCGCCTTTACTGCCGCATCAATCTGATCATCCAGCAGATAAAACACGATGCGTGTCGGATCAGCCGTGTTCTTCAGGATGGACATCATGGCTACCGTCGCATGCTGTGCATAGTTGCTGTCGCAGGCAAAGACAATGTTGATTTTCTCGTTCACTTACTGCCACCGTCCTGCAGTCGATAGAGATTGATTAGCTTCAAGTACTTGACGAAGGTGTACACCGATGCCATCACCGACATGGTCAAGCCCATGAAGCCGTCGAGGAAGCCTCCCCTGAGCAGATAGTCACGGATGAAGGTGAACACCGCATGGCCAAGCGCCCCGGCTTTCCCCACCCGCTTGTTGCGCTCAAACATGGATTGCGCCGCCAAGCTGGTGTACTGATTGAACTTGGCAAAATACTGCTTCCATGTCGTGTAGGTGTAATGAAGCAGGACATTGTGCAAGGTCTTGCGCGGCAAATCGGTCTCAATGCCTTCATGGACCTTGCCCTGCCAATGAATGGCCGTGCGCGGATACAGACGATAGACAAAATCGGGGCGATGACCGCCATGATGCATCATCTTTCCAAAGACGATATTCTTGCGCTCCACCTGATAGACCGCCGGATTGTCATCCGATACAATCCGGCGGATTTCCCGCGCCGCCTCTTCCTGGATTCGCTCATCTGCATCGAGATAGAACACCCAATCAGCTGTCGTCTGCGTCAAGGCAAAGTTCCGCTGACCAGCAAAGCCATCCTCTCCCATCGGATGCGTGATGAACTTCGCCCCCATTGACTCAGCTATAGCCTGCGTCTTATCGATGCTGCCAGAGTCAATAACGACAATCTCATCGGCAAATGACGCACTCTTGATGCACGCCTCGATATGGGCTTCCTCATTTCGTGTCAAGATCAACACTGCCAGTCTGAGCATCTGACACCTCTCATTTCCATTTTTTATCTGTTATCAACTGTCATACACTTGACCGTCTCTTATTTTCTCATTATATCATAAAAGTCGCTCGGTTACAGGTAAAAGCACCTACAACTACAATCAAAAATAAGCCCCTTGCATCAAAGAGGCTTATCCGTCGCAGTGATATCTAGGTCAGATTGAACTCAGTTCTTCTGGATGTCTGCAAATCCAGGCTGTCAGAGCATCGACACCGGCGATCTCATCTGCGTAGCGGATGCCCTTGCTCTCCTTTGTTGACAACTCTTGGGCTGTGACAATTGTGGATTGATATACGGGTGTCTGCGCTGAGCCCACATTCTCCTTGGTGAGCCAGTGATACGGCGTCACGACATGGTCAAGCGGCTCGGTCAGCGATGGCACGAGGGAGTAGTACGAGAACCCCTTGGGGGCAATCAGCTCGAAGATGGTCGGCATGATGTTCATATGGCCGCCAATCATGTTGCCTGCGAGAATATCCTGCGTGAGCTCGGGATGATGCATTGCAAAAGAGGTGCAAAACTGCTCGCGCAGGGTGACATCCTGGCGCGTCAGCGTATCGCCCGGATGGATGGGGATGCTTGCATGGTCGCCCGTCACGATAAACAACGCATCTGGATAGACGCGCTTCATCTCCGTCACAAAGTCTGAGATGGCCTTATCGCTGTACCAGTAAGTACCCAGGATTTTCTGCTTTTTGTGATTATGCCGCACGGATTCCGGCAAATCCTTGAGGACTGCATCGGCATCGAAGCCGAGCTTCTTGAGTGGCATCTTGTAGGGACCGTGGTTCGAGGTCGTGTAGATGTAGTGAAAGGTCGGCGTGTCATCATCCATCTCCTGGATAAGCTCCGCTGCATGCTGCAGGAAGATATGGTCGTAGACGCCCACCCAGGTCTTCGGCGAGTCAGGCGGGCAGAACTCTGTCGCGCCCATGACCTTGTCAAAGCCCACAGCAGGGCCAAACTTGTCAAAGTTGCCATACGTAGGATTGCCGCCGTACCAATAGATAGAGCGATAGCCAAGCTTGCGCAACTGATTGGGCAATGTCGTGGCAAGCGTGCCGTGCCAAAAGTCTTCGCGCTCATTGAGCTCCAGCTTGGCGTCAAAAATGCCCGTCATCAGGCTGACAATGGCAGGACGCGAGATCATGCCCGCTGGCAGGAAATTGTTGAGCGAGACGGTATGCGGGTCCTGTCGGAAGGCTTTAGCACCGTCCATGATGTGGTAGTTGCTGTAGATGTCGTCAAGCGGCATCTGGGCGTAGCTCTCACCCACGATCAGGAAGATGTGCTTCGGCTTCTTGATGCGTGCACCCTTTGCCTCATGCACGAATGCTTCGGCCGGATTCTTGAGCTCCTTCCACTTGCCGCCTTTCATCACTTCGGGCATAATGGCATCGATGACAGGTTCATCCTCCTCATCAGTATGGCTCAGGCCTTCCTGAAGCGGATGCTTGAGCACGTTCTCAAGCGCGACGAGATCATCCACCGTCGCACGCGCCATGAAGATGTCTTCTTTAACGATGCTCGGGATGGTATCCCATTCGGGTTTGTTGTCGTGAATCAGCGTGCCGCCATAACGGAAATAGTAGAACAGCAGGGCCACGCCGATTACGATGGCAACATTGATGGCAATCTGCAAGGCCCCCGACGGCACAAGGTAGTACGTCAGCTGCGGGATGGAGAGGAATGCGCCCCCAGCCCACCAACAGAGCAGTGTGTAAGGAATGTAGCTGATTATCAGCAAGGCGCCGTGATTCTGGTGGAAGAAGATATCCAGAAGATTGTGCTTCTCGGCCTTTTTGCCCAACCACAGAGTGCTGTTGTAGATGTCATGGTAGTGATAGTAAAAGATCATCTTGCCCAGGAAGGCCGTATAGAGCACAACGGCATAAATCGTGACAGCGACCTGACGGATGGTATCGCCCGCCTCAAAGTACGATGGCAGGAATGCGCCTGGCAGGCTAACGAGGACAACGAGCAGCAAGAACACGTACGCATTAAAGTCCATGCCCCACCAGAAACCGTAGCAAAAGCAGGCCAACCACTTCCGCCATTCGCCAAATGGACTCTTCTTAGGGCGGTAGACCTCAATGAAGATCAGACGGAACAGCGCACATAGAATAGGCGGCAAGATTGCAATCTGCAGATCCTGCTGTATCCCATCAAAAAATAATGAAAACATATCGTTCACCTCTATTAGCTATCTCAGACGATTGCTCACAGCAACCACTCTATAGTTTAATCGATGCACGAAACTTCTGCAATAAAAAAAGAACCATGCTTAGCATGATTCTTTATTATAGGAACATTTTGTTCTCATATCCCTTTTACCAGCTCCAGCAGGCTCCCGCCCTCGTAGCGCAGTCCCTTGAGGCCGGCGTTCTTGGCGCAGAGCATGTCGCTGTCACTGTCGCCGACGAAGTAGGACTTGGTGCGGTCGATGTGGAAGCGGGCGCAGGCGGCGTCGATGAGGCCGGTGGCGGGCTTGCGGCAGTGACAGGCTTTGCGGTATGCGGGGAGCTTTGCCTCTGGGTGATGCGGGCAGTAGTAGAGGGCGTCGAGGTGGGCGCCGACTTTCTGGAGCTCGCAGTTCATCCAGTCGTAGACGCGCCGGACGTCGCTCTCGGGGTAGTAGCCGCGGGCGATGCCGGACTGGTTCGTCACGAGGATGGCGAGGTAGCCGCGGTCGTTGACATAGCGGATGGCCTCCTTGGCTCCGGGGATCCAGACGAAGTCTTCGGGGCGATGGAGGTAGTGGATGTCGACGTTGAGGGTGCCGTCGCGGTCGAAGAAGACGGCCTTTCGGGGGGCCTCATCCGTCAGCCTGCGGCCGCCACCTTCCCCAAAGGAGAAGGCTTTACGCTCCGGAGATACTGCCAGCGAAGAAGGCTTTTTATTTGCCATACTCATAGTAACCGCCGTTATCGAGGAAGGTCACATATTCCTTGACAGCTTCGTCCATATCGGTGAAGCCCTGGTCGTAGCCGGCGGCGAGGAGATGCGTCGTGTCGGACTCGGTGAAGTTCTGGTACTTGCCCTTGAGGACCTCCGGGAAGTCGCGGTAGGCGATCTCGCCTTTGCCCATGGCCTTGATGACGGCCTGTGCTACTTCGTTGTAGCTGTGGGCATGGCCGGTGCCGCAGTTGTAGATGCCGGACGGGCCGTGGTTCTCCCAGAACCAGAGGTTGACGCGCACGACGTCCTTGACGTAGACGAAATCGCGGCGCTGCTCGCCGTCTTTGACGGGCTTGCCGGCGATCTCGCCCCATCCGCGGAAGAGGTGTGCCTTGCCCGTCTCGTTGATCTGGTTGTAGAGCTGGTAGAAGATGGAGGCCATCTTGCCCTTGTGGTGCTCCTGCGGGCCGTAGACGTTGAAGTACTTGAGGCCGACGATCTGGCTGTGAGCTTCGGGCATGACCTGGCGCACGTAGCGGTCGAAGGCGAGCTTCGAGAAAGCGTACGGGTTCAGGGCATCCTCGCACGCGTCGCCCTCGCGGAAGCCGTTCTTGCCGCCGCCGTACGTCGAGGCGGACGAGGCGTACATGAAGGGAATGCGGTGCTGCAGGCAGAAGTGCAGCAGGGACTTCGAGTACTCGTAGTTCGTGCGCATCATGAAGTTGACGTCGTACTCCATCGTGTCGGAGCAGGCGCCCTCGTGGAAGACAGCGTCGATGTCCGTGCCGTCGAAGTCGTCGTCCTCGATGCTCTGAAGGAAGTCGTCCTTGTACTGGTAGTCGATGAACTGCAGGCCGCGGAGGTTCTTGTAGTTCTGGCCGTCCTTGAGGTCGTCGACGATCAGGATGTCCGTGCGGCCGCGGCGGTTGAGTTCTTTGACGATGTTGCTGCCGATGAAACCGGCACCACCTGTTACGATAATCATGTGGATTCCTCCTGTATAAGTTCACTAAGTGACTGTTTGCTCTTTATTCGCCCTTGAGCACCTTCATGAGTTCGTCGCGGCTGACGGCGTAGGTGCCGAGCTTGGCGACGACGACGCTGGCGGCGAGGTTGGCCATGTAGGCGCCGTCACGCGGCGAGAGGCCTCCGGCCAGGGCCATGGCGAAGACGGCGATGACGGTGTCGCCGGCACCGGAGACATCGAAGACTTCCTGTGCCTTCGTCGGGATGTGGACGACTTCGTCCTCGCGCACGAGCGAGAGGCCTTCTTCGGAACGCGTGACGATGATGTTGCGCAGCTTGAACTTGCGCATGACGTAGTGTGCGGCCTTCTCGACGGCCTTGTCCTCGTTGCGGATGGGCTCGAGAAGCACCGCATTGATCTCTTTGAGGTTCGGCGTGATGTAGTCGGCGTGCGCATACTTGGCCCAGTTTGTGCCCTTCGGGTCGACGACGACGGGCACGCCGTGGGCGTGACAGGCCTGGATGATCTTCTGGCAGTTCTGCTCGGTGCAGGAGCCCTTGCCGTAGTCGGAGATGATCACGCAGTCGAGGCTCTCGTTGAGCTTCTGGTTGATGTAGTGGAGGAAGCGGTCGGCATAGGGACCAGTGATCGGCGCGGATTCCTCGAAGTCGAGGCGCATCATCTGCTGGTGGCCGCCGATGACGCGAAGTTTCGTCGTCGTCGGGCGGTCGGTCGTGATGAGGCCGTGGTAGTCGATGCCGCGGGCCGTGAATTTGTCGAGCAGGCTCTGGCAGTGGTAGTCCTCGCCGACGAAGCCCGCGATGCTCGTCTCACAGCCGAGCAGGGCGAGGTTGTGGGCGACGTTGGCCGCACCGCCTAAGGTCTCCTTCGTCTCGAGCACATGCGTGATCGGCACTGGGGCCTCGGGCGAGATGCGCGTGACCTCGCCGTAGTAGTACTTGTCGAGCATGACATCGCCGACGACGAGGATCTTGCAGCGCGCCGTGCGCTGGGCGACAAAATCATAAAGCTGTTCGTTTTCCATTTTACACCTCTCAATGTATCCCTAGCTCAAAGTCGAAACATCTCATAGTTCGATGACGCGGCACTTGTAGTCGCCGGGATGGGGCGGCCACGCATAGGCCGGTGCGCCGCCGTGCGCTGCGAGCAGCTCTTCGGCGTACTTCATGACGACATCTACTGGGATATTCTTCATGCAGGTCATATTATCCTTCCCCTGGCGCGGGCATTCGTGAATGCCGCAGGGATGACAGGGCTCGGGCGTCTTGATGAGGACGTCTTTGCCGTCGTACGGGTAGAATGTCGGCACGGGGCTCGCGCCGAACATCGTGACGATGGGCACGTTCATGGCGACGCCGACGTGCATCGGGCCGGAGTCCGTCGTGAGGAAGAGCGAGCAACGCCGCAAGAGTCCTGCGAGCACGGTCAGGCTAATCTTGCCCGTAAAGACATGCACGCGCTCCTTCTCCTCCATCTGTGCCCGGCATTTCTCGACGAGCGTCACGTCGGTCGGGCCGCCGAGGAAGGCGACGTCGTATCCCTCGCGGATGAAGCGGTCGGCACAAGCGGCAAAGTAGCTGTCGATCCAGCGCTTCGTCTTCCAGCTCGCGCCGATGTTGAAGGCGATGACCTTGGCGCCGGGCGCGAACTCCTGCTGCCAGAGCGCGGCGGCCTTTGCCTCCTCCTCCGGCGGCAGCATCATCTCGAGACCGCGGTCGTCGATGGTCTTGACCCCGACGGCCTCCTTGAGGACATCGATGTGACAGAGTACCTGGTGCTTGACGAGCTCCGGCGGCGTGTCGGCCATCGCGCAGTTCGGCATGACCTTGTCGAAGAAGCGCTTGAAGCCGGGCTGCGAGTAGCCGACGATGCGCTTGCCGCCCGAGAAGGCGGCGATGGCGGAGGCGCGCTCGTTGCGGTGGAAGTTGATGACGAGATCGAAGTGGCGCGCGCGTATCTTCCGGATAAAGCGCACGAGAGCGAGGAGTCCCTTGTCCCTGCCGTGCTTGTCGATGAGGATGCACTCGTCGAGGTTCTCGTTGCAGCGCACGAGGTCGCCAAGCGGCTTATCCGTGAGGAGCGCAATGTGCGCCTCTGGGTAGTTCGTCCGCAGGGTGCGCAGCGCCGGCGTCACGAGCATGAGATCGCCGATGTGCATCGTGTTGATGACGAGGATATTCTTGTACATGGAAATTTCCTTCTTGATGTTCTTGACTTCTTCGGCTTCAGATTGAGACGGCAGCGAGCGCCGGCACGAGGGCCTTGAGCTTCTCCTCGACCTGTTCGGGCTTGATGACAGCGAGGCAGTCGTGGCCGAGCGGGCAGGCGCGCTTCATGCACTCGCAGCAGTCGCGGTCGGCGACGAGCAGGTTGTCCATCTGCCCGTACGGGCCGGTGCGGCGCGGGTACGTCGGGCCCATGAGCATGACGGTCCTGGCCCCGATACCGA